>OGPJ01000301.1_pt1 | contig 40573 bp, 45 predicted proteins | sample 1552831 | NCBI WGS metagenome assembly OGPJ01 (sample SAMEA2579914, study PRJEB22360) | human gut metagenome | biome: human gut; feature: human-associated habitat; material: faeces | place: Denmark | collected 2008/2010
TCTCTCCAAGCTATTTATTTTTTGCTCCGCGGCTTTTCAATCACCACATCATAGGAGCCGCCAACCCAATAGGAGGGATTTTTCAGCGTAAGGGTGACATTTTCCCGTTTTCCTCTGGGCAGGTAGAAAATATCCTCCTGCACTAAAATCCCGTCCTTTTCTTCCTCACTGCTGTCATACGGAATGCGTCCAAATTCCTGTTCTTCATCGGCATAGTCCAGATTGACCGCATCTTTCGGATCCCCTTTGCAGGCAGCGTCCGATAGCGCACCGTTATCTTCGTTGCCTCTTTGGGTTCCTCAATTTCATCATAGGGATTATCATAAATAGTATCCTCCTGTGCGGCAGATAAAAATTCAACCGTTCCGTAATGAAATTTCACCCGCGGCAGTTCTGCCCCTTCCGTCAAAGGAATCTCCACGTCGTGCGTTTCCTTGTCCGTTCCCGTATAGGCTGTACGATGTAATGTCAGAGGAAAATCCCTTTCCGTTCCTTCTAATATAAACTTTCCACCGTTTTTATAATTCTCCTGCTCTCTACCCAATGCCCAGTTATAAGCAAACCGAGCAGTATTAGCATATTGAAACAATTTAGTTTTCTGTTTGTTGTTTGGCACTAACATTACACGAATTGTTTTTATCATCATTCTCACCTCCATCTTCTATAAGTTCTTTTACAAGTTTTCTCGCTTTATTTGCACGTTTGCCTTGTAATTTACAACTAAATACAGTTATTATTTGCACTAAATCTTCAACAAGTTCTTGTTGTTCAGATTTCTCAGTATTATCAATAATCTCTATATCACAATTATATAAACTAGCAATATATTCAACTAGTTCAAAACCAAATCTCAAAAGTCTATCTTTATACAAAACTACAACCTTTTCCACTTTGTTTTGAGATATTCGTTTAATAAGTTCTTTCAATCCTTTTTTCTTATAATTTATTCCAGAACCTATATCACTAATTACTTCAAACGGTTTCCCTTGTGCAGTTAAGTACAATTTCATATTCTCTATTTGTCGTTCCAAATCATCTCTTTGTTTATTACTTGAAACCCTACAATAACCAATGGTAATCCTATCAAGATTTGGTTTTATATTCATAACTTGGTTTAATTGTTCATGTGAATAATATCTGTATCCGTTGCTAGAAGTATGGTGTGGATGAAGTTTCCCATTATTATCCCAATTTCGTAATGTTTGTGCTGAAACTCCTAAAATTTTTGAAAACTCATTGATAGAATAATATTTACTCATAATTAAAATCTCCTTATAATGTTTATACTTTATTCTATCAACAAAAGTTATAAAAGTCAACAATGATTTATAACTTTTTATAAGTTTATATTATAAGTTATTTACCCTCATTTCAGCATTTAATACCGTGATTCTTGTGAACTTTGATTATTTCCCTTGCAGCTGATTCATATATTCTTTTAAGTTCGATTCATAGCTACCATGCAATATCCACAATATAGTTTTGCGTTGTGGGATGCTTTTGCTTTTGCATGGCAAATAGGACATTCCCAGATAGTAGTGTATGCTGCCTTTGTATTTATCGTTAATGTCTTTGAATCCATCTCTATAGCGATATCCATATTTTTGCGCAGATCCGTAAATTTCTGTCTAATCAATTTTTTTACACTTTCTTGAATTCCGATAGTAATATATCCCTCTTCGGACGTTTTCTTTACAATAAGTCCATGAGCCTCTGCACACTCTCCAAACTTAATGTTATGATATCTTCCTTCACGGGATGATTCCTGAATGCCAAACAGCTTACAATATTCATGTACCATGCAGTGCAGCATATTACATATGATTTCCTCTTCCGATTTTTCCAGTTCTTTCTGGTTCAATGCAATCACATACTGTTTTTGATTTCTAACCTGAAAATACCATTCATGTTTTCTATCAATCACAAATATTGTGAAAATTGGAATTGGCAATCTGCCTTTAAATATATCCATGTTTAAAATCCGAAAAATATGTTCTAACTGCTTGCATACTTGCATGGTAATACCTCAATTTCTAAGAAGTCTTATTGCCACAAACAATGGGATATTGAATGTTGCAATATATCATAAGTGCATGGAAAAATACTGTTCCATCCGAACATTGATTATAAGGTAACGCCCCAATCTCTTTTAAATGCGCTCTCATTTTTTTTGATATATAGACTTGCTCCTTGGCATCTCTTCTCACGTATAACGGATCTGTCCTTTTTGTAATTAGAAGCCTTTGATGCACATGCCGATCCTCACAATTATAAAAATACTCAACCGCCTTTCTATGAAATGCAGCTTTTGAAAGTCCAGTCTCTTCTAAAATCTTCTGCTCCAATATCTGGACGGATCTATTTACAGAAAACGATGTTAAATTTTGCTTTTCCATATCACTAACCTCTTATCATTTCTTTCTTTTTGTTGCCAAGACTTTCTAGCGGCTCTATCTTTTTTGTGCCATTATTCTTTCAGGTAAATACAAAGTTCTACTTTGTACATTCCACCGCCAATGATGTTGAAATGGTCTACTTGCACATTTGATATGCTTTTAAAAATCTCAGAATCTAAGATATCATCTTGATTTTCTTCCTCGAAGTAGGTCTTTGCATATTCGTTCTTGTCATAATCGTATGGCATATGCTGAATTGATACGCAAGCCACACCGCCCTCATGCATTTTCAAAAAGTTTTTTACTGTCATTTTTCATCTTCCTTTCCTTTCGTTGAATGCCACCAGTTACCGCTTTTTAGCAGGGTGCCATTTATGGCACCTGCTTTTTTCTAAGCATTTGTGAATATTTTTTCCAATGCTTTTATATTTTTCAGATAGTGCAAGTATTGTTTTTCATCTAACAATATATCATCCGATTCCAGAGTTTTTGTAATAACAGAAATATCATTCTGGAAAATCTTGGACGTAATACGTGCCCCATCTTCTGCTCCTTCGCTGATATTTTCATTTAAGCCAGCTGCTGCTTTAATTTTCTGCTGTGCATTTTCAAGATCCTTTGGAGTTATTTTCTTATCATCCTGCTTTTCTTGTAATGCCTTTTCAACAATTTCTTTCTGTTCTTCTTGTGGCAGCCCTGCAATCGTAGAAGCTGCAGAAACAGATACCTGATTATCCAGAACAGCATCAATAAGTTCATCAGATCCCTTGGCATCAACTTTCATAAACTGCGCTGCATGAGATGGTGCCATTTTCATATCTGCTGCTAATAAGGTTCTTGTCTTAACATTGCTAATAGCTCCATTCTCTCTCAACTTTTCATAAATTTTCATCAGTTTTCTCATTTGAAGGAGCTTATCTCCATCAGTTTTATTACGTTGCTCTGCATTTTCCGTAGCACGTACATAATCTTCTTTTTCTTCCTCAGTCAGTGGAAGATCAATAAGCTGCGGATCAAAGAGAGAAGACTTAATTGGTCGGTCTTTTTCCCATCGTCCGTCTTCTATCAGACTGAGAATTGCAGTATATCTTCTTTCGCCCGCTACTATACGGTATCTTCCATCCTCTTTTTGTCGCAATACCAATGCATTGATTAAACCGACATCAGCGATAGAATCTGCTAATTCCTCAATTCTATCTATTGAAATTCCCTCATTTTCTTCTGCTTTATCTATTTGGTCAGGCAAAATATATATGATTTGCATTTCATTAACTTTCTGCATTTTAGATATTTCATTCAGGAGACCTTCTCCTGCACCTTTGATTTTATTTACATTAAATTTTCCCATAATTTCTCATTCTCCAGTCAATTTATTTAAAATGTTTTCTATTATATTCTTCTAAAAAATTCTTGCGATTCGGCGCGATAATATAGTCTACTAGCTCCATATAATTCTTGGCCACTTTACTTTTTTTATCGAAGGATAATAGTGGGCGTTGCTCATATGTGTTTTCCATCAGATTTTTTGATACGCCAATTGTAATAGGCAAAAAATCTTCTCCGAATGATGTTTCTAAAAGTTCAAATGCCACTTTACCTACGTTCATATTACCCATGAACTGTGTAAGAAAAATTCCACCCACATGAAGTTTTGGATTATATGTCTGTACTGTTTCAATCAGTTTCATTGCAATTGCAACCCCTATCAGCGAACCCCCATCACATCTGGCAGGGACATATACTTCATCAGATGCTGCAAGTGCATTAATATTGAGCAGGCTAATAGACGGCCCGCAATCAATCACACAATAGTCATATTCTTCCTCTATTTTTGCAAGCTGCATTTTTAACTTAAATTGTTGTGGGGTTCTAGTATCTGCTTTTAATCGTTCTTCTACCTCGCTTAATGTAAGAAATGCAGGAATAATATCCAGATTTGGATATTCTGTATGTTTTATGCATTCATGTGGATCCATCTGACTATCTATCAGAATATCTTCAACAGACAATTGCTTATCAGGATTTGGTTCATTCTTGAGGATTTGGAAAAATATTTTCAAGAAATCCACCTCGCTGTATAATGCGCTGGAGTTACTTTGTGGATCCAGGTCAATCATGAGAACTCTTTTCTCTTTTTGTGTAAGTGCGTGTGCTATTGTGCTGCAGCTGGCAGTCTTTCCTGTACCGCCTTTTGCATTCATAAATGTTAATACTTTCATAAGTACCTCCTAAAAAAGAATATTTATTTACTACATTTATAGTATACTATATCTTTTAAAAAATGTAAAGCATTTAGCCAAAAAAAGTTCTTGTTTTTTTATTTTATCATACATTAATTATAGTTACTACTGGAATCAAAAACAGGGTGCCATAAATGGCACCTACCTGTTTTTATCTGTTATTTCCTCATATTCTATCTGGTTCCGCAATCTTTCTTTTTCATACTCTTGATCCATTGATCTTTTTAACGCCCGAATTGCTTTTTCCAATCGATACATATTCCTTGCATTATTTCTAGCAATTTCTTTTGCGACCAGATTTTTACCAGAACGAGAAGCTGTATGTGAATTTGAATTTGTCTCATGCGGACGTTTTTTTGTTGTGGCAGCATTATGGTAACCAGTCATAGGTTTCTTCCCATTCATATCTTCATTCTCGGGAAAATCTATATTCTCTAATTTCTGTTCTATTTTTCCCTGTTCTTCGTCATATTGTCGCATCTCTTTTAATATTGCATTTCCTAACCTCACATGCATATCTTTTAATCTATTCTCTGCATAATTTCGCTGCGTATCTCCATAAGCCTTATGATATTTCTCACTGCGTTCATCCAGCACTCTCTTCAATTCCTTATATTCTTCTGAATGATACTTTTCTATATATAAATCGGACAATTCGTCAATCTTTGGTCTGAAAGGCTCCATAATGTTGCTATTATATTTCCATAGTCCTCGGTTTCCATTTCTTGGCATTTCTCGATATAATTCTATAAACTTATTCTGTAGATCCGGATCCGATGCAAGCTCTATTTCACTTTTTCTCCGTACAATGGAATCACGAATCATGGAATTAATTTTGATTCCGTATTCTTTTTCATTCAAAACTTCATTTACAAATGTACTTTTACAGAGTTCTATGCTGCTCTGTTTGTACGGTCCAACATAACCATTTATTTTAACCGGCTTTCCATTTGCATCTAAATGCTCTTCTCTTCTATATCTAGCATTATCTTTCGTATAATACTTTAGATTTCTGGAAGTAGCTTTCAGATAAGGTCCATATATGCTTTTAATATAATCCCCTTCGGCATCCGGCACATAATCATAGACAGTATAACTTCTCTGCTCACGCATAGGAATCGGTTCTACAACAGCAACATGAATATGTATGTTATCAGTATTGTAATGGAAACTGGCACTCCACACCGCATGATCCAGATTTTCATTATGCAACATTTTTCTAACACTCTTTCTTGTGAATTCTTTCATCTTTGCTTCATCCAGTATCCCTGTTTTACTATCATATAATCCATTTTCCTCCAACCACTGGTTATCAAACGAAATAACAGGCTGCCACATCAGGCTGCCATTTTCCTGCGCTTTCTGAAACACCTTTTTTAAATCCTGCTTCTCTTGTCTTGTAAGAAAATCCTTGTCTTCCGTAAATATACCCGTGCTCTTTTCTGGATTATCCATATAATCCTGATACAGGTTGAATTTTTCCATGTTGTCATTTCTTGTGGCTCCATCACGATCTATATAGCTTATGTACCCCGAAAATCTTTTATCATTTGCATTACAATACTTATTTACCAGTACGATTCCTGCTTTCATTTTTCCCTCGATTTCCAGGGTGCCATAAATAGCACCCCGATTTGAATTTACTATTTTTTAGGGTGCCATAAATAGCACCTAAATATAATATCTGCTTTTTTTGTCATCTTTTCTCTGTTTTTTATGTGCAATCCTATTTTTATACTGTTCCTCAGACGTGCTCAACACAGGAGACATAATAGATTCGACAGGGATGCAAGTATCTATCTTGCCTTGGAATAGCATCGTATTAATTGCATCCAGTAACATATTCGTATTTTTCTCTGTTTCCCTTACAGAGCTGCGGATCATATGCTCATAATCTGAATTTCTTGCAAGCAGTAAATTCACAATATTTTCCACCATCCGCTGTTCCTTATCTCTTTCTTCTATATTTTCAGCAGTCTTTTGCAAGGCATATCTGATAGTTGCAACATCCGTTGACATATGATTTCTATTTTTAATTATCTCTAAATTTTTCTGATCTTCTTCTGTTAATTGAAATATTTTCTTACATGCTTTCATTTCATTCCCCTTTTGCATCCCGAAGCACTTCCATCACATCTTCCATCAACACACTATTCCTTTCAATTATATCTTCCATATCTTGAAGTTTGCTCATAAGCATAATCACAAGATTCCGATACCTTTCTTCTGTTTCTTTAATTTCTCCAGATACCGCAATGCTCCCCAATTGCCTTCTCAGAAATTCTTCCCTGCTCAGGCCTTGCTTCCTCGCCATGGATATTAACGACTTGCTTATACCATCATCTAAATTCCTTACTGTAATTACTGCCACATTGCCACCCCCTATGCTTTAATTATAGTATCATATATCTTTTCTTTTTACAATCAAAAGTATATATTTATAGTAATAAAGCATATATTGCAATCAAAAATTGAATTCACGGAAACGCTAGGCACTGCCTAGCCTCACGCTATGCGTGAAGTCGGTTTCTCTTTATGCTCTTTTTTTTGGCATATGAAGTAGCCTGTATTTTCTTGCTCCCCTCATGCCAAAAAAAGAGAGTGCTTTGCACTCTCTTTACTAATTAGCAATCCGATACAGTCTCGGTTTTTCTATCATAATAATATGCCCGATCTGCTAATACCTCTTCTGGATTTACTTCCGATGCATTAACTTCCCTAATCATGGCGTTAAGATATTCAATGCCTTCTACGCCAGATTCCCTTACAACTATCATTTCATGAATGCTACTCGGTATCAAATAGAAATTTTCTTTTAATAAATTTCCTACATTTTTGAGACAATTTGAATACAACATTGTAATTGCTCCGTTCAGCCATTGCTGATTAGTTAATACATACATCATATCATTAACTTCTATCTCTTCTCCGGTAATCTGTTTGATTATATCATCCATCGGCCTGAACACAATCGGAAACAACTGCTCTGTATTCTGCATTGCAACGGCGGCTATATCTTTCAATGTAATTCCCCACATTATTAGATGATCATTCCGAATCAATGATGTAGCAACTTGATCTTTTCTGACATCAAATGCAATTTTAAATATAATTGCTAAATCATGATATGGAATATATGGAATATCATTTAAAATATCCTTATTCATTTCTTTATTCACAAAAAAACAAACAATTCTATATTTCACACTTTCATAATCTTCAAGCCTAATGTCTACATATCCATTTTCATCAATCCATTTTTGGGATTCCATATAATATGTGCAAATTTCATTTACAACTTCATCCAAAACAATCATACCATTTTCATAACGATAGAATAAATCTTCCAAATAGAGCGTAGGCGATGCTTCAATAGTCTCATTATGAGTTTTATTTTTGAATGTCAATCCTACTTTAGAAATCTGATTGTTTTTCTTTTTCGTAACAGTTACCACCTCTACTTCCTTTTGAGAAAACCTTTCTGCCACTTCTTCTTTTACAATGTTTACAAATTTTTGATAGTTCATATTACTACCTCCTTTGAATATTATTATTTACTACATATATAGTATATCATATTCTTATTGATAATACACGCATTATAAGAAATTAACTTATCCGATTTTTCTTTTTTATGGTCAAGATCCAGGCTGCCACTGCAGCCCGAATAAAAAAGGTGCCATTAATGGCACCTACCTGTTTTCAAACTTTCAATACAGTAAATATAAATGAAGAGCCCGAAATCGAAGACTCCCGGCTCTCCTGTAGTAAATAATAACTTCTTTTATAAGAAGCAGTACAATAATTATATCAATATAAATTACATACGTCAAGAATCCTCCATGCCTAAAATCCCCCAAAAAATTATTGTTCATATTTTCAGTTCCTTTTAATCAATCCAACCGTTCCGGATATTGCGACCACGACAATAAAAGATATAAAAACTACATTTGCAAATTTTTCAGGCAGTATATTTAGTTCTTTAAGTATAATTATTCCAACTGCCATAAGTATCCCAAGAATAGAGCGCCATAAGAATCCTCTACCACTCATATCTCCAGGCTGAAAAATCAAACGCATAACATAACTAAGAATTGCAACTGCTACTACAAAAACCAGCATAATAAAAGCGATAATTAATAAATTATTTAAAGTGATTGTTGTCTTCATCTTTTCTTACCTCCTTCAGTACTTCCACTAAATTTTAATTTAACTCACGAATATTATCCGCAACGAATCCTTCCAACACGGAAAATCCTTTTGGTTCTTCGAACCCTTTTCTCTGCAACTCCGTCTTAATAGTGCTGATTTCTTCAAACACAGACTGATACGCCAGCAACATTCCCATTCTCATTTCTTCACTCATATTCACTTTTCCCTTTCCGGCTATTCGCCTAAATCCCCATTTACAATTTCAACGAAAATGTAGACTTCTCATAAGAGTATCCGTCTGCTACAAAAACACCTTCAATTTCATCAGAATCGTGTATTTCCTTTAATTTTCGTATTGCTTCATCGGTATTATCTGCCTCTACTTCGATTTCATATTTATAGACTTCTCTTACGATTCCTTTATATTTCATGTTATACTTCCTTTCCTAAATGCTAATTTTCCTTTAAATAAATACAAAGTTCTACTTTGCACATTCCACCGCCAATGATGTTGAAATGGTCTACTTGCACATTTGATATGCTTTTAAAAATCTCAGAATCTAAGATATCATCTTGATTTTCTTCCTCGAAGTAGGTCTTTGCATATTCGTTCTTGTCATAATCGTATGGCATATGCTGAATTGATACGCAAGCTACTCCGCCCTCATGCATTTTTAAAAAGTTTTTTACTGTCATTTTTCATCTTCCTCCTACCAATATATTCCGAAAACTTTACATATTTATTTTTTCCCATATCTCTGGAAAATGTATTTTCATTTTTTCAATGTCATCAATAATTAATTTGCATTCTGTTTCCTCTATTTCTTTTTTACAATCAAAGCACTCCTCTCCATCATCCTCTTGTGTTAATATATAGATAACTAACACAAGAGCATATTCTAATGTAATTCCATTAACAATTTCTTCTCTAATCAATCCTCTGTTTTTAAATGCATAACAGTATTTTTCATCTGTTTCATCTCCCCATCCTTCACATTGCTCAGATGATTTTATATGAAACATTTTAGATATTACCGTATAATCATACTTTTTGTCTTCGCAATTCATTAATGGCTCAAAGTTATTTTCTATTTTGTAAAACATGTTAACAAGTTTATTTATATCCTCTAGATTCATCATGATTTTTCCTCTCATTTCTGTATTTTCTAATATTTTTAGCGTTTTCCGTCGGGTTTTTTAACCCGTAAATTCCTTTTTTGTATGGAGTGTATGAATCCATAGCGGATCTTCCTAATCCAAGAAAGTAGGCAATTTCATCATCTGATCGCCCCTCACCTCTCATCTCTTTGATTCTGTCGTAAATCTCACTTGTATATACATTGGCCGTAACCAATATCTTTTTTACCTTTCCCTCGCTCATATTGCTTATTCGGGCCATTTCTTTTAAGGATATCCCAGCGTTATATCCTTTTTTCATTTCTTCTACTAGTTCTGATGATTCATCCGTTTTTTCCTTCACTTCATGATCTTCTTTTTCTTCCACTGTCACGCTTTTAATGCATTTATCAAGTTTGCGTTCTGGATTTGATATCGTTCTCATCACATTATTTAATGCAACAAAACGTTTTTCTGTCATGCCTTCCAACTGCTGGATCATATGCATAATCTCAGAATGGTCATCATGCGTTGCCGCATCTCTTAATCTCTTAATTACATTCTCTTGGTCTTCTTTCCAATTTTTCACCCATTCTGAAAGAACCTTTTGCTGCGTTTCATAGGTGTTTATTCTTTTTAATTTTTCACCTATTGATCTATTTTTCATTTGGAATCCTTTCCTCCTTTCCTCCTCTTATTCGCTAAACCCTTGCCTTCTTTAACTGTCTTTATTATACCCTAAAATTAGGGTAATGTCAATGATATTTAAAAATATTTTATTTTTTCTTCATCCGTTGCAATTACCTCTATTATATCTCCAGGTTGCAACCTACTCATCAAACATATCTTATTTAATGTTTCCAATGTTATGGACTTACCGGCCTTAATATTAGTAATTGTCTGCTTTGGAAGCAAGTTATCACGCTGTATTCTGGTCTGGTTAAATCCATTTTTCTTCAATTCTTCAAATACATCGATTTTATATCTGACCATATCGCCACCTCCATTTTTATAATACCATATCGCTATAAGATGTCAATAAATAATATTCTAAAATTAGGGTATAACCTATTGACAATACCCTAAAATTAGGGTATAATATAATTACAAAGTAAGGAAAACAAAGAAAATAAGCGGAGGAAATGAAAATGAAAAAGTATAACTTATCAATAATCATGAAAAGAGCATGGAGTATTGTTAAAAAAGAAAACCTGGACATCTCCTCCGCACTCAAGAAATCATGGAAGGAAGAGAAGGGAATGAATAAAAACATTATCGAAACATTGAAAGCAAACCTGGAAGACATGGCTTACTCAAACATCAATATCAACCTTGGCATCGACCGCCAGGTATCCTCAAAGGAATGGGAAAAGAACGGAAACAAGAGAACCTATCTAGCAATCAACTGCTATACGGCAAGCGGACGCTACAAAGGCGCTTACAAATGCGGTTATGTAGATATGGTAACTAACGAGTATGTATGTGGCAGATACGATGACGTTGACGCCATGAATAAAGAGTATGTAGGCAGATAATATCAGTTTCCCGCCCCGGAGGCCACGAGGGCAGAAAGGACAACGATATGAAAAAATCAGGAATTAGAAAAGTAGTGGAAAAAGAATACCAAGATATGAAGAAATGGGACAAAGCAAGCCCTTTTAGGTACTCGAAATTAATGTACGACACATCCGACGGTGAAGTCTGGGCTGACTGCTTTTTGGACGAGGGAAGTTACACAGTGTATAGAAGCAACAGCATACATAGTGTACCGATTGGCGATCTGATCTACCAGAATACAGGCAAGAGGCCGATGCAAATCGCAGAAATCAATGATGCGATTACCGATTACATTATCAATAAATTAGATGCTGGCATCATTGAGGATTAATTTCACTCCAGCAACGAAATAGAAAGGATTGAGAATATGAAAAATATCAAGGTTGAATGGTGCAAATAATTAAGCCGTTGGAGTACCGCCGGTTCGATTCCGGCGGCGGCTATTCCCTCTAAAAGAGGGCGAAACCGTCAAAAAGGCAGTTCCCATTACAAACCAAAGCAACCGGGAACTGCCACCAATCAAAAAAAGAAAGGCAAGGCTATTATAACACAGCCTTGAAATGGTGAAAAATATGAAAGAAAAATTAGAACTGAAAACGCATTGCTTAAAAAAGATAAATTCCGCAGCAAAAGCCGCTGGAAAACTAAAGCAAAAATCGTATGACGAGCAGCGATATAATGACTGCTCAGAATATAAAAAAATTCAGAATCAACTGTATCTTATAAAATCCCTCACTATCTCCGATATGGAGAAAAAAGGAGAATTAAAGGTCATGCCCAGAGTCGTTGATGAATTTGGTACTGTATTAAAAAGTTATGCGTCTTTAGACGACAAATACTTTTTTCACAGCATCTCAGAGCACCAAGAGGTAGGCATTTTTTACAAAGAAGGGCAATATAAGCAGAAGAGTATACTCCTGCAAATTTTTTCTTTTTGGTCGTTGAGGCTCCAGAGCCTTGCTTGCACGCACCCTGCCGGGTACCCGGAATACAAATTTTCCATATGCATGATTTCTTAACGCGCCGGCGGTTGAGGGCATCCGAAAACGCTGGCACGTTTAGAAATCAACTTACAAAACGCCAGTATTTTGGGTGGCAGATACGGGTGCCCAAAATTAGTATTTTCTTATCCTGGATTTTACTCTTGAAATTTACAATGAGCCTTCAGATCTTTGTCTAAAGAAAACTATTTCTTCGATGCCGATACCTGTCTAAAATCAATCATAAGTTCCTGATTACCGCCTTGATTACGAACTATCAAAAAGTAACCATTGGTTTATATCTATACGACAAATAAATGTTTTGCACGGAAATCATAAGAAAATTTTGACACAATTTTACTATTTTGTTTTTCATATCCTGGATGCTCGCTTCACAAAACTTGATAGTCTTGATCATTTTTAATTTGAATATACAATTCGAACATTTCATTTTCAATTATCAGGTGTCGTAAATGTTGCAGCTGCCCAGATACCAGGTCCATAGCATTGCGCATGGTCGTGGTAGTTCATCTGTCGATTGAAAAATCAGATTCATAATTTTCCATTTGCCGGGCATATTTTTTCTTATATTTTTCTACATTTGATTTTCCCGGCTGTTCTGCAGAATGTTGCTGTCCTTTTGTATACTTATCAATATAGGACTGCATATTCTCTATTTCCTGGCCAAATTTTGAGAATACGTGTGAAAAGGATGATTCCATTTCCTGATTTATGGATTTCTCCATTTCTTCAGGATCCAGATCCTGATATCTTGCTTTTAACTCTTCTTCATACTCCCGGAAATTTCCGGCAAAATGCCGTTTTCTCGCATCGTTTATTTCCAGCCCTAATTTAGAATATAGCAGGATAGAAAAGCAATCTCCTTCATATTCTTTTTGAGCAACAGATTTTTGTGATCCAGGACTGTGTCCAGCGATTGCATGTCCTATCTCATGTGAGAGCGTTGAAAGATACATGGTATCATTTAAAAGCTGATTTACATGAATCTTTTTCGTTGTACCGTTATGTGTTCCTCTTAAACTGATAGATTTTAAATCTGATGTATTCACATCATATTTCAAGTGTTCTTGTGCATATTCTGTCAACGCCTTTGAAATCGCATGGTGTTTCTCTGATGGGTAGCCAACGTCAAAAAATTCCGGATATCGTTCCGGCGGAAAAGTTGTTTGTGAAATATCAAATACATTCCCAATTTCAAAATTGAGTTTTGTTATGGCTTCTATTTTCCCGGAACGCATTGCCTCTTTCTGTTCTTTGGTTGCATAGCGGAGCTGGACGTATTCGTTTTCATTGATCTTTAATAATGTTGCCTTCACTGGAACATACACTGCCAGCCCATGCTCGCCCTTTTTTACCGGGAATCCTTCATCTTTCCAAGCCTTGAAAGATTGTACATAAGTGGCACCTGGGTTCTGTGCATAAATCAGCATCGTATTCTTTGGACTGTATTGATAGAATTTAGATCCAAACTGCAGATATTCCGTTATAACTTCCGGATTCGTTCTGAACTCTTTTGCAATAGTCTCCACCTGTTCTCTTGCAAATTTATGCTTCTCTTTGGCTTTTTCTATCCATTCTTTTTTCTGTTCTTTCGTAGGCTTCTTAACGTAAGACATACTTATTCCTTCCTTTCTCCAAACACACGGCTGATATAATCCTTTTCGTGTTTTTGGAGTTCACTAATGCTCGTCAGCATATCTTCATCTGCGATCGTTCCGATCGGAGCCTCGTTTTCATCACATTCAATATAGAACAGATATCCATTTTCATTTTTTACAATTGCTTTATCAATGTAATAACCGACCACCAGATTATCATTATGTATTTTTTCAAAATTATAATATCTTACTGACATATTTTTTCCCTTTCTCTATTGAACCAATACCTGCAGCTGCTGATGTGTTTCCTTTAATATTTCAAAAAACGGCTGTCTTATCTCTGGATATAACAAAGTATATAATCCAATGGCTGCAAGGAGCAGAATGGTAATCGTGGCTGCAATTTTAATCAAACGTATAAATAAGTTAATGATAAATTTCCCTGTGTTCGATTTTTCCACCACCACATAATTCTGATCAACATTATATTTTCCCCTGAGTTTTTGCTGTTCTTCTGCTTTCTGTCTTTCTGCCTTGATGTCATTAACTAATCCTTTGCCAAATTTATTACTCATTTTCTTCTTCCAAAAAATCTCCTTTTTTTCTTCGGTAATGCTTCAGATATTTTTGCTTCTGCAGGAATAATATTTTCATAAATATCACTGGCCGCCAGAACATATTTATCCTTTGCTGTCTCTGAGAAATACGTGTGGTCTGCCTTTTCTTCCATAAGTGCAAGTAAATCTTCCTTTTCGTTTTCCGGAGTCAGGTTGAAGATGTAATAACTATCTGTATAGAACATATTATCAATCAACTCCTTGGTGGCCGAGAATTCTCCTGGCTTTGATCCCACAACAAATATCCTGGCATCTTTTTCAAGAAATGACGTTTTATTAAAATAATTGTCCTTATAGGTTCCATAATCATATACATAGAAATCATAGCCTAATGTTAAAATCTTCGGAAGTTTTTCTATCTTATAAAAATGGTCAATTCCTTCTATCCTGATCCGGCCAAGTTCTATATCGGTTTCTTCAGATACAAACCATCCAGACAGATATTCATTCAGATAATTTGTGTTGTTCATTTGGATATAACACGCTGTATACCCTCGAAAAATCAAATCTTTTATCAGCTGTATACATTGCGTAGTCGTTCCAATTCTGGAACAGGCTCCGGCGATACCTATTTTTTTATAATCTGAAGATTGATTTTCCTCTTCTTCCTGCGTTCCCTCTTCCAGTTTTTCTAATGCATCGATTCCATTGGCTTCATAAAATCCGGCAATGCACAATTCATATTCTTCTTTTATTCCGGACAAAGACGTCCGAAAGATAAAATTCCGGATTCCCTTTTCGTATAATGCTACAACTCCCTGAGATTGAGGAATGTAGCCTGAAGCATATATAATCACTTTCGCATTATTGCTCCGGCACAATTTTATAACTGCATCCGCAATCTCTTCCGCATGATCTTCATACTGCTCCAGATCAAAGATCATGCATGTAGTATCCGGATATTGTAAGATAACCGGCATCTGTGGTCTGATATGTATATTGGGTTCAATATAAGAAAATTTCTCTCCCTTTTTTAATGCGATCTCTTCCGCAAAATATCCTCGATCTGAAGATCCAACAAATAATATCATTCTCTTCTACCTCTATTAGTTTTCATATTTTGACTCATCCATTTTATCTGGAAACCGGACTGCTTATCTACCATACAATTCGTGAACTCAGATAATTATGCGGTAATAAATGCTGTTACATAGTCCTTTCATAATTCTATATCCTGTGCCTTATTTACAAATTCACACGATCCGTTTTTATCCTTCATCCTGTTATAATACTTTTTCGTATATGCTCCTTGATTTGTCTTCGCAGATAATTCAGCCTGTTCCGGGAAATTTGATAATTGTATATTTTTATACCTCACTCCATTCTGAAATGCTGATTTTATTTCCTCATTCCAGTCTTTTTTTTCCGGCAGACATTCAGAAATTTCTATGGAAAGTTCCTTTTCTTTGAGCATAGATCTGATCGCTGCTATAGATTTTTCCCCTCCCAGGTCATTATCAACTGCAATAATAAGATGCTTAATGTGATCCTTTTGAATATGGGAAGAGATTGATTCTATTTTACAGCTTCCACTCATGATAAGATAATTATAATCCTTTATGTCATATCCTTGTGCAGATAGCACCGACATAAAACTCATACAGTCAATAGCAGCCTCATGGACGATAAGAGTATCACTTCCATGATTGATGTACATCCCATAGTCATAATTACATCCAATACAATCTCTTACAAACCGATGCCTAGTGTCCGTACCACGCTGCAGCGTATATACAGGCGTATTCTTATCATCATATCCTACAAAAACGCAGTTTCCTTTTGTATCCTGATACAGCAATTTATTGTCAACAAAATATTGAACAATATCCTGGTCTATGTATCTGGATTTAATAAGATAAGCATATACACGTTTCATGTTTTCATTCTTCGGCGGCAACTCCAGCTCTACATTCTTATTATCCTCTCTCTGCAGTTTACTTGGGCGTGGATGATACGTTCTTCGAGTTGCATCTTCAGAAATTCTTCCGGAAAAATCCGTTATGATCTCTTTCATTGTTTTACCGGAAAACATCTGTGCAAAACCTATGACCGTATCACCATAACCAATCGAGTGACCTGTTCCCGGCTGTGAATTTCTCCAGAAATAATTTTTATCAGGATCGATCATAACAGAATCATGTTCCTTTAAAGAATAATACCTTCCCTTTCTCACAAGGGTATAGCCTAATTCCTGTGCATAATCTGTGATCTGTATTTTCCTGGCTATTTTTTCATATATTTCCCGGTCAGTTTTTTCATAAAACGCTTTTTTATAGGTGTTAATAAATTCATTGACACTTCTCAGATCTGTGGTGTCCGGCATATCAAGTCCTAACGTTTTTGAAATCTTTTCTGCATATTGTATCTGTTTTTTGCTAGGGAACATATTGACTCATTCCTTTCTTTTTTATGCATTATGACTAAGTCTCTCTTCCTGATCGGAGCGGATCAGGATTTGTTTTAATGATATATTTTGTGTGAATTTACTAAAATCTTATTTTTTTAGATCTTGAATCTGCAGATTCGCCTTTTCAATTCGCTCTCTGTACTCTTCGATTTCTGCATTATTATCTCCTAAATCTTTTTCTGCAGACTCAATTTCCGTTTCCGATTGAGAAATAAGCTGGTCTGTTTCTGACTGTTCTTTCTCAGTCTGATATTCTTTACTGTCCGTCAACTGTTTAATATTAAGATTGAGCTGGTCTATCTTTTCCTGAATCTCTTCCTGCTCCTTCTGCAGACTGGATATTTCAGTTTCATACTGAGAAATCGTACCTTCCACTTTGGCTATACGATATTCAGTTTCCGTCATATCATTAATTTTATCTATCCGTGTGACTGCGTTTTTATTTGTATATATCTTTAGCATTTCAGAATTATCATCAAGCTGGATATGAACAGAAACCTCTCTCCATTTTACAGGCACTTCATAAATTCGTAAAATCACAAAATCCGGTTTATTAACAACTGTCTCGACCTTTAGATTCCCTTTGGTCCTTTCAATTGCATTATACTTATATGTATCTATCCCGTCTACGGACCGGTTCAAAATATCAAGTTCAATTTCCATCATATGTTGTTTTTCTGAATAATCCCATCTTCCGACCGTTATATCCCTTTCCTGAAACGTCTGTATCTTATGAAGTGCTGTTGCTCTGATAAGATCACTGTCTGTCTGAAGCCAGGTCTTCGAAGTAAAAAAAAGGAAATACCCTCCACAAAAAAGAAAAATGAATATGCCTAGAAAAAGATTTTTGTTTTTTTTCACCCGTTCTGATAGTTTTAAAAAGTCAATTTTTTTTGTTTCTTCCGCCATATGATCATCCTATTCTTCCTGTTCTTGCTTTACTTGTTTTTCTAATTTCACCATTTTTACAAATAAGATTCCATCAATTAAGAACCCTATGGATATTATAATTGCAGCTTTTATCATCCATTTCATTCTATCATCCTCCCGGTCACAGTTCATATTCCTCTTCATATGCATAATCTTTATGGTTATCTTCCGATAATCGGTTATTAAGCATATCCTCCATCAGTGATTCTGACACCAGATCTTCATTGATATACTGGGTATTGATTCCATATTCTCTTGCCTGAAGGATTTCTTCTTCCATATTTCTGTCCGGCTTTCCGACGCACAGCACCATATCACTATCTCTTAAATCCTCGATAATAAGTGATGGTGCTATATTTAATTCCCTGATTTTTTTGATATAATATGGCTTCTTACTTTTCTGACAAGAGATGTATAATTTTTTGAATTTTTCAATGCTCATTCTCATTTCCCCCTTAATATTCTTCATAAGAATATTCCATGCTTTTCATATCCTGTACGACATAAAAATAAGTATTCTCTCCAGTGATGCCTAATAAAAATAGCTGCTTATTTTCGTTGTATTTTGTAGTTACCGTATTTAACGAGAAGACCGTTGTTCCTTCTATGCCATTGTCATAAATATATCTTTTGATCTCTGTTTCAAACCCTTTCATATCCTTTATCAGTGAAGATACTTCCGGAGCCATATCCTGTACCTTGATTTCCATGTTTGAAACAAGATCTTCTTCCTGATCCGTCCCCCCTTCCTGGCGTTCTTCAATCAGTACATCATCACTACTATTTTCTTCTGGTTCTGTATTCTGATCAGATTTTTTCTGTTCCGAATCTGCTGCTCTGGTTGTTTCGCTATTGTTCTGTTCAGGAACATTTCTGATTTCCCATACGCAATATAGTGCAACACATATGCCAAGTACAATGAGAAGTATTCCACCCCATTTTTTCATATTTCCTCTGCCCCTTAATTAAATATAAAATATCTTAATGCGGTTACATTGATTTCAGTTTGAAAATCAAATTTTCTGTTATTATAGTTCTTATTGATTGCATTGTTTTTGTTCGGATCGTTGACCAAAATCTTTCCATCACTTGTTATTCCACTCAAAACGATGTAATGGCCGCCGCCAGTAAAGATTCCTCTTGTCTGAGAACATATTACCGGCTTTCCCTGCTTTAATGCATTTAGCACTATCTGTGTAGTCTGCAGAGACGGCGTATATTCCTCCACACGGACTCCCAGATTGAAATGCTGTGCTGCTGCAGAAAAATAACTAAATGCTGTTCCTACATTCGATACATAATATCTGTTTCCACACCACGCAACTGCATCTTGCGGGGTAATGGTTCTTCCTGATATATAACTTGCGACCATGGAAAATGATGTCGGACCACATCCACAATTCGCCAGATTGGAACTGCCATAAGGAACATTTGCATAATCGTTTTGATAGAATCTCGGCATTTGGCCAAAATGGCCGCCGCCTGAACTCTGAAACATGGAAACGCTCATGCTATCCAACCTGTATAAATCATAAGTATCCATATATTCAATTAGTTTGTTTGCATATCGAATATCTGTCGCCCATCGGCTTCCCATTTTTCTGGCAAATTCTCTGGCATCCGTTACCCCACTGATTAAATCAGAATATACATCCGATAATATTTTTGCCCTGTCTTGAATACATTCTGTATATGTATGATAAGCTCGAAACCATGCTTGCGTTGAGTAGCTTCCTCCAGAAGAAGTCTGTTCTGAAGTTGATAATTGCACGCCCCCTGCAGTGCCGCTTCTTCCTTTGATTCCAAACAGATTTTTATGGTTATATGCCAGGCCGGATAGCCCCTGTCCGCTTTCACCGCCAGGGCCGTATCTGCCAAATCCTGATTCCGCTATGACCTGTGCAATACATACCGAAGCTGGATAACCGTAGGTTTCCTGAACCTGTAATGAAGCTAATATCATTTCACTTGTAATAAAAGATGGCAGCCCTTCTATAGAAACTTCTTGCTGGCTGCTCCGCATCAGGAACTTTATCATATTTTCATAATTGGTTATGACTACGCCTATTACCGATGTGCTTAGAATGGCACCAATTAATATCATGGATATCCCTATTTTCTTAATATTGTGTTTCATCTAGCGAATTAAGCACCTCCGGCAAATATCCGTTCTTCATCTTTCGTAAGATGGACTGTGAATGCCAGGTTGCTCTGCGAAGAAATGCAGAGAATGTTCTGGCCCTGTTCCAGATAAGGGATCTGGTTTCTTTGAGATGATGTGAGTACATTCTCAAATACCTTATCAATCAGGCTTAATGTATTGCTGTCCTGCTGGAAGATGAATTTATACTGTGTCAGTTCAAATATAGATTTAATCTGATTGATTGCTGCATCCGCACTTCCCTCCGGCACATAATCTCGGATAGATTGGCTTGCCATCATAATTCCGCCAAAGAATTTTCTCGCTTCTCTCAGATATACAGTAATCATCTGGACTGCCTGTAATTTCTGTGCATTGATCCAGCGGTGGCTTTCATCAATGATGATCAGGAATCTTACGACATCTTCAAATTTTATCGCTCCCTTATCATATTTATCTTTCATGATGGTTCCATTTGTAACGCAGTTATCCCAACAGAGAGATACTGTATTAAAAATAATTGCATCGAAAATTTCTGGGGCCATTTCTTTTACTTCGGAAATATCGAAGGTTACAATCTGCTCATCGAGAATATTATCCATAGAAGTGTATCCATCAAAAATGAAGCCATATGTATTAACAATATTTTCGATAATCTTCCGTATTTTTTCTAATGTAAGTAATTCCTGCTTTGCAATCTCTTTTTCCAGATCATTATAGTTTTCTTTTTCAATCAGATTTATTTTAGTCCTGATATATTGTAGTACATCTGAAAATCTGGGATATTTGTCTGCAGGCAATCCTGTTATATGTTCACCATTTTCTATTGTTTCTGGAGTCAGCCTGTATGATTCATATATTTCACGCATAATATGTTGAAATTCTGTTACCTCTTCATTTTCTTCTCCCGGCTTTAAACCTCTTAAAAAACGGTATTCTGTTGAGATTTTGGACATATGGCGCGCAAAATTTACGTTTTCATTCTCTCCTGCTTTCAGAATTTCCAGAGGATTGAGCATACCATTACTGCCATCCATTTTTATAATCTTGCCGCCAAACTCATCGGTTAAAGTAGAAAACTCTCCTGTCACATCAAATACCCGGACATAATCACCCCTAATTGCACGGTCTACAAATCTCTTCTTCAGGAGCGTAGATTTCCCACTTCCCATCGTTCCAACAACCAAGGAATTATAATATCTTCTGGTTTTTGTTTTCGTAAACTCGTCGAAAAGTACATTTCCTCCACAGCTTGTTGTTCCTAAAAATGTTCCGGTTGGATCTTCCAGCTTTGAAAAATGAAATGGATATCCTCCGGCTACTGCCTCCGATACAAGAGGTTGTCCTTCAATAGAATATGGATTTTTCTGTTGTTCACGATATGGCTGCAACATAGAGAGCCACTGTGAACGATTTTCATTAAGAAATACTGCAGTCTTATAACCATTAGACTCTAATGTTGCCATGATCTTAGCAACTTTTTCTTCCAGCTTTGTTCTCTCCCGATCTGACACAAAGAGCCTTGCCTGTATACCCTTAACAACTTCTCCCATGCTATCTATTTCCATCATCAACTGCTGCATTTCCGCAAATTTCCGCTGAGAGTCATAACGTTCCTGATAATCTGCTGCTGTCTGATACCGTAGATTCTGTTCTTTCATGGACTTATTTAAATTCTTTTTTGCCTCGATCGTATCATAAGTAGACACATCTACAAGTGTTACTGTATTGGCAATATTACATAGATTTGACATCCAATGCTTATTAACTTCCTTTGGATATTCATATACCATTAGGCACGCCTCATATCCTGTACCTGTCTTGATTACAGATTCATCTCGGAATGTAATCCCCCCTTGCGGTTGTATCTTTGCAAGCAATTTTAGATCGCATTTTTTTGTAGTCTTTTCTTTTTCCTTTTTTCCCATCTATAGTTCACCTGCCTTTAAGATATCAAAGAACTTTTATTATTCAGCTTATACAATATCTGTATTTTTTCTTCTTCAGATATTGTTTCACATAATCCATTCCGGCCAGATTGCAATGCACTGAAAATATTATTCTTATTAGAAAGATGTTCTTCCAGATTCTGTGAAAATATCATGTAATAATACTCTCTTGTTGTCCTGTTCTTTTCGAGCCATTCCAATTCATCGAGCCGTCTCTGCAGCCAATGTTTCATTTTTGCGTTATTGGTTTTCTCAATTTTTTTCTTCAAATAAGACTGTTGCTTCTGTGTATTGCACGGAAAATTCATACATATAATTTTCAGATCTTCGGAATAGATTTTATATAGTTTTGTATACCGATATTGATCATAATCTATTTCATCATCTGAAGAATTTACAAGATCTTTCGAACAAATTTTAATAATATCAAAAATAAGATTTTCCTTTTCATTTACAAAACATTCATTTAACCTGTCATAATAAATATCCGGGAGTATTTCCCTGGAAGCCTTATCGATATTATTATTATTTTCATCTACGGTCTTTAAATCTTTTTTCTTTCTTATTTTCCTGACTATCATAAAGATAAGTGCAATCAGGCTTCCTAAAAATACAACGCTGCTAATGATTATCATTGCCATGTTCAGCACCTTCTTCCTTTATAAATCACTAGCTGCAAAACCATATGCCTTTAGGCGTGTGGATACGCAGCATTTACTCAGACCTTTATGGTCTGTGGTAGTTCACTACAATTGGTTTATATACGATGTTATCTCTTTTCAGCAAGATAAAAATACTCTGATAATTTCTTCTCTTCTTATTGAACGGACTTGGCAATGTCAGGAAGATTGCCATGATAGTCGAAAAGATATAATACGCTATTCTTAAATCTTGATGTACAAAATTTCTGAGCAAATAAGTCAATCCTATGTACACAATCAGGAAGAAAAAATCAAAGATATATAATCCCATAAATACTTTGGTCTGCGATTTTATTTCTTCCGTAACACGCCATGAACTATTTCCCATAATTTACGCCCCTTTCATTAGGTGCCATAAATGGCACCCTTTTATTTATCAGAGAAAATCACATCCCTTTTTGCTTTACTTTCTCCCGATGTATTTGTTTTTGAAGAATCAGTATGGTTACTATTAGAGGTCCCAGGCATATTTATTTGTCTTCCACCTTTATAATTTACCTGCCTATCTCCTATCACACTGTCTACTGTACGTTCATCATTATTCAAATCTTTTTCCATGCGCTGCATATCATTTGCAGAATTAAGGCTTCCTTGCTCCGGATCAAAGCCATTCAGCACATTATCCTTGTTATCACCTATTTCTGATTCAAGATTACTGTCTTCTTTTCCACCTTCATACAAGCCTCCGCTTGTATCACTATTAACATCATTACTCATATTATTGGCATCTGCTGTCTTTCCATCTTTTATATCATTTGGAGATCCATTTTTATTACCTTGTGCCTTTGATGAATGGTCGTGTTTTGGCATATCACCTGTCTCTGAAGGTTTCTTATCTTTATCACTTTTGTCTGCAGGATCCGTTGCTCCGGATTTCGTTTCTCCGGATTTTACTGCTAAACTATCCGTAATTCCTCGCTGCATCTTGTTCTGCATATGGTGTTGATATGCTAAACGTCCCGGCATTGCAGCTGTCGATACTGCACCTCTGGCCAGATGATATCCGGCTATCAGTTTTCCCACGCCGGATTTTAAGCCTGCATCAATTCCAGTTAATTTTTCTATAATATTCGGGCCATCACATACCGCAAAGGCAATAAATAATATAAATAAGTTTCTTACCAAGGCATCATCAGGAAATTTACTGCTTATGTAAGTATTCATCATCGTAAACAGTTTTATCATAATAGCACTGAATAACATGACAATATAACTGTCTTTGATTGATGTAAGAATCTTCATTGTCTTTTGTCCGCCTGTCAGATCTGCTGAATATAATACCGCTAATACCCGGTTTGCTGCCAATTCAAATATAATTCTGACAACCTTATAAGCCATGGAAAAATACACGATAATATAGGCTATCAATGCAATGCAGGCTGACAGGTAATCCACCTTATAGCGATAATAGAATTCATTAAACCAATCACTATCATCCTGTGAATTCCATCCAAATCCGTTATATACCTCTGCTAACTGATTTTTTCCAGAATCAGAAGATTTGGAAACGACATCCAGCCGCTTATTTAATATTTCACTTCCTGCATCCGTAAGTCCGTCTTTGTTGGGGTTTAAAACCTCATTAATATCAATTAACTCCATTTCTTTATCTGTCAGCCGATCATAATGATAACTTCCATAATTGCTTTCTTTCATATGATCCAGACCGCCCTTTTTTCCATCTATATAATACAGATCATAGAAGCTGTCATTAATAGCCGATAGGGATGGCGAGGCATCAACGATCACGTTGACTCCGGTTTTTATAATTCCGTTAAGCTGGCTCATAATCATAAATGAGCATGTTATAACAGCGACCATCATGCAGATATTGTTCATAATATTAGGTTTCTTTTCATGATTAAAAATCAATATAATCCCCAAAACAACCAATGACACAGCCAAAAGGCCGATAAAAAGAGGTTCAAAAGTATCAAGCCATTCTTCAAATGATGTTCCTGCGGAAAATGTCAGCAATTCAAAAGCCTTTTTATAAAGGTTTTCGCCAACACCGGCCAGTTTGTTTAGCAATTTCACTAAGTTCCATCCTAACCACCGAAAAACATCAGAGCTTATGGAATTTGTAACAAAAAAATCTTTGTTATTTTCAAGAACCGCCATTATTTCATCGTCACTGACTGCATAGACATTCTCGGTCAAGAAGAAAAGAAAAGGCAGTATAAGAAAAAAACCTATTCCTTTTCTTGAAAACCTTTGCTTATTCATCCGTAGACCACCTCTCACTTTGTATCACCGTCAATATTGCTTTTTTGTCACTTTCCTTGATCCGGGAATCCTGAATGAAAATTTTAAATTCCTCTATCGGCATCTCTTCATCAATTCCATACTTTTCTTCATAATCATCTCCAAAAATCTTCTTCAATGATTGTTTTAAAGCACTGTAATATTTTTCGTTCATATGCTTTAATTTTTTCACAAAATCTTCTTCTCTTACATTTTCAGCCTCATTAAACTGCCTGAAAGTTATATCATAATCCCATACCCTTTTAGCCTGGTCAATATAGCTGCTATCCTCTGTATTTACTTCAGAGAGAATAATCCTGTCCGGATCAGGAAAAGTGTCCTGCAGATATGTATAACGGAATTTAAACTCGGTTTTAAATTTCTTACAGTTATAAATTGGCCTCGGAATGATTTTATTGCCCTGCAGATCCTGTCTCTTCATTCCACGGATTACCACACAGGAACCTTTTTCTAATGTGATTAATTGATTCACGTTCAGCAGCGGCTTTTCTATATTGGATTCTGTTAGTGTCTTTGATGTTGACAGTTTATTTCCTGTCCGCTGAAGATCCGTAATGGTTTCATTCCCTATCAGTTTTGAAAATCTATCCGCAGTATTTTCATCCTTTGTTAAAATGTAAATTTCATTACCACAGTTTCCTATAATCGTCTCAGCATCATCTCCATATAGATTCGTGAGCTGTGAATATGACTGGATATATAGATCAAAGCTGATATTTCTTCCAAGACATACCGTAATAATATTTGCCATTGCTTCAATTGCCGGAATATTTCCAAATTCATCACAGATAAATTTGACCGGCCTGTCGCATCTGCTTGTTTTACTGCACATTTTTGCCAGGACAAAATATACCTGCCTGATAAACACGCTGGCAAGGAAATGTGTAGATCTGTCATAATCAGGGATACCTAAAAATACAGCTATTGGCTTTTCTCCAAATCCTATGTCTTTCAATTGAATACTGCTTTCAGCCGTCATTTTAGCGATATTTTCATATGTAAAGATCGTCATTTTAGCCATCATGTTTGCATATACGCTTCCTTTCGTACGGTCTCCTGCCATTTCTATGGATGCATATTTCAATTTGGCTCTGTCAAGCGGCGGCCGCTCTGAAAAATACAGATCCAGCATGGATAGATTAGGCGCATTGGGTATCTTCTGTCGGCCAAGCTCAGTAAACGTATTGATAATACTGTACATATTAATATCCTTTTCATAATCCTTAAACGGGCCGATCTTTTCTTCCGGCGGAAGATATTCCACCTGCTCACTGAGGACTACATCTTCGCCCAGCTGTTTATATATCTCGTAATTTTTTCTTGCTATTTCAGCTTCTTCTTTATTCCTTTGTTCCAAGTCATCAAATGCTTTTCTCTTCTGCTTCCATACATGCAACCGCTTTTCATTCTTTTTATTTTCCTGCAGACAATCTTCAATATGTGCAATGATCAGAGCCGTAAGCAATGCTGCGGATGTGGTATCGAAAAACTGGCTGTCTCCGGTAGACTCGTCCGGGTTAAATACAGAATAAGCAAATGACTGGGCTAAAAGTTCTGCTGTGGCGTAATCCTTTTTCTTATACGTCTCAATGATTTCTGTCAACGGATTAAATCCCATCGAATGAAGCGGATCATCCAGATTCAGAAGATATACTTCATACCCTCGCTCTTCCAGTGTTTCCTTGGAAGAGCGATACAATTCTACTTTTGGATCACAAATAATAATAGAAGGCTGTATCTCTGCTCTCGAATAAATATCTATGGATGGAAATACGAACATTTCTCCCTTTCCGGATCTCGTAGTACCTATAATCAGATTGTTTACTGCGCTATCATCAATATAGATTTTATTTTCATGCCGTGATATCAATATGCCAGGCTTTCCAGGGTATCTTTCATCTTTTTCCGGAATTTCTTTATACTCTTTCTTTATTTCCTCCAGCGTTGTCCATCTTGAAATTCCTTTTTGGCCAACATTGAAGTTTTCTTCTGCAAAAGAAGTCCTTATCCGATATATCAAGACAAAATCATACAGAACAATAAATGCATAAGCTAAAATTTTTAGTGTTCTATATACAGAAGAACCCCTTCCAAATCGTGGCAATATATTATTAATCCCCATATATTTAGATGGATTTTCTAAATCTCTCAGCCATTCAGGTATTGCATAGAATGTATTCAGGATATAGTTCATCAAGAAAAAGAAAACCACATCTATAACAATGACAATAACAGTAACCATATATTTATTAGATAAAAAATGGTTTAATCGCATTGTCTTACTTTTATCTTTGGCTGGCCGGATCACGACATCTTTTACGCCTTTTTTCTTCATCGACTCCGCCTTTCCTTATTACAATTAATGGGTGCTACAAATAGCACCCACCTTATTAGAATACAAATGTACTACTGATTTCTTGTGCTAAACTCATTGCTCCTATAATAATTCCACAACCAATTGCAACCCACGGAATTGCAGCTTTCGCTTTTTCTTTTGACTTCTCTGAAGGTATGATAAACATCACACCACAGACTACAAGTGCTATAGCTACTAACAAATATGTGGCAGGCTGTATCTTAGTCACTATGTTATATAATCCCTGCATTAATTGCTGCATTTGACTTTTCCCCCTTTATTTTCCTTTTCTATATACTGTACTTTTGGTTCCTCTTTTTCTTTTTTCTTGGATACTATATACAGAATCAAAATTACAATGATGATTAGCAATAGAATACTGACTCCCGACAATGCATATACAAGCAGATTATTAATTTCTTCATATTCCGCAGCAGCCTTAATAGTATAGCTATATTTATCCTCGCTGGTTATCTTTTCTGTTCCAGTATAAGTAGAATGATACAAATGTCCTGGTGTCTCTGGCTGCTGGATCTGCCCTGAATAATTCGCACGATAATAATTTACCTTTCGCTGTACATCAGCTCTGGCGTTTCTACATAAAACGCCATTACTATCCCTATAAGCATCTCCAGTCCAATACGTCCTTAACACTTGATAATTGCTACTATCAGCCCCTACTGATGCCAGCAGATTATTTTCATATCCTGCTAATGGACTTGAAACGTCCTTCGTTACCGTTACCCCATTCCAATGAAATATCTGTGCATCATAAGATTCAAATACAATATCTATATAAGTATCTTCCCAACCGGAAGATCCAATCTGATCAATGCTGCTTAAGTTACAAGTCACTGTTTCTTGCTGCCCTGTTCTTTGATTTGTTGCCGTAACATTCTTAGTGGCCGGAACATCACTTCTTGAAACAGCATGGTCATAATCCGTATAACCTGTTACTGTCTGTATGTAAGTATCATCTGCTGTCTTTTCTTCTGTTTCAACCTTATCCAGCTTATAAGTAACTCCATTATCTTCTATGGCGTCCTCCGGCTGGTATTCTGTTCCAGCCGGTATAAAGTCACTGTCTACTACTTTTTGTACTTCTTTTTCAATAGAAATAGGCGTCTTGTCAAGCACTTTATAGTCCACGGTTTTTAAACGATACTGTTTACCATCTACTTTAATTGTTTCTGGAAAATAATCATTTTTTTGCTTTTTCAGAGTTTCTACTGTATCATCTGTAGAAAATGTAATCTCTTTTACAATGCTGCCTTTATTCGTTTTTGTACTTTCTTTTGCTTCTACAGTAATGCCACATAATAGGAGAACCACTACCAAGAAAAAAGAAAATATGCGGTTTCTTTTATGCATTGTTTTCACTGCCACCCCTTTTTCTTTTCCAGATCATTATGACAACAACACCAGCAGCAATTATCATAACTAAAACTAATGCAATGATTGGAACTGCATCGCCCGTTTTCACTCTTCCACTGGTGGATCCTCTTGTAGATGAGCCACTTTTGAAATTATTTGGCATAGATGTCCTAATTGTTCCATCCTTGACTTCATCTTTCATGACTACCTTCTGGAATTCCCCGGTACTTGCAACCTTAAATTCCACATCTTGAGACACTTTATATCCCTCTGGTGCAATTGCTTCTTTCAGCACGTAATTTCCTTCCGGAAGTTCCTCGATATAATGCGGTTCTTCTCCGGATGTCCATTTTTCTACTAGTTTTCCAGTATCTTTATTTGTCAATTCCAATTCAGCTCCCGGAAGCTCTTTTCCAGTCGTTGCATCCTGTTTGGATATCGATACTTTTGTGAAATCATTTTCTAATGTAAGATTTCCTTCTTCTTCTGGTTCAGCACCGGCTAACACAATCATTCCATTATCATCCACAGTGAATTTATATACAGTATCATCAAGCACATACCCCGGAATAGTTTCCTTTTCCTGTATCTTGTAATTTCCTGGCGCAAGGTACTGTAATTTGATCTGTCCATTTTCATCTGTGGTGTAAATTTCTTTGAAAGTAAATTCAGGATCGATCTCAGATTCCATTCCTTCATTCCAGAGGTTATATTTTACCCCCTCTAAAACTCTATCTTTTCCCTGTGCTTTTTTCGTTATCACAATCGTTGTAGGCTTATTCTTTACATCAAGACTTCCATATACTAATTCTGTATTCTGATCTTTATAAGCCAGTTCAAAAGGATGTTCTTCCTGACTTAAAACATAACCCGGCAAGGTTTTTACTTCTTTTGCAACGTATTTTCCAAGGAATAATTCTTTACTTTCAGCCTTTCCATCCTTATCTGTGGTAACAGTATCTACCACATCTCCTTTAGATGCTCTTAATGTGCCATCTCCTGTTACAATATCTTCCGCAGCTATGATTTCAAATTCAACTCCCTTAACCGGCTCTCCGGTTTCCTCATCCGTCTTAGTAAGCTGCAGTTTGCCCTTGACATTTTCATCTTCTGCTGTCAGAACAACCGGGGGCTCCCAATCATGCATTTCATCTACCGTAAACTCTATAGGATCACATAACAGGTATCCTGTCGGGGCCTGTACTTCTACAAGTTTATATTTTCCATATGGTAATCTTTCTGGCAAAGTAAATTGACCGTTTTCATCTGTTGTAAACTCTGTAAATGTGACCTTAGATGGACTGTAGTCTGTAAATTCCATGTCATTTCCATCTTCATCAACAATCTTAAATGTTGCTCCTGATTCAGCGATCACATTTCCTGTGCTTTCATCGGCTTTCACAACTCGAATGGCTGCATAGATCTCTTTATCTTCTGCTATATATGAAAATACCTGTCCCTGTCCGTATACTGTAACAGTAAATGGGTCGATCGTTTTAAACCCTTCTGGCGTCTTTGTTTCCTCAACCAGCCAGTCCCCTCCGATCAGACGTCCGATTGGGTATTTATCCTTATCTTCTGTTGTTGCAGTACCGGTATCATCTACTGTAATTACAACCTGTTCTCCAGTCTCCTTATGCGTCAGGGTAAATTCTGCGCCGGTAGCCGGAGCCTTTAATTCATCATCAGATCCCAGGAATTTTGTAATCTTGATGTCTCCCATCTGTACCCATTTGACAGATAGGTTTACATAATGGTCTGGATCAACTGCTTCGTATCTTCCCTGTCCCAAATTCTGCAATGCAGATGATCCAGTAACACATAGCACAGACTGGAATTTGCCCATAGATCCATACAGGTTTCCGGAATTCCATGTCCCATTCATCTTTAACGGTGCTTTCAGATAGAAGGTGTCTCCCCCTTTTACTGTCACATTTCCGGTCCCCTGTGCCCCGGTCGTTACATTGACTAATGTTACGTCTGCTGGCAATGGAATCGTAATCTTATTTTCTGCGGAAGAATTGTAAGTAATATTTTCTGTTCTCTGGTAAGTCTTATCATCACTCAGATAACTTTCTGTATACGATTTTGATAAAGACATTTCTGCAGAACTAATATCTGGAGCAGACTGAACAAATCTCAAAAAGTCACCTAACGGAGCCAGCCAGTTATCAGCTAAAAATGGATTTCCATTCAATGATCCCGGGCCACTATAAAAATAAGACAATGCATTTGTAGTAACTACAATCCCCTGTGCCTCATCTCCAGAAAATCCAGGCCATTGCTTCGGTCCACCATAGCCGTAATACAGGACTTTCCTAATATTAGCATCATTGTATATCTGCTCAGAAAAGGAAGTTCCTGTCGGTGGTGATGTCTTCTGATGCTCCATACAGAAGGCAAGGCCTCCATTCACAAGGAATTTTCCGACCGATACTCCTTTATAAGCAACCGGGCCAAGATATGTAATAGTCGCTGCTGCTCTTGGTGAGGCAAATAACGCGGTGTTCAAAAGATTTGCACCTAATATAGAATTCTCAGTACTGGCATCTACTTCTTTTACTTCCTCAGTTTCTTCCAGATCTACACTAGAATTCTTATCTTCTTCGATCGGTTCATTTACATTCCCTGTATCCGGATCAGGTACTTCATTTTTCTTTTCTTCCTCTTGTTCTGAGGAATTCTCCTGATCTTCGTTTGAAGGCTCGCTAGGTTCTGTAGCTATAGCGTCCATACTACTGTTTACATATACATTTTTTTCTGGCATATCAAATGCATATACCGCTCCATTTTCAGTAACCTCCGCAGCAATATCATTCTGTTGTTCATCTTTTATTTCGATGGATGAAACAGTATATCCTTCGTCTGCAGAAATCATAAGCTTTACTTCCTCGCCGGCATCTACAGAATAAGCAATCTTCCCTTCTTCATTTGAAACAATATCATCATCGTTTAGAGACTCTACAGATATCATTCCATGATCTGGTTTTGTAATTGTGAGCTGATAAGAAACAGGCGTCTGTTCCTGATTATCTTCAGCAAATACCTCTAATGGCTGTAATGCTAACATTACACTCAGCAATCCAGCCGCCCACGCTGAAATTCTTTGTTTTGTCTTTTTTTTCATTTTTTCTCCTTTCTCAGAAAGTACACTTTTCGATACAATCATATAATAGAAAGGAGAGTCAGGATTTTAGGGGAGAATTTAAGAAAAAATAGAAAAAATGAAAGTAACTTTAATAAAAAAATTGCCCAAAAAAAAATATCGAAAAGTGTACTTTACGCAACCACTTTTCAATACAACTATAATATAACATTCAATTGACGCTTTGACAAGGGAAATATAGAATCACTGGCAATCATATTTTCTTTTTTTTAGTTGCTTATCCTTCCGTTGCAATATTGTTATTTCTGGAATGTTTTTCGTTGTAATGACTTGCTTACATGCGAAGCATGTTATTTGGAGTTTTTAGATTTACAAATGAGATAAGATATGAATATATATAAGAATTAATTAAATAAGAAAAAATTTACTAGCGTTTTAAATATTGCTGTATTCCTTATATTTCCTGGGGTTTCACGATTTTAGCGGTGAACAGAACTTGAATGATTAACCATAAGAATATCCCTATTATTTGAATGCTATAATATATCACCGTTTAAAACTTGAATATCATTTAAAAAAAATGCTTCAAAACTTGAATACTTTTTTTCCATAAGCGCAAAAAAAAAGTCGATCTCGGTTCTCCTGACTTTTTTTGGGGAATTCTCTGATAATTATTGGAACTTTCAGAAAAAAAAATTCATTTTTATTCATTGCAAGAACGCCAAATAGACTTAGCTGCATCCCTAAGTCTTTAAAAATTCTTATTAACCTAATTCCTGGATTAATACCTTGTGAATCAACGGTACATTCACAAGGCGTTTCCACCTGTGCTTATCTTTCACGGACTGATTAATAATCTCCAGGCTCTTATGTATAATGTCCGAAAGACTAAAATCAAATAACTTTTCTATCTGCTTATTGTGCTGTGTAAGAACTGTTATCAGGTCCTTCTTCTCTCTATTTCCAATGTCTTTAATCCGATTTCGCCGGCAACCTACACGAATATCATGTTCTCGCAATTCGCCATTCTCAGAATCACTTCCTGGTGCAATCACAGCATTTTTCTGGAATGTAATATAATACTTTTCACCTTTCTCCAGATATATACTGATCCAAGGGGTCAGCATACCCAGATATCTACGAATGACTCTGGAACTGATATGCATTAATTCTGTAAACTTCCTCAGCAATGTTTGTTTGTTGATCTGATAAGAATTAGATCCCGTCTTCTTCCGATAGATCTGCCACTCTCTCATAAGCCATAGTGCCATTAATTTTGCACCAGCCTTCAATTCCATAAACTCTATGCTTCTTACCATATCATTATGTAGGCTCACATATCCACGGCCATAATTCTCTTTTCCCTTGAAATTATTATCAAGAATAACAATATCCCAATCATAATAACTGTTCTTGACACATTCAATAATCCCTTTTTCTTCCAATGATTTCTTGCAATCGTAAAACGTCTGGTGCGATACATGGATATAATCCATGATATCACGATAATAGATGCCCTTAATGATTCCATACTCATTCTGAAACCTTGCGATATACAGGAGAAAGTCAATCTCTTTCGATGTCACGTTTGCCTTAATCATTTTCTCCAATACTATAACACTTAATTTCTGCATTTGACTTCCCCCCCTTCCTTTCTCTCGAAATTCACAGGTGCTATTTATGGCACCCAACAAAAAAAGGTAAATGCTCCACTGATTTATTTGGAACATTTACCTTGCTTATTTAGATATCCCTATATTTATCTAATATATATTATACATATTTTATATATAGTATTTTTTGCCATTTTTGCTTTTTAAATTATAAAAACTTGTCAATTCCATTATCCAATATCTTGACATACTATATAGAATTTGATAATATTTAATTAGATATTTACCAGGCTCGAGAAAATATGGTAAATATTCCGGGATATTACTACTTGCAATAGTAAATATTCCAGTTGATAAAAGTTGTTCCGAACTTTTATCAACAACATCTTGTATATATTTTATCCAATATGTGGTATCTTGTCAATATTTTTGTACAAGCCATATACAAGAACCTAGAACATTAAAACATCATCACAAAAAAAGGACGGCTGTACCGTCCTTTTTTGCTTTTATATTTTTCTTTTTTTCTCAATCCACTGATTACGGTATCTATAAAATGTGCACGGTGCAATATTAAGTTCTTCTAAAATTTCTGCTTTCGTTATATTTCCTCTCTGCATTTCTTCATACAGAGCCACGAAATGTTCCCGATCAGTTTTGCATGACCGACCAAATTTGATCCCTTTTTCTTTGGCCAGCATGATTCCTTCCTGCTGTCTCTGCCGGATGAATCTTCTTTCCGTTTCCGCAACATAAGAAAGGAGCTGCAGCACAATATCTGAAATCAGCGTTCCGGTCAGATCCTTTTCTGTCCTTGTGTCAAGAAGCGGCATATCTAACACAACGATATCTGCTTGTATATCATGGGTCAGATGCTTCCATTGCACCTGTATTTCATCATAGTTTCTTCCCAGGCGATCGATGCTTTTAATATATAATATATCTCCTTTTTTTAATTTTTTCAGCAGACGTTTATATTGCGGACGGTTAAAATCTGCACCCGATTGTTTGTCGAGAAATATGTTTTCACGTTTAACACCAACTTCTAATAGCGCTTTAATCTGCCTTGCTTCATTTTGATCTTTTGCCGAAACCCGTCCATAACCGTAATCTTCAATATCACTATTCACCTTATGTATCATCCTTTCGTCTGCAGTTATGATGTATGTGAAGCCTCACACGACTAAAGTCACGAGAGTGCGGCGTCGGCTTTATCAAAAGAATCCCATGAAAGCCACCCTTTCATGGGATTCTTCGTCGTCAATTAAGACACTATATAATATCTGCCTACAAATATAGTACCATAAACCCAATCTTCTTGCAACGCGATATTTTCACAGCGCAAGCTATAGCATTCTCCACCCTCAGTCTTGATAGTCTTGATTATTTAAGAAAAATATGATACAGTCATTATATAAAGAGGGAAACCAGAAACTGCTTACCCTCATAATGAATGACTTAACTTTAAGTTATGCCGTCACTATGGCAGTAGTGGCGGCTATTTTCTTTTTCCCTTGAAAATCTGATAACACAGACCAACAAGGGCAACTATAAGTATACAGAACTGAAACAAATCAGAATATGTAACCATCTAATCGCCCTCCTTTCTTTCGTTCGGAGGGTGTTCCCTCCACAAAACAGAGGGTAAGCCGCCCTGGCTCTGATTTCCCTGTGAAATTGTATCATAAAAACCACTTTAAAACAACGCAAAAGACAAGCTGCAGCATTGCTTTAACACATCTTTTTGATCCGCAATATTTTCATAGCGCAAGCTATAGCATTCTCTCAGTCTTGATAGATTACCATGTGAAATCTTCATACGTATTTCCATTATAATTATCTATTGTACCTTCACCAGTTTTATTCCCTTCCCATGTCTGGCCCGGAGTCCATCCGTTATTATTACTTCCATTATTACTGCTTCCTGACGAGCCACTTCCGGATGAACCACTTCCGCTGGAACTGCTGCTTCCGGATGAGCGGTTTCCTGATCCACTGCTACGAGAACCAGATGAAGAAGGGGCTGATTTAGACTTCGTCCCCTGGGACGTTCTTACTGTGCTGCCTGCGTCTGCCATGGACTGTGCCTGTGCCGGCGTGACAACCGTTACTTTCACAGTCTTTTCTACGGTTGTTTCCTTATCATCGCCTTTGATGATGTATTTTAATGCGTATTCTCCGGGAGTATTGACATCCACCCCAGAAGCATCTGGTGCCACTTCCAGAACTTTTTCATCTTTCGTAATCCCGTTCATCCAGTCAACGGCTGCGCCCTGCTCTATCGTAATATCCTGAAAACCGCTGACATGTGCAAGATAATCTTCCACGACTTTTATTTTTATCTCTTTTTGGGTCGTATTTCCGCTATTATCGGTAACCTCTACAACGGCAGTATAGTCTCCCGGAGTCTCATATTTAATATTGATGCTATCCAGAGGATTCTCACTATCTGTTTCTTTTTCTATTTGATTCTCCTGGAATGATACTATTTTGATCCCAGCTTTATCTTCGACCTTTTCAATCAGATCTGTCGCTTTAATTTCCTTTCCTGCGACTGCTTTATAATCTTCCACGGCAAGGATTACTTCCGGTGCAACGGTATCCTCTACCACAACCTCAAAATTTGCCGTTTTTTTGCCATATTTTGCCGTCACCTTATATTTTCCCGCCTTGTTCAGCTCCACGCCGGAAAAGTCCATTTCCGTGTCCTGTAAGGCTTTTTCGTTTGCATGAAGATAGAGCTTCGGATCCTTGCTTATTTCATCTCCAAGTTCTACCGTCATCACTTCCTGAAGCGGTTCATAACGATTATATTCTTTCCAAGCGAATCCGGTAATACCAATCGTACATGCTGCGACAATAATAGCACTGATAATCTTTTTCTTCATAAATTAACCCCCTTACAGCTCTAAGCCATCCTCTTTTTGAAACTCTAAATTATGATTTTTTCTTGCATATTCTTTCGATTTCTTTTTATAATACTCTTCAGAATAATTCATCTTTTTTTCATTAGACGCCGATAAATCCGTTGTCAGATTTTCTCCATCTACACATTTTTCGTACATGAAATCTTTTATTTCATCTTTTTTTCCAGTCTCATAAAAATAAATTAATTTTTCTCCGAATTCTTCAATGTCCTGTTGCGCCACAGATAAAACACCCATCCCATTACTAATCATGACTTGATTTGCTGCAATCATGGCCACCCTCTTATTGCCATCAATGAACATTTGCTTTCTCATACAATATAAAGATAAATCCAAAGCCCGCTCCATTGCATTTGTTTCATTTAAAATTTCGTTTAATTCTTCTTTTACAACTGACTCGATCGGTAACTCTGGTTTCCATTTAGTTCCCCCCATCGAAACAGGAACAGAGCGGATATATCCAGCATTATATATAGAATTAGCACCTATAATTTGATGTAACTTACAAATATATCCATAATCAATTGGATAATCTAATGTATCTAACATAAACTGCCATGCGTGTTTCATATTATTGATTTTTACAATATCTTCAACACTGCATCCATCTACTGAAACTCCATTATATATAGCTTCTGTTTCTGGGAATGTAACTGCAATGCCTTCTAAATTTGCGCTTTTCCATATATAATCTATAATATTTCGTTTCGCCCAAAATACATTTGCATCTCTGTCCATTTTATATTTTGCTTCATAAATTTTACTTTTTCTCATTTTCTTCCCCTACCAAATAGATATTTTGCTTTTTTCCTGAATACCAAACATCCTGCAAATGTTCCTTATAGCTCTAAGTCGCCATTTTCTAAAAACTCCATATTCTTATGCATCTTCATCGTCCTTTGGCGACATTCTTCCGTATAATTTCTTTCTTCTCTATGATAACGAGAATACGTTTTCTCCCAGGTCTTGCAAGTCTGCTCCTTTAGGAAATCTACCATTGGCTGTATCTCACCTGTTTCATCAAAATACTCCAAAGCATCATAGTAAATCTGTTTATCATCTTGATAGATGATGACTGGTGGATAATCATTCTTGATCAGATAATAATTCATTATCGCACGCCCGGTACGTCCATTTCCATCTGCAAATGCATGAATCCCCTCGAATCGCATATGCCACCATGCAGCCGCTACTAAAATATTGCTCTGATCTGTAATCTCCATGATCTGAGATATATCTTCTTCCATCTCCTGTTCAATATCCTCAATTGGAGCTGCCAGTTCTTTTTCACCAATGCACCAGATATCATTTTTCTTATACTCTCCAGGACGTTCCCCTAATGACCATCTTCTTTCATCATAAGTTCCCTTCGTTAGTTCATAATGCATCTCTTTGATCCGTTCCTGTGTAATGTCTGCATCCCTATCAAACCATTCCATCATCAGCTTATATGCACTTTTCATGTTTTCAATCTCATACAATGTTTTTAAATCACCTGTATAATTAATTACGCGCCCATTTTCAAAGATTTCTCTCGTATCGTGGTAAGTGATATTTTCATTTTCTATCTTTCCAGAATGATACGCAAATAAAACTGAAAAATTCTCCAGATAAGCACCTAATTGTGTAGAATCTTGTATGCGAAAACCTTTCCACATCTGAACAATATCCTCATAACTCATGTATCTCACCTGCCCTTATAATTCTAATTCATCTTTTCCTGGCAATTGTATACCCTTATTTTGTTCTATCGCTTTTGCCCGGTATTTCTCCGCATATAGTCCTGGCTTTTTGAAATCTGCAGACATATACAGATGCCGATCATGCAATATATTATCAATCTGCATATTGATGATTTCCTCCAGATGTTGTATTCTTTCTGCCGGCAGAGCATAGTTCGTATCTTGATCAAATTTAAAGCCTTTTAGATTTTGTAAATCAGATGTAATTTCTGGGGTAAGAACACTGTGAGCCACCTCATTAAAATCATTTCCAATTCTGACCGGACGTTCTGCCAGATATCGGTCTATATTTTCTTTTTTAAAATCTGCATCTTCCGCATAAGGTAACAAGGCCTGATTATTATCGAAGACCGGTGCCATACGGATCGGTTCCATAGTATCTGTATCAAATATAATTCCAAAATTTCCTTTATGCCTGTCCGTATTTAAACTCAATGCATCCAATACAAGCATCCTGCGGAATGCATCTTCGCTTCCCACACTCGCATAATATTCCAACATTTCTTTTATGCCAGCGTTTGCATCCAGGCATCGGTATATTGGAGCAAAACCCTCTTTTTCACTTGTGAACAAAGGGCATTTTGAAGCTAATTTTCCCCTATATTGTACGACTTCATATTTTACACTTTCCGGACAAATGATTTCTGCAAGCTGCGAAGTATACATTTCACTGTATGGCTCCAACCCTGTATTTCTAGCTCCTGAACTGCCTCTTTTTAATAAATAGATATGGTTGTCTTCATCTTGAATCCAGCACTTTGCAAATGCTCCATCCGTACCAAACTCAGGAGATGTAGTCGTAAATTGCTCACCATACATCCCACCCTCAAAGGCAATATGAGCAATTGTTTCATCAAATTTATTCTGAAACAAAGATACTTTATTCCATTCCAAATCACTGTCAACAGGCTTTACCCAAAATGTGTCATTCAAATTAAGCGCATGAGTAATGCGAATATATCCGTCCAGATCATAGCAGCCGATACTTCTTAAAAGTTCTTCTATATGCGCCCTATGCTTTGGTGCTTTCCTGTTCTCAATCCAAGTCTGAATGCTATTTATTCCGATCGGCAATCTCCCATATTGTTCAATCGTCCGAAATTGAACCTCTTTAAATTCATTCCTGGTACTTTCAAATATGGCAACCTTTGTATCTTTATTCATTAGGTAAAATCTATTTTCCCGAAACATAACGATTATATTCCGTTACTGAAAACTTATAAAAAGTTATAAACTTTTATGTTTCATTCCTACTTCGTCGTGTATGCTTTTGTACTGAATAAACCCAGATACTACTCACAAGTTCTTGTACACTTCATAGGCTTAAATTCCGAACTAACGAATCCGTACATATCTGTATTAACTTGAATGTGTTATGCTACAGATTGTTCTAAAGCCATTTCTCCATATTTTTTTAGATTTAAAGCAGCTTGATAATCTCTATCAATTACATTTCCACATTCACATCTGTAAATACGGTCTGATAACTTCAAATCTTTCTTGATATTTCCACAGTAACTACATAATTTAGAACTTGGAAAGAATCTATCTGCAATGATTACTTGAATGTTATTCCATGCAGACTTATATTCAATCTGCCGTCTGAATTCTCCAAAACATTGTTGCTGAACAGATTTAGATAAATGCTTATTCTTCATCATACCTTTTACATTCAAATCTTCTAATACTATAAAAGACGGCCTGGTTTTCACTATCTCAGTAGTAGTTTGATGTAAATAGTTTTGACGAATATTCGTTAGTCTGTGATTTAATTTTAAAAGTTCTTTTTCACTTTTTATAATGTTACTTGTTTTACAGTAACTTCCGCCTTTCTTATTTTTTTCATATCTTCTTGATATTGAACGCTGTAACCTGCGTTTCCTTTTCTCTAATTTCTTTATTTTGTGTGTTTTGTTTATATTCTTATATGTATTGCCATCAGAGCATATTGTCAAATCTTTAATGCCCAAATCAATTCCAATACCTTCGTTTGTTGAAAGAGTAGTAGAATCTTCATATTCAATTCCAACCGTTATATACCAATTAAGTCCGTCATACTTGATACGGGGATTCATGTACTTTACCTTTTCTGTAGGTATACGACCATGTTCAGCAAGCCTAATCCAATTTAATTTCTGTTTGTTCTTCTTTCTTGAAGTAGCAAATCCCTCAACCTTTACATGAGTGTCTGTAAACTGAATTTTTACATTATCCTGATAGAATTTTGGTACTGAATGCTTCTTACTTTTGAAACGTGGGAACTTTGTATATCCTTTGAAGAAATCTCTATACGCTTCACAAGCATCTTTTATGGCTTGCTTTGTAACATTATTAGAAACATAATTTAACCAAGCATATTCTTCCTTTTTCTTTAACTGTGTAAATT
>OGPJ01000320.1_pt1 | contig 39520 bp, 38 predicted proteins | sample 1552831 | NCBI WGS metagenome assembly OGPJ01 (sample SAMEA2579914, study PRJEB22360) | human gut metagenome | biome: human gut; feature: human-associated habitat; material: faeces | place: Denmark | collected 2008/2010
AGGGAAAGGCAGGTCCACGAGGCCCATGAGCCACGCGGGTGTGGTGTCCAGAGCGGCGGCCAGCTCCTCGAGCTTGGCCCGGGGCAAGTCGTTGATGCCCTTTTCCAGCTTGGTGATGGAGGATTTTGAGCGGTAGCCCATCCGGGCGGCAAGCTCTTCCTGCGACAGGCCCAGCTGCTCCCGGCGCTGCCGGATGCGGCTGGATAGATCGGTATCGGACATATAGGGCCTCGCTTTCTCTGCGGTTTGCACGATTTTCGGTGTTCTGAGGACAGTATAGCAAAAAATTTACTATAAATCAACTTTTTAGGGATTATTTTGCAAATAATGTTGACAAATAATCAACTGAAAGATATAATACAACCAATGATTGTACAGAACGCGTTGAACGCAAAACTGAAAGGAGAAACGCCTATGACCGATACCATGATGATCCGCGACTGCATCCGCAGCCAGGGCATGAAACTGGGCCATGTGGCCCATGTTCTGGGCATCACCAACAACACCCTCCGCTGCAAGCTGGAAAATGAGAGTGAATTCAAGGTGAGTGAGGCCGAAAAACTCTCGAAGATGCTGGGGATGACCGTCGAGCAGCGCGACCACTGCTTTTTTGGCCCGGCGGGCTGAGGGAAAAAGGTGATGGAAGCCATGACACAGGAACAGCGCCAGAAGACGAAGGAGGCCCTCAGCCGCTACGGGCAGAAAAACTGGGTCTACGGCCCCTGCAACTGGGGTTGGAAGCGGGCCATCCAGCTGGCCGAGGAGTATTACCGCGAGGCAGACCCGGGCCTGCGGGGCAGCATCCTGCAGCTGCGCTACATGGAAAGGCGGAGGCGGGAAGAGGTGATGGACAAGCTGAACATCAGTTACAGCACCTATCAGAAGGCCCACGACGACCTGCTGAGCACCATCGCGGTCTTTGCCGCCCACTACGGTGAGCTGTGACGCAAAAATGCCCCCTGACCGGAGGGTCAGGGGGCATTCGTGTGCTCAGTGTTTCTTCTCGGGGGTGTCGCAGTGCTGGTGGCAGGAAGAGCAGTTGCCTCCGCAGCCCTCGCCTTTCCAGCCGCCCTGCCGGGAGATCCACACCACCGCCAGTGCGAACAGGACAGCCAGCACCAGCAAGGTGATGATACCGCGTGCAGTTATCATAAAAAAGACCTCTCTTTCGAAAGAATTCCAACCCCAGTATACACCATCTGCCCCCGGAGAGCAACCGGAAAGCGCTGCCGACTCAAACTTTTTTCGAAAAACGAAAATTTGGGCTTGCATTTGGCCTCGCGCAGTGATATAATAAGCGTGTTCCGATTTGGAGGATTAGCTCAGCTGGTTAGAGCACCTGCATCACACGCAGGGGGTCTGGGGTTCGAGTCCCTAATTCTCCACCAAACGTAAGGCCGTTTACCTGAAAGGGTAAGCGGCTTTTTCTTGTATCTACGTGCTTTTTAATATGCAATAGTGAAGCGAATTCACTTTTGCATATTGATAATGAAACGTGTAGGAGGCCCCCTTTTCAGTCGTTTGTAGCGAGTTTGTAGCAGATCTGTAGCAAAATTCGGGGAGTAACGGCAAAATGGCCTCAGAAACCCGATTTTTGCAGATTTTTTGGTATAAAATTTTATCCTTGAATTTTGTGCAGAATAACGGTGGTGCTTTTCATTCGGATTCTGATGCCGTATAATAAAGAAAAGATCATGGATGAAAGGAGAAATCGCTGTGCGCTACACCATCAGGCATTTTGATTTGCCACTGCTTACCTTTGAAGCAAACATGGACAGTGCAGATACTGACCTCCATATTATAAAGGTCTACGAAGAAAACCGTTCCTTTTTACCTTTGAACCTGACTGTATCAGAAGATGGTGTAGAACGCTGGCTGCGGCATCGCACAATTCCGAAGAACCGAGCGTATGTAGATGCTCTGCTCTCTAAGGTGGGGCTTTCTTTGAATCGTCCGCTGGGAATTATCACCGTCTGCAAAGGACTTTCACTCAATGATTGCTTTTGGGTAGATGCAGAGGGCTCCGGTGACACCTTTGAAAAAGTAAATCTTTACGATAACCGATTCAGTCAGGTGCTGGCAGCAATCGCCTTTACAGGATATGGCAGCAGCATACGAACTTCGCTTGCGTCCTGCCCGGAGTTCTCAACCAACGGGATGTTGCCAAAATGCTGGCGCAGACAAAACGGAAAAATCTATCTTTATAAAGGTGGCACGTCAGGGTTCAGTAATCTGGGATTTGAACCGTACTCGGAACTGTACGCTTATCAAGTTGCACAGGTGATTGGCGTGAATGCGATTCGCTACACCCTGACAAAAGATCTGAAAAAGACGCTTTGTTCCAAGTGTGAGCTGTTCACCAGCAAAGAGCATTCTTATATTCCCATCGGACAGCTTGTGTCCAAAGGCGGAATAAAAGCGATTTTAGCGTATTATCAGACGTTAGGGCAGAACTTTGTGGATGCACTGGAAGATATGCTGGTCTTTGATGCAATCATCTGCAATACAGACCGCCACTATGGAAATTTTGGTGTGTTGGTAGATAATAAGACCAACACGATTGCGGCACCCGCACCACTGTTTGACCACGGAAACTCGCTGTTCAGTCTGGGCGGAACGGATCTTTGGGACAACCAGAAAGCATTTGATGAATATGCCCGCACACTGCTTCCGCTTGCATACGATGATTTCTTTGCAGCTGCAAAGAGTGCAATGAAACCTCGTCACCGTGCAATGCTCCATAAGCTGCTGGATTTCCATTTTGACCGCAGAGCGACACGTTATAATCTGCCGCCAAATCGCTTGAAGATGATCGAAAAAGAGGTACAGCGCAGAGCAAGAGTGCTTTTAGGGTGAAAAAGAAACCGTCAAACGTAAGAGATTGCTATCTCATGCGTTGACGGTTTTATGGTTTGTGGGGATATTATTCTTCTGGCAGAGCCAAAACTTCATCCTTGACCAGTTGATTGGCCTTATCAAAGGCTTCAGGTTTCGATTATCTGGTTGGCTTTCGGATGGAGATAGACTTCATCCGGCGTTTTGAATTTGGGCGTGTGCCCGACAGCACGTTTCAGGATATCTTTGCACGAAAAGAAAACAGAAAAACAATAGTCAGCAGACGTAAAGCTATCATAATTTGAAACAAAAGCTCTTGACAGAAAGCTATTTGCAAAATATCCTTAAAAATAAGCAGAAACATTGACCTCTAAAAATAAGGAGCGGACGATGGCATTTGAATTAGGCGGACGCGCTGATAAGTTTGGCAATCGATACGAACGAAGATATTTCGTGTCTCTCATGGCAAAGGTTTTGCAGGGCGGCCTGCTGAGTGTACAGAGTGAGCCCACAGGTGACGATGAAAGCGGCACGGATATTATCGTAGAATACCAAGGCGGAAGGAAGGATTTTCACCAGTGTAAGGCACGCAACGGCAGCAATGAGCACTGGACGATGTCTGCGTTAGCACGGCATAAGGTGTTTCAGCATATCAAGGAACATGTAAAGACGGAGCAGAATCACTTTGTGTTTGTGACTGCACTTCCCTTTGTGGCGCTGAATGATTTGTGTCTGGCGGCCAGAAATTCGGACTCCTGTCAGCGCTTTGTAACGAATCAGCTGACGACGCATGGCCGAAAAAATCTATTCGATCAGTGGCGAAAAAATCTTGGACTGGGAGAGACAGCAGCGGATCAGGAACAGGCTGCATTCTATCTGCGGCAGTTTGAAATATGTACGCTCAGTGATGATTCGGTAGAGGGAAATCAGTGGAAATACGTGCTCGGCAGTATGTTCACCGGGAACCCGGATGATGTCTATGATGTCCTTTTGAACCTGACGGAGAACGATAATTATGGCAAAACGCTCACGGCGGGGATATTGCAGCAATATCTGGAACAGCGGGGATACCAGCGCCGACTTCTGGCCGCCGATACCAATATCCCGCTACAAATCGAGCGTCTGAATCATCGGTTCAAGGCTCACTTCCGCCCCATTGGCGACCATCCTTTTCCTATACAAGAAGCTCACATGGCATTGCGGGCGATTTTGACGGGCAAAAATGTTTTACTGCTTGGCGAAGCTGGCATTGGTAAAAGCGGCTGTGTACAAGCATTGCTGGCGGAGCTGGACAAGAGGCATATTCCATACCTTGCACTTTCTGTTGACCAAAAGGTTCCCCAGGGCACACCGGAATACTACGGCGAAGCTTTGGGGTTCAAGGCTTCGCCAGTGCTTTGCCTAGAAAGCCAGTTGGCCAGTGGTCAAATGGGCGTTCTCATCTTAGACCAGTTGGACTCCCTTCGCTGGGCGACCCGTTCCTGCGAAGAAGCACTGGATGTCTGTGGAGAGATGCTGCGGCAGGTGCAGGCTTTGAGCTACAGTGGAGACCGGGCTGTCCGGGTCGTTTTAGTCAGCCGCAAGTTTGACTACGAGAACGATTTGGCACTGCGCAGGCTTTGCACTCTGGCAACCCCTGAGCAGTCCAATCCATGGGAACAGATCAAACTGCATGCATGGGACGAGGAACGAGTGGAAATTTTTGTAGGCAAAGAACGTTATGCCCGTATGCTGCCAGCCATGAAGCGCATTTTGCGAACCCCCTGTTACTTATACATCTGGCAGTTCCTGGAGGATGCACGAAAAGATAATGCGTTTACTACTCCGGTTGACCTGATGAAAGAATGGAAAACGCAGATCATTCAGCATGGAGAACAAAAAAACATCCACGCAGATGCCATCGAGTCATTTCTAAACGCTTTACTGAGCTTGATGCAGGAAACTCCTTGTGTCCCGGAAATGGCTCTCCCGGGCAACCAGCAGGTGCAGGAATTCCTGATTTCAGAAAACGTATTATACAGAAATGAAGGTTGTTTGGCATTTGTTCATCAAAGCATGGCCGATTACCTGAATGTAGAGTGCTGGCTGCAAGATATTCTGCACAGGAAAAAGGTGGAAGAACTTCTGCCTTCGTACAATGCCCAGGGGCCGGAATATCGGGTGCGGCTGCAGATGCTCTGGCAAGTGTTGCTGCGCGCTGGCACAACATTGTTTTTAGACAGGGCCGAAAGCTTTTTGGCCAGCAAAAACATCCGTTATTATTACAAGTGTACCGTTTGGGAAGCGCTCGGGCAGATAGAGGCTCCCGGAGAAAAAATCATGGCGTTCATTCAGGCGCACTGGAATGAAGATGTCTGGAGAGCAACAATCCTGCACCGCGTTTTCTGGGGGCATAGTGCGTTCATTCGGCAGTATGTGGCTGCCGGATTCGTCGCATCCTGGACCGACCCTACGGCGTTGTGGTTGCTGCGCCCGCTTGTAACGAGCGACCAGGCTTTTGTAAGAGAGGCCGTGTTGCCCTGTATTGGAAAAACACCAGAAAACGACCAGAATATCTTAAGGCTGTTCTGGATGCACAAAAATCTGGAACGCCAAACGGTTGAACTATGCCTGCAGATTCTGAAAACACAGCCAACCCTGGGGCTGAATACCAGTGAGTACGAATCCTGGGTGGAAACATGCCCTGATAAGGCGGTGGAATATCTGGCTCTTGTTTTTGGACAAACATTGTCACATCAGGAATATATCGCACCAAAATTCATGGAACTTTCCCAGAAACGCCCCAAGGGTGTACTGGAAACTCTGTGTCCGTTGGTAATTGAGGCATCCAAAGGGGAGGAGGTTTGGATGCAATGGCGAGCATATAATAGACATTACGATGGTGTGCGCTGTTACGTAAAGCTGATACAGGATTCGTTGCAGCAGCTGGTACAGCAGGATCTGCCGTATGTGGAAAACTTTGTAGTGAATCACCTGCATACAGTATCTTGGCTGGAACATGAATGGATCTTAAAAACGCTCCTGCTTTTACCGGAACGAGACGCCACGCTAGCCTATCAATGGCTGATGGAGCAGTTCCCGGAACACTTTCTAGACACAACGAGCCCGGAAGAGCGGATGATGACCTATGCGGCAGAGGTGTTGAAAAAGTTTTCTCCCTTCTGGTCCGATGCCCAATTTGACCAAATGGAGCAGCGCGTTGTTTCCTATCACTCTCCCGATATGCTGGAAAATGCACGAGATCGGTTCAGCTTGAAAGCGTATTGGCCCTACTGGGGTAGCCTGCAGGAAGCGCTTTTGCCCGCGATGAATCCAGCCAGAAGCAAAAGCAAAGCGCTGCAAGCTGTGCTGCAGCGTCGGAAAGAACAGGGTTTTGGAGATGTATGGTATAAAAAAGGAGGACTCATAGAAAGTTATACAGTTCGTTCGTCCATTGCAGATCATACAGAAAAGCTGAGCGATGCGGCATGGATCCGATTGATCACTTCTGACATGCCGCATCTATCACCTCGTGATACCATTCAGCAGCACTTCCGTCGGCTGGGACTGGAATCCTCTCCCAGAGAGTTTGCCCGGACACTGGAAAACTTTTTCGTCACAGAGCCTTTGCGGCTGGCTGGTATTGCAGAAAAACTACCCGAGCAGATTGATGCGCATTATTCGGCGGCAATTCTGAATGTATTCGCCAAAAAAGAAGTATTTGATGCGGTCGGGTTTGAAACTGTTGAAGCTATTGCAGAAAAATTCACACGCTGCATGACAGCGGAGATGGAGTATGAGCTGGCTTCAGGATTTTGCGGTTTACTGATCAACCACCCGGACGCCCCTTGGTCTGCTGAGAGCTATCAGCGTCTACGCTTTCTGGCTGTTGCGCATAAAAACCCGCAGGAAAACATGTACAATATAACATCGGGTAACGACCCACAGAACAAATCCTGCCAGTGTCTCCGGGACAACGTGCTGAACAGCATCCGGGGGTATGCGTTCCGAACGATCGCAGAAACTTTATGGAAGTACCCGGAAAAAGTAGAGGATTGGAAGACCGTCCTCGAGCATGGTCTTCAGGATCCGCATCCTTCGGTTCGCTATGCCGTGATAGATGCACTTGCAGCAGTCAGTAGAGTAGACAAGCCTTTTGCCTGCGAAGGCTATTGGGAAGTTTTGCAGCAAGATCCGCGCTGCATTTTACACTATACATCCGGATGGTTTATCATGCAGCTTTACCCAGTCCATCCGGAAGAGTGCCGTGCCTGTCTGATCTGGGCGTTTGAGCAGAGCGAAACGGAGCAGGATCTTGTTCGTAATGCTGCCCATATTCTGGCTGAGCTGTGCATCAAGGGAGATCTCGATGTCCATGCCTACCTTTTCCAACGGCAGTATATGCCAGAGCAGGCCTATGGAATTTTGGATCAGTGTTTCGACGACCTAAACCAGGAGCCTAAGAACACCGCTGCCAAGCGGTTGCTGCTTTATACGCTGCAAAATTGTCAGGAAATCCCGCAGCATATCGTGTGGCAGTATTGTCGGGAGCCTGGGCCTCACGATCCGGACGTTTTACGGCTTTTTGTGGAACGGTGTGCAAACCGGGCTGAGTACGCTTTAATCCATTTTTTTCTGGAATCCAGAAAAGAAAACAGCCCTGCTTGGTGGGAAAATCTGTACACTTTTTGCGCCCGGGCCTGTGCGGATGCAACTAAGAGATATGGCCTTGCCGTCGATGATTTCTGCAAGCTTCCGTTTTTGCTGCTGGAAACAGCGGCTACTGTGCAGCAAAGAGAAAAAGCTCTGGACGTTTTTGATGAAACTTTCCGCAGCAATGTCATCCAGATGGAAAATTTTTTGCGGGAAACCAATCGATAATATAAAAACAGAAAACATCGTGTGTTGTGCATAGCGTAATTCTCATATAAAGCTCTTGCGAATATACTCCTGCGGGAGTATAATTGGAGCGAGGAGGTGGTTCTGTGGAAAAAACAATTTATCACGGTTCGGATCATATTATTGAAAAGCCAAAGTTCGGCTATGGCAAGCCCTACAATGACTATGGCATCGGTTTTTACTGCACTCAGAACCCCAACATGGCCAAAGAGTGGGGTGTTGGCATCGACCACAATGGCTACGCTAACCGGTATGAAATCGAATGCGACGGTTTGACCATTCTGGATTTGAACGCTCCCGGTTACACGATGCTGCATTGGCTGACGATTCTTTTGGAGAACCGCGAATTCGATACTTCTGCCCCGCTGGCCGCAGAAGCCAAAGAATACCTGATGAACACTTTTCACCTCGACTATAAGTCTGCTGATATCATCATTGGCTACAGGGCAGATGACAGCTATTTTTCCTTTGCATCTGATTTTATCAACGGCGCAATCTCTTACCGCCAGTTGTGCAATGCCATGCGCTTGGGCAAGCTGGGGCAGCAGTTCGTGCTGAAAAGCAAAGCGGCCTTTGAACAGCTGGAATTTCTCGGCTATGAGACCGCAGACTCTAAAGAATGGTATAAGAAAAAGGCCTTCCGTGACCAGACAGCCCGCCGCCAATATCTTGACGTGGAGCGCAACCGCCGTCAGAGGGGAGACCTTTATATTACCACGATTCTCGACGAGGAGATGAAGCCCGATGATCCACGCTTACGATAAAAGCTATCTTTCTGCTGCACAGAAAAATCTTGCCCGGATGTTGGATTATCTTGTCAACGATCTGCATTATCCGTTGGAGACGGCATGGCAGTGGTTTGTGACCAGTGAACTGTCTGCCCGGTTCGAGCAGGGGGATTGTTCTGTGTTGGTGGGCGTGTCCGGTGTAGAACTTGCCCGCGCTGTAGTGGAGCGGGCGGGCGAAGCCGTGCCCATGCAGAAACCCTCGTATGCCTACGACCGCAGCCCGGAATACTGGACAGGCTGGGCTCTTGCCTATTACCAGTGGCTGACCGGTCTGCGCTTTGCGGAGATTGAACAGGCAGTGTCTATCACGGAGGTGCGGCTGCTGTATACGCCCTACCACGAGATGGATGTACGGCAGTTTGCAGACAAGATGAACGAGTTGTACCGTGCGGCAAAGCCGGAAACAAACCTGAAAGCCATGCGCACATTGGCCGGATTGAGCCAATCGGAACTGGCAGGGCAGGCTGATGTGCCTGTGCGTACCATCCAGCAGTACGAACAGCGACAGAAGGACATCAACAAAGCACAAGCAGAAACGCTGCTTCGCCTTGCGCGTGCGCTGAATTGCAACGTAGAGGATCTGATGGAGAAAGTTCCACCGCTGAATTTTATCGCAAGGCAAGAAAGTAGTGCAACATGAAAACAGCATATTTGCGATATGCAATTCAACGCTGTTGCCGTTGCATTAAAAAGTTGAATTGCAATAAATAAGAATGAAGCGATGAGACCTGACACAGATTGTGCAAAAAAAGAAAGCTGCCATCCATAAGAGAAAGATTCTCACGGATCGGCAGCTTTTCTCTTTGAAGTTGTTATGCCTTCGTTGTGGTCAGAACTTCATCATTGACCAGCTGATTGGCCTTATCAAAGGCTTCAATCATCTGGTTGGCTTTCGGATGGAGATGGACTTCATCCAGCATTTTGGATTTGGGTGTGTGCCCAACAGCACGTTTCAGGATATCCTTGTTGACACCTGCACGGTCACAAAGGATGGCGTATGTATGCCGGGTGGTATAGGGTGTATAAGTGGCGAGCTTCCCAGCAAACTCTGGCTTTCGCTTGCCGTTTTCGTCATAAGGATTCGGCTGAATGCCGATTTCCTCCAGGAAAGGATAGAACTTGCGGTTACGCCAGTTCTTTTCGTTCCAGAAATCGCCTTTTCCATTGGGAAAGAGCGGACCGTTTTCCACAGAGGTGGCATACGCATGTTCAAAAACCGGGATGCCAAAGTCGAGAATGGGAATGATGCGGTTGCGTCCGGCTTCGGTCTTGCAGCCGCCGATCAGATAAGCACCGGATTCCGTGCGATGAAAATCTTCGTGTTTGAAGTGCAACAGCTCATAGATACGCACTCCGCAGGCCAGAAGAGCAATTACCATCTGCCCGGTGGGCGTGTCCTTTTGACTCAGGATCAGCGTTACCTGTTCGTCCGTGAGAATCTCGCGTTCCGGAGATTTGCGCCCTTCGACTTTCAGGACAGATGCAAGGTTGGCATCCACGACACGCCAGCCAATGGCTGTGCGATACAGCTTACTGATAAGAGTACGCTCTTTTTCCAACATACTTTGAGACAGTCCGTTATCGGCCATCTTATCAAGGATGTTTTGGAAGTCTTGCGCATAGAGGGCGGCAATTTTGAAGTGCCACAGCGGACGGAGATATTTCCACGCAATGTCATAGAGCTCGCGAGCCTTATCAGACCGGCCCTTATATTCACGGGAATCTTTGAACATCCGGAAGCAGTCCTACAGGGTAGAGTCCTGATAGGGTGTAGCCGGACACTTCATCATTTCGGCGCGGACAGCTTCTGCTTCTTCACGGGTGACGTAGGTGCCAACAGCCTTCATGACTGTAATTCCAGTGTGAGGATCAGGAATCGGCATTCGGAGCAGCCATGGTTTCCGGCGTGTCCCGGACATTTTCGTGATGCTGCCATTGCCAGACGAGGCTTTCAGCCGGGGCGATTCTCGTTTGGCTGGAACGGCAGGTGGAGCTACTGCACCGGGGGATGGCGCTGTGCCAACGGGATGACCGCAGGCAGAGCAGAATTTAGCGGTATCTGAGATTTGATGACCGCAATTTTCACAGAACATAGATCTGAACCTCCTATTGATTTAAACTTGCTTCAAAAAATGCCCCCGGCATCTGGAGGATGCCGAGGGCGGATGGTCGAATTAGTTGCGGGTGCGGGAGAGCTGGTACTCCAGGCTCTGTTCAGCCGTGAGACCATTCTGAAGCAAGCTAACCAGATTGGGGTAGAATATGTAGAGACGAGATCTGTTCGGTACGTGGCTTATGTAACCGGCGGCTACGAGGTTGCGGAGACTGTGGTATGTTATATCATAACCTTCGCTCCGTGCACGACGTGCGGCACCTGTTAATGTAAGAAAATCCTGCGGCTTATTAACCATAATTTTTCTCTCCTTTCGTAAAATGATGGAAAGCACAGGCGGCTTCAAAGTAAGAATATCTTTCTCAGATATAGGACTCTTAAAGTGTGATTAAGGGTACCAGGGAAGATCTGGCATTTTTGAAAAGTCATAACGCTCCAAAGAATGCAAATCGGGTTGTACTTCCTCATATTGGGCGTTTAAAGGGGGAACGACATAAAATCTCCTTTTCAATGTATTTTGTTCAATCGTTGTTTTCCATTTCTTCAGCGATGCGGACGAGGACTTCCACCAAGACGGTGCCAACCTCTTTGACGATTTCGGACCAAAAGTTCATAAGGCTTTCTCCTTTCTGCGCAGCTGCGCTTTAAAATACGATGGTAATAATGATAGTGATGGTGCGGAATAACAAAATGCTCACCTCCAGACATAAAAAAGCCCCTGAGTCTTTCGACTCAGAGGCTTTGAATCATGATTATTATATCTGGGTGAAAAATGGAAATTTGAGAAAGCTAAAGAGAGGGATTTATCATAAAAAATTATAATGCAGGACGTATTTGCGCTAGAAGAATCCGGTCCGCCGGAAGCCACGGAACAGAATCAAGCTCCTCTTTAGTCAGCCAGCGTGCAGCCTCAGCTTCTTTCAGCACCAGTTCGCCGGAAACTACTTCGCACCAGAAACAGTCCATGGAAAGATGGAAGGCGGGATAATCGTATTCAATGGTGTCGATAAGGTTGCCTACCGCAATCTCGGTATCCAGTTCTTCCCGGATCTCTCGTTTCAGTGCCTGCTGCGGGGTTTCACCCGGCTCGATTTTGCCGCCCGGGAACTCCCATCCGCCCTTGTACTCGCCGTAGCCGCGGGCAGTGGCATAAATTTTATGTTTCGTCTGAATATCGTCGCAGATCACGGCTGCAACAACGCGAATCATTTTCATGAAAATCTCCTGAATTATTTTTCATAATAGAGCGGACAACCCAGTTTTCTCAATTTGGATTCGATTGCTCCTGTAGAACGTTTTAGAATCAAAGAAATTCGTTTGACGCTGTTCCCCTGCTGGTGGAGCCGCAATAATTCACGTTCTTCTTTTTGCGACCATGCTGTTCCAGCGCGAGAATAACGCTCTGCCTTTTTGTTTCGAGGAAGAGACTTCAGATATTCAGCGGTAGATTCAATGGAGCAATGTTCCAATACGATTTTTAATGCTTCTTGAATTTCTTCCTGAGCACAACTATCATTTTCAGACAGAATCCAACCGGTTAAAGGATTAATACCTTTTGCAAGAGTTTCAATTATGGTGCGAGCCAGCATATCGTCCATAGTATGTTACCCCACGATCAATTTGTTGGTCTTTTTGAGGAACTTTGCAGGAATCGGGCGGTCCAGCTTCCATGTGATGTTCATGGGGCGGGAGCCCTCGTGCTTCACATAGTTCACCGTGCCCAGATAGGTATACGCTCCTGCACCGCCAAAACGGGCCTCTGCCTTGAACTCACGCACGAACAGCAACACCCGGCTTCCTTTTTCCCGGTGATGGATGTACCGCTGCCCGGTGGCAGAGTTTTCGGCGGTGGTGCTCTGGCTCTGCCAGTGGAGCAGACTCTCGTTGATGGAATAATCCTTGTACATGGTGGTGGGGGAGTAATCCTTGTCTGCCTTGTTCAGGGTCACAAAGAATACGTCCAGCTGCTTTTCCGGCAGCCACTTCACGCCCTCGCGGACAGTGGCAGGCTTCAAAAAGTCCAGTGCTACTAGCAGCTGGTCGCGGGTATAGGTGCAGTGCAGGTCCAGCGGACAATCAAAGCCCACATCCACAGGTTCGTCGATAAAATCAATGCGGTCATATTGATACTGCAAAAGTGCCTGCAGTTCCCCCAGCAAAACGGGACTATCCGAGAGAGCATACAGGTTATCGAGAACTTCTTCATCCTCCCAGCTTTCTGCAGTTTTGCCCCAGAGAGTCACATAGAACATTTGCAGCATCCGCTTCTCTACTGGCGATAGAGCCGCAAAGTCGGTGTTATCCAATTTTGGCAGAAGCCCCAGCAAAAAACGAATCCACCTGCGGGAATCCACGACTGCAAAGCGTGCAAGGGCTTTGGTCATGGTCTCTTCCAAGGGTTCTGCAAAATCGGGTGCCGCCCCTGCGCGGATGCACAGTCTGCTGAAGCAGACCTTTTTGCTGTAGATGGCCCGGGGGTCGAGATGATAGTAGTCGAGGAAGTTCCCAAGTGTCAGGGGCAGACCAGTATCCTCTGTGAAGGCAGCCGCCCGCGCCACAAGCCCGGAGGTGCGGTCATAGGAGGCGCTGATATTATCCAGCACATACTTTGCGGCAATTTTTTCCAGCTGAATATAGCAGCCTTTGGGTGCAGAGACAAAGCCCTCTTTAAGCTCCCGACTGACGCTGCGGGTGGTGTTGGAGAGCAGTGCTGCGAATTTCTCCTCAAAATTATACTTTTTGTTGGCCTGTCCGATGAAATCCAGAACGGTCAGGCAATCCTTGTTTTCTGCCAGACGTAAGCCGCGCCCCAGCTGCTGCAAAAACACAGTCAGCGACTCGGTAGGACGCAGGAACAGCACAGTGTTCACCTCGGGGATATCCACGCCCTCGTTGTAAATGCCCACCACAAAGAGGAACCTGAGCTCCCCGGAAACCAGCCGCTGCTTGGCGGCGTTGCGCTCCTCGTCAGGAGAATCGCCGGTCAGCGCCATAGACGGGATGCCGTGGGTATTAAAGTAGCGCGCCATAAATTGGGCATGAGAAATGGAAACACAGAAGCCCAGACCCTTCACCTCGTCGATATCGGTGACATATTTCAGGATGGAGTTTACCACAAGGTCAGCGCGGCGCTCCGCCACCATGCCGCTGAGGGTGTACAGGTTGGACAGCTCGTTTTTATCGTAGCCGCCGGTACGCCATTTCAGGCTGCTCAGATCTGCGGCGTCGGTGACGCCGAAATATTGGAAGGGACAAAGTAGTTTCCTGTCGATGGCCTCCGGCAGACGGATCTCGGCGGCAATGCGCCCGCCGAAATAGTCCAGAACGCTTTTGCCGTCCATACGTTCCGGGGTAGCAGTCAGCCCCATCAGGATCTTCGGCTGGTAATATTCCAACAGCTTCTGATAGGTGGGTGCAGCCGCATGGTGGAATTCGTCTACAACGATGTAATCGTAGAAATCCGCTGCCGTTTTGGCGGCAAGCTCCTGAGAATTGAAGGTCTGGATGGAAACAAACAGATGGTCGATGCTGTCGGCTTTGTGGCTGCCCACATACAGCTCGCCGAAATTGGCATCCTTCAGTACCGCCCGGAAGGTGTACAGGCTCTGCTTCAGGATCTCCTCTCGGTGTGCCACAAACAGCAGACGGCAGGGCTGCCCCGGATGCTGTTTGCAGAAGCGCTTGTAATCCAGTGCGGAGATCACGGTTTTGCCGGTGCCGGTGGCGGCGACTACCAAGTTGCGGTTGTAACCCCGAACGGTGCGCTCGGCATCCAGCCGGTCCAGGATTTCCTGTTGGTAGGAATAGGGCAGAATATCCAGGGTGTAGATTCCGCTGTGGTCGGTCTCGCTGTATTTTTCAGCCTTCAGGGCGCGGATCAGCCGTTCCCGCTGCCCTTCATCGTAATATTCAAACTCGCTGGAGTTCCAGTAGCTTTCAAAGGTGGCTGCGATCTTTTCGATGGTCTCCGGCAGGTCCTTTCGGGTCACCTTGACGTTCCATTCCAGACCGCTGGAAATTGCCGCATTAGACAGGTTGGAGGAGCCAACATACGCTGTGGTAAAGCCGGTGTCCCGGTAAAATACATAGGTCTTTGCGTGCAGGCGGGTACGCTTGGTGTCGTAACTGACCTTGATTTTTGTATTGGGCAGCGCGTGCAGCTCCTCAATGGCTTTTACGTCCGTAGCGCCCATATAAGAGGTGGTGATGATGCGCAATTCGCCGCCGCTTTGTGCAAACTGCCGCAGCTCGTCCATGATGAGGCGTAAGCCGCTCCACTTGATAAAGGAGACCAGCATATCAATGCGGTCGGCGGAGACGATCTCCTTTTTCAGCTCCGTGTACATCTGCGGCTCATGGATAGCACCGGTAAACAGGGAGCTTTGCGCAATGGAGGTCTCCGGGCGGTCAAGGTCCTTTGCGCTTTTTCCTGTTGTAGCAAGGCGCGGGTCATTCTGCTGCAAAAGCGCAAGAAGCTGCTCTGCTCGCTGGTCAACACCGAGCGCGGCAAAGTCAGCTTCCTGTGTGGTGTTCTGGATGGTGGTCACGATCTGATTTGCCAGCTGGATCTGCGCCTCGATGCCGCCGCCATTGTCCTGCACGTTCTCAAGACCCTTCTGCACCACGTCGGTCAGATACTGCGCCAGTACCTTGGCAGCCTCCGCTGTGTCGATGGGCGCAGTGGACTTGCGGGCTTCCGGGATCTTCGCAAGCTCGCTGTTCAGCGCGTTGTTGATGACCTGTTCGTACAGTCCGGGGTAGAGCATAGATGCACTTCCTTGCCGTTTTCTTTTATTATAGCGCCCGTCAGAAGAATATTCAATGATCGAGAATAAACCGCATCTGATTGAAAAAGAAGTTTTTTGATCTCAGAAAATATACTGTAGCTGCATTGCTTTTATTAAAAATAATAGAGATCGTGATAACCATTTATATGATGCTACAATAAAAAGAGACTGATGCAGTGCAACAGTCTCTCGATAGCAATGAGGCTTATATAACGGGTGTTTTTTTATAAAAATCCGTAGCAGCGCCTCCCATTCCAAGAGTGGTTTTGATGCCAACTCCGCCATGGGATGCAAAAGAGAGCAACGCGTTCCAAAGTTCCAGAAGCGGCGGCGCAAGGCGTGCCTCGATGGTCACATTGCCTTGAAAGGCTGGAATGCGCGTTTCTTTCAGCAGATAACGTGTGGTATGGAGATTATAATCCACAATATGAAGCCCTTGCTGTAAAGCCTGCAGTGCATCAGAATCGATAAGGGCATATTCTGGAAAGGCAGCGTTCCAATGCGCAATCAGACTTTGCAAAAGCAGAGTTTCCTGCGGGAAAATAGTATAGCGGCCGGACTGCTTGAAGGCGCAAGGCGACAGAAAAGCAATTTTGGCACGGGTTTCGCTGCGGGAGCGCCCAGAACGGATCAGCTCTTCAGCGGAGATTGCCGGAAAGGTACGGACCTCTGAAACCGGGAGTGTCAATTCATGCAGAGGGATTTCCTTTGCAGATTCCAAAACGGGGAAAACTACCTGTCGAGCAGCGTCATTCAGCAGGTTGACCGTCCAGATCAAAGACTGTTTTTCCGGCGAAAAACATAGAAAATGCGCAATGGGGTGTTCCCCTTGCAGATGCATCTGCTCTCCAAATTCAGAAGAAATCTGTGACATCAGCCAGCCATACAGACGATAAGACCACGACTGGGGAATCCGCACATCATTGGGCGGAGATAAAACCAGTTGAATCTGCTGGATCATAAGATACTCACCCCGTAATGTCCATAGGGATAAAGCCGACCACGAAAGCGAGCATATTTCATGGTGTGCGGGGAAATGCCATTTTCGGCATCACGCTCATGCTTGTGGTTGCGGAACATTTGTTTCATTTGTTCTGCCGTCCAGCGCAGTCCCTCTTCTTCACCCAGATAGGGGTACGCCAGCGACTTGGCAAAGAACCCGGAGCCGCCGCCCAGGATCAGATAGGGCTGCTGCGGCAGGTTGACGGCACCGCGCGGCAGGGTAAAATGCCGAGCGTAGGTCTGCTGATAGTATGCATCGAACTGTTGGATGGATTCCAGCAGAGAGTCTTTTGTAATGCGGCCCTTCAGCACAGACTGATCCAGGGTCAGCTTGAACCGGATGGCTGTGCCCGGTGCGGCGCATTCCCGGCAGAGGTTGATGCTGTGGGTTCCGCCATCTGTGGCGGAGTCTGTTTTTCCGGCCAGCATCATGCAGTTGTCCGAGATTGAGAGGCTGTCGGAAACCTGAATGCCACGGAAAATGCTGTTGACGGCGTCCGAAGCGATGCTTCCATCTTTCAGAGTGCGCAGATGCAGCTGGTTGACATATTTATCTTCCGGAAAGGCGGCCCGGCGGTTTTGTGCAAGGCTGTGTCCGGTGCTGCGGTCAGCCAATACCGCACTCAGCAGCCATGCAGTACGCAGCGCACCCTTGATGCTGCTGCCGGGAATGTAGGCATGGCCCTGCGCATCACGCTGGAAAGCATGGATCTCTTTCAGCGAGTGCTCAGCATCCAGCGCATCTCCCACCTCGATCTGATAGCGCGTCAGCGTTTTCAGTTCTGCATCGGAAATGCCGCAGTCTTTGGTCAGAAAGGCCCAGAGATTGGACTGCTCGCTAAGCATAAACTGTCCGTACTTGTCCACCAGATCGTGCTCGACTAGAAAACTGAAAAATTTTTGCTCGTCCAGAAAGGAGACTTTGCCATTGCGGGTGTTGTACATGTACTCTTTTTTGGTATAGCTGCTGCCGTTGCCAACAAACAGAGGTGCCCATACATTCAGAGTAAGGTCAAAGATCTGCAGATGATCCTGCTGAATCATAATGTCACCCCCATAAAGATTGGCTTGGAATAGCGGTATACCGGATGCACATCCGACAAACCAACATCATACAAAGCACCCTGATAACGATTTTGCAGGACAGAACCTGCCGAAAGGGCATACTGCGTTTTTTTCTTCAGTGGAGTTTCCACACGATCGGATGCCATAAATCCGCTGCGGCGTACGAGCTGGAAAGAGGCGTCTTTCAGCGCGCTGTCCAGTTCATCTGCCTGCGGCAGGCTGGTGGTCAGCAGCAGATAGGGTGCGCGGTTGGCAGAAAGTGCACGGCGCAGCCACTTGGTCTGCGCGTCAGAGGGTGTATTTAGACAAAGCTTTTGCACTACATGGAACTTTCCGTAACCAGAGCTGACTTTACCGCCGATGCCGGTAGCGCCCAGCCAATCCAGCAGATACTCCAGATCTTCATCCTGACCATCTTCGGTAAATCCGCAGATGAAATACAGTCCGCAGTCCGGCGCAAAACGAAACAGTCCAACCTGATACGGCATGGTATCCCCCTGCATGGGAACGGCTGCCTTGGTCTGCTCATAGTGGGTGCCAAAGCTTTCCGGTTGCTCGTCAGGGGTAAAATGACCTTCATGCAGACTTCTGGCGTAGCGGTCAAATTCCAACACAGGGATCCAGGTTAGCTTTTTTACCTTTTTGCGCAGGGTGGTTTCCACTTCCTCAGTGGATTCTGACGCGGCAATGGGTTTTGGCAGGTAAAACGTTTCGCCATACCAGGGCATTGTATCGCTGAGCAGGAATTTTCCCTGCCGGACCTGCGCACAAAGCTGTTCCAGGGATTCTTCTCCGTGCTGGACGAGGGCCTCATGGCAGAGGGCAGAAAACAGGGTATCTGCCCGCAGGGTTTCTTCGGAGGTATAAAGTGACAATGCAGAGTCGGCTCCTCCGAAATGAACAGCTGTGTCAAACTGAAGCTTAAACAGAAAATAGTTCATAACTATCCACCTCATCAAAGAGGGATTTCAGGCGGCTGAGATCCGCCTGTGCGCCATAGCCTTCCAGCGCAAAGTTTTTCAGGCTGACACGGCCGCTGCCGCGGGAACCATGGCCGCCCAGATAATCCATCTGCAGCAGCTTCATGCCTTTGGCCAGAAGAGAAAGATCTTCCTCGACCTGTGCCGGGTCGGTTACATCGTAAACGATGCTGACGCCAAACTTTGCACCGGCGATCACACGTTCGATCTGGCGGGGATTGGCTACAGAGTTGGCACGGGAAATTGCGTTCTCGGTCTTGACCTCGGTCACACCCACATTGGAAAGCTCTTTTGCATTGGACAAAAAGGCATCCGCAAACTGCAGGCGGGAACGACGCACCGGTTCCGAGGAACCGAACAGACGCAGAATGCGCTCGTCGTCCTTGTCGAAAGCAGGCATGTTCTCAATATCCTGACAGGTGCTGCGGGCCAGCAGGGTGCGCAGTTTGCCTTTCAGACTGCTGCCGGGTACGATGGGATAACCGGTATAGGGGTCACGCACCACCGGGCTGTCCACAGCACCAATGGCAGAAAAGGCAGAGGAACCGCCGATGTGCATACCGGTGCGCACTTCCAGATCGCACCGGATCAGAATTTTTCCATACATAATTACCCCTCCTTGCCGCCGAAGTAGCGGTGGAAAGCGACCAGCGCTTCCATGTAGTGTGCAAAGCGGATCAGGTCCGCACGGTCGGTGGAAATGCCCTTGAGGTATTCCAGCAGGTTCGTCTGCGCCACAAAGCTTTTTACGGTATCATCGCGCCCGCACTCATAAGCCACCCGGACCCGCATCAGGTTGAGCTTGACCACGCTTTCTGGCCGCAGCTTTTCCTCGGTACGGATGTTTTCCTCGTTATAGATATCCGTCACAAGGCTCAACAGGTTGCGGATCTTGCTGGTGGTCACGGTCTTGCCGCCGCTCATGAGGCTGCGCATAATACGCTCAGCTTCGTCTACATAATCTTCCGGCACCTTTTTCGGCGTGATCTCCGGCGGCAGCTCTTTCTGCTGCCCATAGCTGCTGCGGTTGTTATAGCTGCCGGAACCGCTGCGGTTTCCGTTGTAGCTGTTGCTATATCCGCTCCGGCTGTTGTTATAGCCACCGCCGCCATAGCTGCGGCCATTATCATTCCATCCTGCCATCTGTGTCGCCACCCTTTCTGTTCTGATAGACATAAATATAAATTGCGGTGATGAGCTGGTGACGCTGTACGGCATCTAAGGCCCAATCCATCATGCTGTGAGAGAATTGCTCGTAAAGTTTATAATCTGGTGCATTCTTTTTTGGGGAAAGCCGCGCCAGCAGGTAAGCATACCGCGCGAGGTTGATGCGGTCGTTTTCTGCTTCCCGCAGCAGTGCCAGAAGATTGTAGAGCATGGCGTTTCCATGCTCGGCGTTATCCTTGCCGAAAAAGCTTTGCAGGCAGCCGACCTTTTCGGTCAGGACCTTTGTGCGAAACGTATCCCACGCATAGATATGTCCCTGCTCCGGCTGCACCAGCAGATTACCCTTTGCATCCCGGACCGCTTTGCGCTCCGGCGTGAACAGTGCCACTGCATTTTTGCCGGGCAGATGCTTGGCGGCTTCTTCCAGCGCGGCAGTTTCCTCAGCGGAAAGCCGGATGGGGTAATGGTCATCAAAGATGCCGATGCCTGCGCTGAGGGTCAGTGCTCCGCAGGAAAATGCAGTGAAATTACGCTGGATGCGCTGTGCCGCTTCCAGAACATCGTTCCATGAGCCCACAAGGAACACATCATCGCCGCCGGCATAAACAATGCTCACTTGCAGCCCTTCGAGAATGCCGTTGATGTAGCACTTGAAAAACAGCGACATCTGCCGGGAGAACGCCGAGGTGCGGGACAGGGTAACATAGTGCATCCGTTTGACCGGGTCTTTCTCGTTTTCCTGCTCGAAACCGGAGATGAAGGCGTGCCCGAGGTTGTCCACATCCATACGGCAGACCGCAATGCGGCGCACGCCCTCGGACTGCTCTGCCAGTTCTTCCATGCTGTTGCTGGCGGCGTAATCGCCAACATACAGGTTGGTGCTGTAAGTAAGGCCGGTGAATGGTGCATTTTTGGTATATACACGCGCGACAGGCTCGCCGGAAGCCAGCCGTTTGCGGGCAGAGAGCTGATCCGTCAGGGACAGATATTCGCTGCCGCCGTCCAGTGCAGGCAGCGTACAGTCATCGGCAGCCGAGGGCTGACGGCTTACCACCAGAACGCGCGTGTTCTGGATCTTAATGGAAAGATCTACAAACAGTTTGCACCAAGGGCAGAGATCATCCTTCAGGTTGGCACTGGTGCCACACACCTTGCATTCCCGGCCATCCGGGTAAGTAGCGGTACTGTTCAGCTGCCGCAGATCCTCTGCGGTATAGCGGTGGAATTTGTGCTGCTCCAGCAGACGGTTCACCCGGCGGAACAGCTCTTTGTAGGGGCTTTTTTCAGCCGGGGTATTGGTCAGGTCGTTGCCGGAGCAGGGCGTCCATGCGTTGGCCAGAAACAGCTGGGTGCCGAACTGCTGTTGCAGCCAGCGGTTGAACTGCCGGTTCCACCGGGTCAGGGTATCGGCCACAGCGGCAGTATTTGGCAGCAGCACATAGCAGTGCCCGCCGCCGCTGTAGATCAAGTTGGCGCGGGACACGCCGCACCCGGCCAGAAGCTCGTCCAGATAGTGCTCCATGAGCAGCTCCAGAAAGAACGACCGGCTGCGCAGGGAGCGCAGGGCGTTTTCGGTATGGACGGTATAAAGAAACTTCTGAATGCGGGAAAAATCGGCGGTATAAAGCAGAAAAACGTCTTTCTGACAAAAATCCTTCTCCTGCTCAAAAAGCGCTTTGCGCAGATCGGTGATGTTGTTTGCCTGCACATATTCGCTGATGCACGCCGCAATGGCTGCGGTGGTCTTGGCGTGGTCAAACAGAGAAACATCCGGGCTTTCGCCGGTAAAGGTGCTGGACGGAAAACAACTGAACTGCGTTTCCAGCAGACCCAGCAGCGAGTTGATCCACTCCGGCTGCGGCTGCAGATCCGGCAGGCACTCGCTCAGCTTGCGCACGGCATCTGCATAGACGGAAGCGGAAAGCGGCTGCTGCTGCCGTGGCAGCTTCAGGCTGCCGTCCTGCGGCTGCGCAGGCATCATCCAGCCGGGGTGGGAACCGTTCAGGTGGGTGAACACCGTGTCCAGCGGAAGATCCCGCCGGAAGGAACTGCTTTCGCCTTCGACCTCCCGGCGGTCTGCGGCGGCAGAAAGATCATCTGCCAGATAAACGATATAGGCCGGGGAATCGGCCGGCAGCGCCTTTGCTGCACCGCGCAGCGCGGCGGAGTGGTGGTAGCGCACACAGTCCAGCGCCGGTGCCCAGCCTGCACCGGGCAAAACGCCGTGCAAAAACTGGTAGCCCTGTTCACTGTGGCTGCCGCGCTGCCCACCGGCACGGTACACCGCTTTACCGGTGTCGTGCAGCACCCCGCCATAGGTGGACTGCAGGGTGAGAACGTTCAAAATACCATCTCCTTTACGGGTCGTGGAAGAATTGCACAATAAACGGAAAGTGTATTTGTCAATTTTGTAAGAGATGCTTGGAATTGGCTTTATTATAACACATTTTGTCGCTATGCAAAAGCCGCAGCAGAGAAAATATCACAGCAGCTGCAATCGTTCCGTTCATAGAGGAACAGCCCACGGAAAACAAAAAGTTAAGGTTTGTAAAAGAAAAACTCCGCATCTTTTGATGCGGAGTTTTTTGCCCCCTTGCGGGGATAAGCTGCAATAGGAAATTATTATGAAAAAGATCAACATCAGCAGGTTATCGTCCCCTTGCGGGGATAAGCTGCAATCGGTGCAAGTTGTGCGGCGAGCCGATTGATGTGAAGTTATCGTCCCCTTGCGGGGATAAGCTGCAATGTTTGGTATTTTCAATAAGAAGTCCGCCGCTAAGTTATCGTCCCCTTGCGGGGATAAGCTGCAATCAAAATGTTCCTGGTTACTCTGTTCGTCCTGGGTTATCGTCCCCTTGCGGGGATAAGCTGCAATAGCATGGTTATCTGTACATACCAAACCCCTGCGCGTTATCGTCCCCTTGCGGGGATAAGCTGCAATCAAGGATTTCCTTCTCCGCCTGCTCGATGAGGTCCAGGTTATCGTCCCCTTGCGGGGATAAGCTGCAATCGGGAAGGTTGAACAGATGTATCGCGGCATGTGGTTATCGTCCCCTTGCGGGGATAAGCTGCAATTCCACCGCCGCCGTATGTTTATCGATCTTGTGGGTTATCGTCCCCTTGCGGGGATAAGCTGCAATCCGGGAGCGAAGGAGCCGCACTATGGCGAAGGAGTTATCGTCCCCTTGCGGGGATAAGCTGCAATTTGCGTCTGCGCCCACGGTCCTGTGTCGTTCTCGGTTATCGTCCCCTTGCGGGGATAAGCTGCAATAGCAGAACTGCCCCAAAAAGAAACTCTTTTCCTGCGTTTTTTAAGGCGTGTTCTGCAATCACAAGATAAATATAGCACATTGACTGCAAAAATAAAAGATATTTCCGAATAAAAGTTGGAAATTGGTGGTGCGAACTCTGTGCCAGATTGGGGAAAACTAGGCGGTAGAAAAGGAGGTTCGCACCCCGAACTGTTGACTTCAGGGCATCGGGCCATATCGCCGGAACCCGGCAAACACAAAAATGCTGCGCTTCAGGGTACTGCCGTCCGGGTAGGTGGTCTCCTGGCTCTTGCGGCGGGAGCAGGCGGCCAGCGTGGGGATGCCCGCAGCTTCCAGACGCTGGACTACCCGGTACACAAAGGTGCACTCGCCCTGACAGAGCACGGCGTCCGGGTTAAGGTGCAGGATGTGGTCGGCGTATACCGCGGCAAGGGAGTCCAGTGCGGCCTCGTCGGCGGCGGGGTCGATGGCAGGGAAGGCAAGGTCGACCACCGTGCCGTAGCGCTGCGCCGCCGCCGTTTGCTCGGCGCTCCACAGGGCGTAGGGGTGGTTGGAAAAGTTGATGAACATAGCGTGTACCTCCCGGTTCTTTAAAAAAGGCTCCCGTCCGCACAAAACGGACGGGAGCGCTGGCGCGGGGCTCACCGCTTGTCGATGCGGTGGCCAACGTTGTTGCCGGCCAGAGCGCCGGTAACGCCGCCAACGATGGCGCAGGGGATGGTGCCGGCAATGGCACCGACAGGGCCGCCCACGGCGATGCCGATGGAGGCACCCTTCACGGCGCCTGCGACGGCACCGGCTGCGGCACAGCCCAGAGTAGAGATCAGCTCAAACATGTTTTTCACCTCCTTTCACCTACCAGAAGCCCATGGCAGGAGTGCAGTTAAGGCGTAAAAAAATAAATCTGCATAAATTTTTTAAACCATTGTAGCAGCGGCCTTTTTATGGTATGATGCAGATAATGGATCTTATAAAAAGGAGTGTTGCCCTGTGCTAAAGACTTATATCACCACCGTACCTTTGCAGGGAAAGCTGGACCCCATGCTGTACCAGCGGGATCATGCAGCTCCGCCTTCGGCTACCTGTTTTCCCATCGTGCAGGTGATGCGGGATACCCTTGAACCCGGGGACACGGTGCAGCTGCTGGCCATCCGGCAGGAAAATGCCGATACCGCCCGCAATTATCAGCGCCTGCTGGAAGAGCTGGCGCAGCTGGGCATTGCAGAAGATCAGGTGCAGCAGATCGACCTGCCGGAGGATCAGCGCCCGGAAACGCTGATCGGCCTGTGCCGGGATCTGGTAGACGCCCTGCCGCAGGTCACCCGGGTGTATGCCTGTATCACCTACGGCTCCAAGAGCATCCCGGTGGTCACGCTGACGGCGTTGACCTGCGCCGAAGCTACCCATACGGAGCTGGAAGTAGGCGGTGTGTATTATGGCGAGGTCAAGCGGGAAAACGGGCAGGTGCTCAGCGCGCGGCTTTACGATATGGCAGCGCTGTATCAGCTTGCCGGGCTGGTAGGTACCATGCGTGACAGCAAGACCGCCGAACAAGTGTTCCATCAGCTGATCTGGATGAACGAGCACCGGGAGGACTGAGCTGCGATGAATGACGTGAAAACATGGGCGGACATTGATGCTTCGCCGCTGCTGCAGCTGCCGCCGGAACAGCGCAAAAAGCTGCACGATGCCAATGATGAACGGTTCCGCACGTTCTGGGCGGAATGCTTTCTGACCGCACAGGCTCCCGGAAGGGGAGAGGAAGCATGGAACAGCGTGGATTTCTGCAAGGCGTTTCTGGATGCGTTTGATTTTTGGGAAGCAAAGCCGGGGCAGACCTTCAGTATGTATCTGCGCACCGCTGTCCGTCATGCACAGGCACACGACCAGCAGCAGGAAGAAATGGCTGTGACGGGTTTCGGACGCGAGACGAACCGCAAGATCAAAAAAGCGCTGGAGTACATGGAAAAGAACGGAATCACAGAGAGTATGCTCTGCCGTGACCCGGAAAAAGAACAGGTGATCGCCGATATTGTCGGGGTCGGCGTAAAGACCCTGCGGAAAGCACTGCGCAGTAAGCAGTCGGTGCTCAGTCTGGACGACACTGGCGGAGAGGATTCGGCGCTGGGTGACCGGGTGGTTTCCCAAGAAAAAAGCGTGGAAGAAAAGGTGGAGCAGAGCAGTGAAATGCTGGCATGGCTGCACCGCGGCATAGGGCTGATGAACCTGCAGCAGAAGGAAAAATACGGCAAGACAGCTGGCCCGTTGTGGAGCAGCGTGCTGATGGGCTTTCTGCGCAACAATGACGCGCTGCCTCCGGCAGAGGATGCGCCCGCGCGGCTGGCAAACTGCGATGATCTGCGTCCGCTGGAACAGGACAACTGTCTGTGGGATATCCTGCTGCTGCACCGGTATGTGGAGTTTACCGTTCAGCCGCCCTATGCACCCAAAGCGCTGGAATGCGCCGCGCTCCACGCCCTGCTGGACTCGGAGCGCAACCCGGCGCAGGATAAGACCGTGGCAGAATTTCTTGGTGTGAGCCGGGCGGCGGTGTCGCAGCGGCGCAAAACATGGCAGCAAAAACTGGTGCAGATGAAAACGGAACAGGAGGATGGATAAGATGGGACGCGATGTTTTACTTTTATATATGAGCCCGAAAAACCCGAACTACAAGACCCAGACCAACGAGGGCGCGGTGCGGTACCTGATAAAGGAAAAGGAGACCCCGGACTGCATTCTGGCACTGTGCAGCGAGACGGTGCGCAAAAAAGCTGTGGTGGAAATGCCGGACGGCAGCACCTGCACCACGCTGGAATATTTCCGCGATGCGTTGCGCAGGGTGGGCATCCCGGAAGAACGGCTGGTGGTGATCGAAGTGCCGGACAGCATGGATGACGAGAAAAAGCAGTTTCAGGCCATCTCGCAGCTGCTGGAAAAGATCAACGAAGGGGACACCCTTTCCATCGACCTTTCCGGTGGCATGCGGGACACTGCCATGCTGCTGGTGACCGCTGCCCGCTGTATGCGGGACCTGCGCAAAGTGGAGACCCGCCGGGTGATCTATGCGGAGCTGCGCGGGGAAGAGCCTGTCGCGCATGACCGCACCCAGCTGTATGATCTGTTCGACTTTGTTACCGCCATGGACGAGTTCTTCTCCACTGGCACCGCGCAAAAACTGAAGCGCTATCTGTGGAGCGAGGGCGAAAAAGACCCGGTGCTGCACACGCTGCTGACCCGCATCAACCAGTTCTCGGAAGATCTGGCGCTGTGCCGGGTGCAGAAATTGAACGACGATTTGAACCAGATCGATCAGGCGCTGAAAAAGACGCCCAAGAAGAGCCAGAACCTGACCGACCTGTTCTTCCGGCTGCTGAAAGACCGTTTCAGTACCGAGTTTGCAGAGCTGCTTTCCTCCGGCGAAAAGGCGCTGCCTGCACTGGTGAGCTGGTGCGCCGGCCACGGGATGTACCAGCAGGCGCTGACCCTGCTGTGCGAGCAGATGCCGGAATATGTCTGCCAGCATATTTTTGTGCAGCCCACCCCCAAAGGCTGGGAGTATCTGTCAGCGCAGATGCAGAACAAGGGCAAGCCGTGGGTGTACCCGCTGTTCCACTTCCATTTCTGCCGCCTGACTTTGATGCAGAAGGAATATCCCTATACAACAGACCTGCGCCTGACCCTAAGCCGGGACGATGCAGAAGGCAATATGCTGTTCGGCGTAGCAAATAATGCAGAAATGCACGACTATCTGGATATGGTGCTTGCCTCTGGGCAGCTGGTCATCGACCCTGCCATCCGCCCGCAGCTGGAGCAGGCTGCCCTGCTCTATCAGCGCGTGATGCAGTACCGCAACCAGATCAATCACGCCAGCGCCAGCGACCTAGGCTTACAGAGCGAGCGCGTTCTGCCGCTGGATACAGAGCACATTAAAGAGACCCTGCAAAAGATCGCCGCCTACCTGCATGAGATCCGCCCCTTGAAGCGGAACGTCCCGCAAGGCGTCAAGGCGCTGCCTGTCACAAAGACGATTCCGGCAGGCGCAGTTCCCAACCTGTAAAATAGAATATAAGAAAAAGCAAAGCACCTCCGCTGCTGGCAAACGCCAGTGGCAGAGGTGCTTTTTTGTCCCCTTGCGGGGATAAATTGCAATAGGCATACGACGAGATTTACATTTCGGTCTACGAGTTTCCGTCCCCTTGCGGGGATAAATTGCAATGGATTCCATTATGTTTAAACTGTTTGGCAAGAAGTTTCCGTCCCCTTACGGGGATAAATTGCAATGCGTTTCTCGTGGGTGCATACGAGCGTTCCCGCTGTTTCCGTCCCCTTGCGGGGTGTAGTTTTACTATACCACACATTGAGTCAAAAGAAAAGAACTATACACCGGAGAAGCGCGGATGGAGCAGAAAAGATAAGGCATAAAGATCACCTCGATTCGGCAGAAGGGGCGTCAAAGCCCTGAATGGGCAGGCCGAGAAAGTATTCCTCGATGCGGTCCCAAAGCTGCTCGCTGGAAAAGCCGCTGGTAAACAGCCAGCTCATCAGCCGCCCAGCATCGGTGTGGCGCTGGGCAATGCGCTCCAGCAGGTGGTTGCGGTAGAACCCGCGGTCAGCCAGCTCCAGGGTCTGGGTCTGGTTGACGTAGAGGTACAGGCGGCTGTTGGAGCCGCCCAGAAGGGCAAAGTGGAGCAGGTCCAGCTCTTCCAGAACGCCCAGAGCCGGGGTCAGACGCTCGCTGCCCTGCACAGAATCGTTCACCGGCAGATAGCGGCAGGTCTCGCCGCTGTGCAGAACAGCAAAGCTCTGCTCCAGCCACTGGAAAAACTCGCTGATGAACGGGTCCACGACGCTGTACTCTGCGCCTTCCTGCGTGGTGCCGCGGCGCAGCACACGGGTGCGCTGCAGGCGGGACGAATGCTGCTGCCAGGACTGCACAGCCGCCAGCACTACGCGCACTGCACTGGTGGCACGGGTACTGCTCAGGCCTGTGGCCTGCGCCAGCCGGGCGGCGGCATCCCGATCGTAGAGATACTGGCCACTGCGGGCAGCCTCGAAGAAGATCTCCTTCAGGGCGCGCAGCAGAACGGAAAAACGGGCATCCGCATTGGCGTGCCACTCCAGCGTTAGCTGCATGGCGGGGGTCAGGTGCAGTTGGGCATTCAGCGGCAGCTTGTCGCTGTGGGTGTACAGCAGGTACTTGAACTGCGGAAAGGAAAAATCGTTCTGCCAGCGGCTGCTCCACAGGCGGGCAAGATCTACGTCGTAGACTCCGGCGGCCTCATCCTGCAGGGTGGCAGCACCGGTACAGATGCGGTTGACTGCGGCGGCATCGGCGCTGTTGAGCAGGAAATACCCGTGGGTGAACAGAGGAGAGGGCCGCATGATGAAGGGTGCATAGCCGCGTGCTTCGCTGTCCTTCTGGATCAGCAACATGGCGGTCTTGACCTTGGCCAGCGGGTCCTGCTGGTGCTCACCGTTAGGGCTGGCAAAGATGTAGGCGAAGCTCTCGGCATCCACCAGAAGCTCGTTGCGGTGCTTGGTGGCAGCGGCCGGCTGGCTGGCGCGGTGCTGGCGGTATATTCCATGGTAAAACCCCGCTTTCACTTCCAACTGTAAGTGTTTTCGCTTAGTAGAAGCCCATGGATGCAGTAGAGTTAAGTCTTTCGAGGAAAAAATTATGGTTATCTTTTTGGAAACGTCAGTCAAATAAAAAATCAATGAGTTCTCTTATAAAGGTATAGAATTAAGAAACAAGGACAGAAAACCTTGCCAAAGAAACAAACTATACAGAGCTTTTTGCGTATGATACAATAAAATTATAAATCTTAATGAGGAATATCGTTTTAGGAGGCCATCATGGAGCCAATGAAAGCAACCAGTGTCAACAGCCGTGCGGAGGAGCTGTTTGTGCAGCTCTTCTGTGAGGCTTTTGGGCCTGAGAAAACCGAAAATTTGCAGGTCCAGTACCCCTGCGTGGACATCTATGGACGGCATCGCTATATCGACTTTGCGCTGGAATCTCCTGAATCCAAAATTGCAATCGAGATTGACGGTGAGACCTACCACAACCCTAGCAAGGTGTCCGAAAACAAATACGCTGATGACCTCCTGAAACAGAACAGCCTGATCTATGACAACTGGAAAGTATACCGTTGGATCTACAGCCAGCTGGAAAAGCAACCGGAAAAGGTCAAAGACGAGCTGATTACGTTTCTGGGCACCAGCCCCATGTTCAAGGCGTTTGAAGCGGACCTGCCGGTTCAGATGGGGCAGACCATCGAGCTTCGGGATTACCAGCAGGAGGCTACCGAGAACCTGCAGAAAATGCGAGAGGACGGCAAGACCATTGCGCTGCTGTACAATGCGACCGGCGTAGGAAAAACCATCACGGCAGCAACGGACGCCAAGGCAGTGGGCGGACGCATACTATTTCTGGTCAATGCCCTGAAGCTGGCGTCGCAGGCAAAAGAAACCTTTGCTAAGGCCTGGCCGGAAGCGACTTTGGGAGAGTACACCGGAAGTCAGAAGGATATGACCCAGACGGTCATTTTTGCAACGGTGCAGAGTATCTCCAAGGATCTGGAAAAGTTCTCGCCTACGGATTTTGACTACCTGATCGTGGACGAATGCCACCATGCGGCAGCCAACACTTATCAGAAAATCTTCACCTACTTCCACCCGAAGTTCATTCTGGGACTGACTGCTACCCCGGAACGCAGCGATGGCGAAGATATGATGGAGCTGTTCCAGAACGTTGCCCACAAAATGGATCTCAAAACTGCTGTAGAGCGTGGCGTACTGGTGCCGATTCGCTGCATCCGGGTCAAGACCAACATCGACCTGACCGATGTGCGGATCAACGGCATCAAATACAATTCGCAGGATTTGGAAAGCAAGCTGTTCATACCGGAACGGAATCAGTTGATCGTTGATACATATTTAAAGTACGTCAACGGCAAAAAGACCGTGATCTTTTGTGCCAGCGTAGACCATGCAGCCGAAATTGCAAAATATCAGCCCATGGCGTATGTGTTGGCACCGGAGAACAAGCGCAAGCTGGATCAGGATATGCTGTTCCAGGGCGAAAAGCCAGAGGCGTGGCTGGATGTGCCGATCGATGTGTCGGACTATGAGATCATCGACCTTTTCAACTGGCAGAACAGCGTCAAGGATATGATCTCGCAGATCGAGTTCGTTCGGATGGTGGATGTACAGTCCGAGACGGTGGAGCGCTACATCAAGGACGGAAAAGTCAAACCGGACCTTTCGATTCCCTTTGGCGATAAGCGGATGTTCCACTATTTCCGGGAGGAAAGCATCCGCAACATTGCGAAACAGTATGGCTGGGATCTCATTACGCCGCAGAATATGGCGGACAAGTTCATGAAGTTTATTGAAACGATGGACATGAGCTATTCCTACAAGCCGGTGCTGCTCAAAGCAATCTATGAGTACATGGACAGCAGCGGCAGAGTTGCCCTGCCGGATGTGGTGGACTACTTTATTGACTTCTATGAGGACCGCAAGGCACATGGGATGATCGCAGAGAAATCCACCAGCATTTACCAGAAGGGCGGTTATACCCGGAAGGATGTGGAGAAGAACATCCTCTCCAACCCCTTCAAGCGCTTTGAGGATATGCGATTCCTGATGCGCTGCAAGGACGTGGAGACCATCGAGGTGAATCCCATCATCTTCCGCAAGCTGACACGGGAAGACTGGCTGCATATTGTGGACGTCTGCGACAAGAGCCTTGAAAAATATTATCTGCGGCTCAAAAAATGATGTGAATTCCGATAATTGACTGCGGGTGACGTGCATGATGAAAATAGTGAGAAATGTGATCCGGTGTAAAAAGTGCAGGGATGTTATTGAAAGCTGCACTGTACATGATTTCAAATTTTGTTCTTGCGGATCGTGTGCAGTCGATGGCGGGCATGAGTATCTCCGTAGATGCGGAAATCCAGAAGACTGGGAAGAATTATCTGAAACGCAAAGTGTAGATGATTGAAAATTAAGCTGAACACGGTCTTTGAAGCAGAAGTTCAGCGGCAAGAAAAAAGCTCTTGGCCTCTATATTAAAGGCGAAGAGCTTTTTGCAAAGATGATGCTGTAAAGAAGTAAAACAGTGAAAGCGATAAGAACAGGTGGTCAATTACTTTGCATTTTTTGCATGCGTTGCGCTAACCAGTGATTGAGAAGGCGTTAATGGAGCAAGCCATACTTTGCCAGTTCCATTATAAACATTTACCAGACCCTCACCGGATGCGGCAGAACCAAGCAAGGTTTTTCCGGAACGTTCAACCGTAAAGCTGAGACTGCCGGACCAGCAAATCGCAAAGCTGCCATCAATTTTTAAAACGTCGTCTTGAAGGTCGATTTCTACGATTTCCGAACGGGGAACATTGCTTTCCAGTACACATACACCATTGCCAGCAAGCCGTAGATTGAAGAGTCCTTCATTTCCGAGTGCTGCAGAAGAAAGCGAGGAGCGTGCCTGAATCTCGTGCTTGACAGTGGATTCACAGGCCAGGAACATGCCGTCTTCCATTACAAGACCGCCTGTCCAGTCACCGACATTTTCGGTCAGAAGATATTTATAGGTGGGTTCGGTCACGAGCACACCCGTTCCGACGTACTCCGGCTTGATTGCGCTTTCTTTTGTGACGGAACTTTTTACCATTTTGCCTAAGAAGTCGCCAACACCCTTCAATCCGGTGGTTGCTTGCACGTTGCCAACAATGTACTGCATTGCGCCCGCTTGGAGAACAAGCCCAACTTTTCCGTTGAGATTGGCAATGGCCTGTTTCCGTTTGACATTCATCTGGCTCATATAGTATTCTTCCATTGCATTGCAAGGCGCTACGGAGAAATCGACATTGTGCTCAACAATGGAGAAGATACCCTTCTGTTCGGTGACGATGTGACTTGTCTGATTTGCCAGATTGTTGATTTTAAACATAAGCAAATACCCCCATTTCAAAGCAGATTTCGCATTTTTGTATGCAAGATTTGGTGTCCGTAAAAATGCTTAGATAAGTAGTCACAGTACAACTGAATATCTCCTTAAAATTCAGTGTATCATACGTCAACTGAAAATACTATCATCAAACCACACAAAACATTTGAGACTTTTTTGGCGAGGGGAGAGTATAGGAGTTGAAAGTTTGGCCAGTGAGAATATAAAAAACAGGTTACTGATGCAAGTCGAAAAACTGCCGTTTGTAGCAGATCTGTAGCAAATTTCATCTATTTGACGAATTAACGCTCTAAAAATCGAAAAGTCATCATGCATCACACGCAGGGGGTCTGGGGGTTCGAGTTCCTAATTCTCCACCAAACAGTTCGTACTCGAACCCGATTCTTTACGAAAAAGGGTTCGGGTACGTTTTTTGTTTATCGGAGGTTCTGCGGAAAGAGTACGCAGAGCGGTAAAATGAGATACATTTTCCTTATAGCTTAAAATCGCCGCACAGAGCAATTATACAATTTACTCTGTGCGGCGATTTTAATATATTTTTGTGATTACGCCAGAAGCATAATCAAGTGAGTTCCAGCCTGAAGAAGTAACTGGAAGCTGATTTATATTAAAGTATAGCATTTTTAAAAATTGATTGTGAGAACAAATCAGAACAGTGTGGTAGGGCAACTCAAATAACCGTTGTGAAATGCGGCTGACTCGTTGATAGAAAGCGTCATAAGACTCTCCTTTTGGAGGTGTGGCAAACACGTCAAAACGGCCGTTAGAAAAAATTTGAGGATAGTTCTTAATCGCCGATTCTTTTTTTATTCCTTCGAGAATTCCGAGATCACGCTCTTGCAATTCATCACAATACTGGATTGTACTTAAGGTCGCAGGTGGCGAAAGCAGTTCAACAGTTTGAATGCAACGAAGTGCAGAGGAACAAAATATGGCATCAAAAAAAGCCGTGTGATAAATTGGGCTGGCCGTTGAAATTGGAAGATTTAAACTCCGACCACTAATGGTACCTGTTTGGTTATAGGGGGTCTGTAAGTGTCGCAGCACATAGATATTCATGAAATTTTTCCCCGTATTGTATTTTTTGAATATTCAAATACAGGGATTAGCCGTTTTACAATTGATCCTCGAACCATTCTCGAACCAATTTTTAAAAACTCGTTCCCATCATGAAAGTCACGCACCTCTTTATCAATACAATCGATACGATTTCTAGAGGTGATTTCCTTTTCCCAAAGAGTTCCATCATTCATTGTAAAAACTAAGTTTTTGCCCTTGATCAAAATAGAATCAACTGTATCAATTTTTTGTCCCCATCCATGAGGAATCACACAAACATTGCCTTTCTTCTCGCCAAGATTGACTTTCCAGTTGTCATCACCAATCTGAAATAGATAAATTGGCTTTTTATATCTTGAAAAAATGGGAACAATCGTACCACTTGGTTCGGCAAAAGAGCCAATGGCAATTGAAGAATCAGTTGGCATATAATAATGATGCTTTATAATGGATTCGGCTGAAGAAAAATCCCGCTGATTATTGATTTGAAGCGCAAGCCATCGGTGTATTTGCTCGTTATATCGTTCAAAATTGTGTGCCATCGCAATAAAATTCGAGGCATCAGCATCTTTTAAATACCGAAAATATCGACCATTTTCTCCGGGCTGAATTTTATATCGATCAGAATACCAATTTCCTTCCACGGGATATAGTCCCATATAAGAATTTTTTAGTTCATTAGCAGATGAGTGAAGTACTAGATAGTAATTGTCTGCGTTCTCTTCTTTTGCAATTATCAAAAAATGATTTCCAGACGTAAAACTAAACGAGTATCCTTTTTCATCCGAAGCGATCCTCATATAGGATTCAAGCCTTTCATAAAGTTTTTCAGAATTCTGAATCAAAGAGGGATCAAATTGACTAAGTTTAAATACACTACTAGTACATACATTAACTGTCGCATCAATAGGAACCATATCAATGCCACATTTCCAAGTAATTAACATTCCTGTGGCAAATCCCCCTGCGAGCCGTTGGATATTATTAGGGTATCCCAAATCAAGTGATGGAAAAATTCTAGAATAACCGGTACTATCGTGCTTTCGAATCGCTTCATTAAACAGCTTATTTGTTTCCTTAATGTAGGGAAGCAGCACAGATTGAGTGTGATCATTCAAAAGATTTTGAGCATCAAATAAAGATTCGTACTTGAGAACTGTGCTACTAGAGATAAACATTCCAGACAGTTCTGGCCCACCCCATGTACTGGAAACATAGTTTTGCAACTGATTTTCATATAACTTATATAAGAAAATATGTTTACATCCTCGAATGCGGAGTCTCTGACGCCAATGCATATGTTGTCCACGGGCATCGCGTTCGGATAATGCCTTTTCATTTATGTCTGAAGCAGGATAAATTTTAGTGCAATTTTGAATTACTGTATCAAGATAAGCCTTGTGAGCACGATATTCAGATTGAGTCTGAAGCTCCTTTTCTGTATATATATCCGACAAATATAAGAAAAATCCGCCTTTGTATCCGCGATCTTGCGTCCACAATTTTGTGCTTCGAAAAGCCATAAATTCATCAGTGATTACGGCGTGATCGATCTGTAAAAGCGGAAGAAAATAAATATGCAAATTCACATGTGCATTTTCAAATAGAGCATACAGATGATCTTCCAATGTTGAAATGGTAGAATTCACCGTATTCTTTAAAGCATTACAACATTCATATTTATCAAAAAGAATTGGATCAATCAAGAAAACTGATACATCTGTGAGTGGCGATGGAGATTGTAGCAATTTACTTAGGGTATTGACGATGGAGTGATCGCTACTCATGCTAAAGGCATCCATGAGTGTGGGACCCGCAATGTAGAGATGTCCTTTTGCAGAAGCTATCAAGTTATCTCTTAATTGCCAAAAAAGTGAATCATTGATTTCGAGACATTGACTCGTTTCGAATTGGAAAATGCGGTCTCGCATCGTTGCAGCCAAAAAATTATTAATATAATGATATTGGGTAGTGGATAGTGGATGTGGTGTAAATTCAGCTTTATACAAACGAATAATGTCTTCTTGGAAAAAGCAAAACAGCAAGATCCAATACAAAAGTTCCTCAGCATAATGATAAGCTGAGAGATACTGAAGATACCTGTAAAACGCATATGCATCATGTCTCGATGCAGAAGAAAACGAATCAATAGATTTTTTTATATCAGGAAAGATACCCAAAGTGAAATTTTTTCGATCCGTATCAGAAAAAAGAGTTGCAATTATGCTATAACTTTCTGAAAGATAATGTTTGTTGCTTTCGAAAGAAAGCTTTTCAGCAATATCAAGGCGAAGTCCTTTTCCGCCGGTGTTTTTATAATGAGTAGTAAGAAGTACACTTTCAACCGTCTTATTTGGCTCCAAACCAGGATATTCATTAAAAAAACTCTCAGGAATAACCAGATGAAGTCGTTTAGCGTTACTATCTACACAAAGTAGATTTTTCTTTAAAAGAGAATCTTCCGGAAGAACACTTGAGTGTGTATCAGAAGACGTCAAGCGGTTGAAAAAATCAGCAATGCTAAAAGTCATATGTTTTACCTCCTCCGTAGATTTGCAATCGAACATTCTGTTTAAAAATAGAATACACTATCTTGCGTAAAAATCAATAGTGTCTTGCAACTCAATTTTAGTAAAGAAGGACAAAATTGCTTAATTCAATAAGCCAATGCTATAAAAACTGAGAAGTTCATACAGTATTCTGTAGATTATGCGACAAAGCGGTTGCTCCCAAAACTATGATCAAATTCCAGTAAAATGCTTATCAATGTCCAGCTTTTTTTATTGAGGAGATTCTGCTATACTCTCCTTAGAGGGCAGACAATAGCCCTACTTAATAAAAAGGAGAGAAAAAGCCATGTTAAAACACCTAGTTGACATTATGATTCGTGCTTTGGGATGGGGAACCGGAATCCTTATCATGAGTGTATGTTTTATCTCCTTTATTGTTTGGGAAATCAAACATCATCCAAAACAATTTAGAATTACGGTATTTCTAATTGTAATCATCCTTTTTGTATTTCTAAATAAGAGCTGATTTATAGTTCTCAGCTGAGTGATGATAAAAATCTCCAAGATTTATTTGTAGTCATAACCACCGGCTAAGCCGGTGGTTTGAGTAAGCCTTAGAAGGGCACCTTACTGGCAAAGCCCCTGCAAGGGGCCGTGAGCAAATATCTTTCGTTCTCCCAAAACAAAAACAGGGCGCGCCCAACCGGACGCACCCTGCCAAAGACCACAGACAACAGCAATATGTACACCAGGAAGTTCCCCAGTGGGAACTTCCTGGATTTCTTTTTTGTTTGCATGATGAGCCTGTTCCGCCTGCCACGCGGCAAACTCCCGCTGGCCTTCCTCGCTGTTCCAACAGGCAAGGATAGCCGAGTAGAATGCCCGCGCCAGACGGTCAATGACTTCATCGGGATAAGGGGAAATGTTTGTGGACTTTTTCTTTTTGTTCAAACGCACGCTCCTTTGGACTTCCGTGAACAGCATACCATGTGCCTGTTGTTATGCTGTCTGCTCCTTGTCATCTACGAGTGCAGCTTCCAGAGAAGCAAGATAGTCCTTGTGTTTCTGAATGATCTCCAGAATCACATCGCGCTGTGCCGTATCCGGCATCTGCTCCAGCTGATAGTCGAATGCGATGCGGAAACGAGTGGTCACATCTTCCAACGCTACATACTTGTACCGCAGGTCTTCCGGGTAGGCATCGCTGTCATAAACCGATTCGAGTTTCTTGAACGGCATAACCGGTGCTTTGCCCGGAACGCGAATCACACCATCCGCGTCCGGCTTTGGTTCAACCTTCAGTTCCGGGTGCAGAATATCCTGCAAGGTCTGTTTCCTGTCAAAATAATCTACTCTGGCAAGGCGGCGCATATCGGCATTGCTGACTTTTACCTGCTTATTCAAAATCTTCTCACGCATACCGGGAATCAGGGATTCAGCAATCTCCACACCTTTCATATACTTCGAGGCACGAATGACAGTAGCCTTACTGACACCATTTTCTTCTGCAATTCTGTCGCAGGTTTTCTCACCACCAATCAAGTTATCACAATGATAACTTGATTTTGCATCGCTGCTCTTACGGTCACCACCGTGTGCAGCTTTTTCAGCTTCGTACTGTTTGCCCATCAGATAGTACTTCTGCTCCGGCGTGAGATTGCGCCGCCCCAGTTGATTTTTGCAGATCCAAGCGAGAACTTCTTCTCTGCTTTCAAATGGAAGCGGCATCGTGGAGAAATAAATCTCCGGGTGCTTTTGGAGAATGGCATAGCGATTGTGACCGTCAACAAGGGTGTTACCCCACACGATCAAAGGAGAGAGCAGCTTGCCTTCCTTGAGGATGTTTTCTTCAAGCTGCCGGAATTCATCATCCGTCAGCGGCGGAATCTGGGACTGAAACTCCGGGTCAATTTTCAGATTGATCATACGCACACTCCTTTATCTCTCCTGCTGCGTCTGTTTTTCCTCCCGGAAATAGGACGCAACATTCTGTTTCGCGGTTTGAAGTTTGAGCAGTTCGGTTTTAGCTTCCTTGTACTGCTCGTAGAACTTTGCCTTTTCGGATGCCATTGCATTGTACTCGGCTTCTAGCTTTTTCAGGCTGGGCAGCGAAGTGATGTTGTTTGCCTTGAAATAGGCTGCTGCCGCCCGATACTGGGTCAGCTCTGCACGGTGCTGGTTCTCAAAATCGGCTGGCCGTTTGGCAGTCTTTAACTGCTGTGCGACCTTCTTGGTGCTGGTGTAGACTGCAACATTGTAGCGCAGTTCTTTGTTGGCTTTCATGCGGCCTTCGAGGTCTTTCGCCACATCCGACGATTCATGGAACTTATTGCGAAGTTCCTCGATTCGCTGGTTGAGTGCGCCCTCATCGGTCAAGCCCTTTTCTTGCAGAAGCAGCAGAGTTTGTGCCATGGCTTTGAGATTGAACTTTTTCGCCCAACGTTCATAGCCTGCGCCCTTGCCTTCGGCCAGCTTTGCCTGAATGTCAATCAGTTTCCCAATCCTATCAGGTTTCAGCATAACCGTGTGCTTACGCTCTGCATTTGCATTTAGAGCGGTAAGCACTTCCGTCTTATCGAACTTGTTACCAAGATGTTTCGCTCGGATGAACTTCGTTCTGCCGGAAGGCAGATAACTTAGGCATCCGCGACTTTCCTTGACGGCGATGCCGTACTGCTGCATGAGCCTATCGGAAAAATCTTCAAAGCTCGTGGCTCGGTACAGCACCGAAGAAATCTGCTTTCGTAAAGTGTCCTTTACGGTTTCAAACTTCTTCTGCTTGGGCTGCTGTCCAGTTTCGGTAAGGGCTGCGTTCTCGCGGTCAAGTTTTAGTTGACCGTGCCGCCTTGCCCAATACTCCGCTTCGCTCACACGCTCCTTGGAGCCGTTGAGCAGGTCAATCTGGTACAGTCCGGCACCCTCGCACATTTCCATGACCTCGACACGCAAGTGCCGCATGGTCTGGGCGGTGCTGGAGTGCTTCATACCCTCGCACCAGTCGCGGGGCTTCTGCATATAGGGCTTGCGTTCCACTTCTCGCGTTCGGATGCTGCCGATTACGATGTGGACGTGGATGTTTCCCGAATGGTTATGCCCATCCGGGTGGGTGCAGACGATGGCAGGATGACCGGGGAAATTTTCAGAACAAAACTTCAGACCAAGTGCCTGTGCCTTTTCCATAGTCAAGCCGTTGTCGGCTGCATCTCTTGGGTCGAAGCTGATGATATATTGATGGCTCTTTATATCATCGCGCTGAGTGTTCTTGCCATACTTGCGGTTTGCCTGCAAACAGGCCGTTGCAAACGAGAAATCGTCACACTCAAGCGTATCGAGAATGTACGATTCTCGCAGCATGGGACGACCTTGCTTGTCCAGAATTACCTTACCGGAAAATTCATCGTGCTGGTAAACCAGATAGGCTTCGATGGCGGAGTAGTCCGAGTTCTTAGAGCTGATATGCTTGAGCGTTGCCATACAGTTCACCCAGAACTTTCTCGGCGTGGAGCCGAAATGCAGTCAGGTCTGCAAGTTCATCAAGGATTTTCGCTCGTATCTGCTCGGTGTCTGCACCGCCAGAATTGAAGTGCCTTGCAAGCTGGTTCAGGTTGCCGCCCACCCTGCTGCACTGGGCAAGCAGGGTGGAAACGGCAGTCAGGGTTTCTTCTCCGCCGCCGGTAACGACAACAGTGCGCTCGATCTTCGCACTGTGCAGCGCACGGCGGATGAGGGTGGACAGGGAGAGATGAAGGAGTTTTGCTGTGCATTGGAGTTCCATCTTTTCAGTTTCCGTCACACGGAACTTGATGATGTGCGTTTTGTTGTTCGGCGTGTCGTGGCGGTGGGTCGTGCTGGGTTTCGTTTTGACATTCGTTTTGTTCATTGAACCTCCTGTCGTTTCGCTAGCTCCTCGGTGGAGCTATGTAAGCACGACACGCCGTTCTTTCGCACCGCAAGGTGCGAATATGAGCAGGGTTTGGGGCAGGTACGCCCCAACAAGATCACATCAAAACTCGCAAGAGTTGCAGATGTGAAGTCCCGGTGGAGCACAACATTTTCAAGAATTGAAAATTTGTGGCCACGGGAC
>OGPJ01000326.1_pt1 | contig 39170 bp, 34 predicted proteins | sample 1552831 | NCBI WGS metagenome assembly OGPJ01 (sample SAMEA2579914, study PRJEB22360) | human gut metagenome | biome: human gut; feature: human-associated habitat; material: faeces | place: Denmark | collected 2008/2010
CTGCGACCTCCTGGTCCCAAACCAGGCGCTCTAGCCAAGCTGAGCCACACCCCGAAGGATTTGTTTGCGTTCTTTCCGTGACGCAAGAATTAGTATATAGCAAAGGAAAGAATATGTCAACAACTTTTTTTATTTTTTTTATATTTTTTTTAAAGTAGCTGCCGGTCAGCTTAAAAGAGCTTCCCGGCAGGCATTTTATCCGTATACGTTGCAATTCAACGCCTATACTCTAGATCACCTTCACAAGCATCTCTTTCATGGCGCGAAGAGCCTTGCCTCGATGGCTTATGGCATTCTTCTGCTGGGGAGTAAGCTCTGCAGAAGAGCAGCCGTACTCATCTAAATAGAAGATAGGATCATAACCAAAGCCGTTGGCTCCCGCTATCTCCCATCCTATATAGCCCTCCATAGTCTGTCTGGTCACAAGTTCCTTTCCATCCGGCAGCACTGCGGCGATAGCACACACAAAGCGGGCTGTACGCTTCTCCTTTGGCACACCGTCAAGGCGTTCTATAAGGTTATTATTCTTTATATCATAGGAAGTATCCTCACCCATATAGCGTGCTGAATATACTCCCGGTTCCTTATTCAGATAGTCAATCTCAAGTCCTGAGTCGTCTGCGAGAACAATTGCATCTGTGTGTGCCGCAATTGCGCGGGCCTTAATCAGCGCATTGTCTTCAAAGGTCTTCCCATCCTCCACTATATCCACATTGATACCTGCTTCCTTCATTGAACGGATATCCACGTCACAGTCTGAAAGTATCTCTTTGATTTCTCTGAGCTTATCCTTGTTTCCTGTTGCAAATATGATTTTTGTCATAATATATTTCCTTCCTTCTTTTTCTATTCGAACAATTTCCAGATACAGCTAGTAGCCTTCATCAAAGGCCTGCATGATTGCATTGTATATACCCTGAGCTGCCTGTTTCTGATAGTCTGCATTGGCCAGATTGTCAAGCTCCTGTCTGTTGGTCATGAAGCCCACCTCCACAAGTGCAACCGGAGCCTCACTTGTTCTTATTATATATATGTCATCTGCAGGAAGCAGCCCAAATGCCCTGTTTCCTGTCGCAGCTGTCACGTTATCCATGCAAATCTGTGCAAGGTGTTTACTTCCGAGCTCTCTGTCATCTGACTGGCTGTAGAGCACCTGCGTACCCGAAACCGCGGTGAAATTGCCCTTTTCATATGAGTTGCAATGCACGCTTATAAATAAATCCGCATCCGCCTTATTGGCAAGTGCCGCTCTCTGCTGCAGTGTAGGATTGGTATCTGTTGTCCTGGTGTAGAATATCCCAAGCCTTTTGTCACCTGAATAGCTGTCAAGCTGTTCCTTAAGTGCCAGCACTATGTCCAGATTGATGTTTTTTTCCTCTATTCCGTTTCGCACGGCACCGGTCATACGGCCGCCGTGACCTGCATCTATTATGATGACCTTATCGTATATATCATGCAGATTAACAAAGCTCAGATAAAGATATCCATTCTCTATGCGCTGCTTCACCTGATAGAGCTTGTCTGTAGTGATAGCTATAACACCATCTGCCCCCTTGCGGTAATACTGCATGGAGTCTATATGATTTGACCTGCCTGTCATGGAATACTTCGTAAAGTAATTGTCCACATCAGCCTTAAGCTTTACATAGACCGTCTGCGTCAGGGCATCGGTTTCCACCGATATACTCTGGCGCTCCCCTTCTGAGTCGTCCGGCAGCTCTATCCTTAAATCATCCTCAAAGCCGACTTCCTCCTGCAATATCTCATCAGGGTTCTTCTCCTGCTTTGCATCTGAGGAAGCCTTGACATAGTTTTGCAGCACATTATCCTCCAGTGCTTTTGCCATATCATACTTCTCATTTATAGCCGGAAGCTTTTCAAGCGTGACCGGCACGATAAGTGCAAGCATAACGAAAAATACTGTTATTATCTTTAGAATATTTCTGTACATATCATCTGTTATCAGAAAAGGCCTTTATACAGAGGTTACAATCCTGTTTTTCCTTTACATTGATATATGCCACACCATCATAGCTGATGTAGCCCTCGCCATCATCCAGATTGACCGTAGACATGTATGCTTCTCCCGAGTTGTACTCTATAGCCATCGGATGAGTCGAGCCCGGTGTATTTATATAAAGTACAATGGCATAACGCTCACCGGACTCCAAATCAACAGGCTCATCAAAATCAACAGTGTAATAGCCTGCATTTTTTAGTGACCCCTCAGCCACCAGCGTCTTATTTTTAAAAGAATACTCATTCTCAAAATTCTTAACCACATACAGCTTGTATGAGGTATCCGCTGCTGTAGCATAAAAGCCGGAAGCCCTTAGTGATTCAGCCGACTGTGCGGTAAATATGTTGGCTCCGTACATATCCTCCTTGTCGTAGCCCATCTTTCCTACCCAGCCACACAGGTCACTCTGGTATATATTATCATAATTGTCAGCACTCTCTATATCTGTATAAACAACATTGTGCGTGCCCACATTTGTATCGTAGTATGACACATAGAACACCCCATTGTCTCCAAAACTGCTGCCCCAGCTGTTCTGGCATATAAAGGCTCCATCTCCTTCCAGATCCACATTGAAGTTTTCCTTAGGGTAATTGTCATCCCAGCCAATTATAACCACATCATGATTTGGCTTATCTTGACCCATATAACAGTAAGAATTAGTCTGCTTATTGTAATAAGGCGTCTTTGTCTTTGAGCTTGCTATTGTACTGTAAAGCGATGTCTGCACACCACCATATTTGAAAACAGCCTCCTTTATGCCCTGATAGTCCTTTCCATCTATGATAAGCATCTGCTGCACATGCTTTACTGCTGCAAGATCATCGCGTGTCACTCCATCTCCGTAAGGATCATCCGCGTCATAAACCGGTCCCTGCCATGCTGCCAGATATGCCATTCCCATGGTATACTCTCCACCGTCATACTGATTGACGTTGAATGAATTGCTCATACTCATATGATCCACGGAAAACAAAAGCTGCTCCTCCGGCATAAGGGCTGACTCGAGTGCACTTGTGGCCGCAAAAGCCCAACAGGTGCCATAGCTGCCCTGATCCCTGATTAGTGACACACGCTGTCTTTCTCTCAGATCATACTTTGTTGGCACCGTTGATACACCCTCGGATTTGTCTGTCATAGTGAGTGTATTTGTCGCCGTATCAAAGCTGCAGGTCATATCCAAAAGTTTAGACAGCTTGTCTAAGCTTGCATAAAACTGCCCCTTATACTGTACAAAGCCATTGTCGTCTGCCAGCTTGAAATCAGCTGTCAGACTGTGCTTTTCCACCAGAAGCTCATTTTTATTGTATACATGTGCACTGCTGTTTAGTGCATCGCGAAGCATAGACACGGGAACCATTATATTCCTGTTCTCATCCATATACACATGCTCATCCTCGCTCGTATACTCCTTATTTTCTATCATAAGCCTGATGGTGGTGCCATTTACATCAGCAGCCACAAGCGGACTCCATATAGTATTATCTATCTGTGCTCCTCTGAATGCGCCAAGTGTAGAGCTGTCCTTTGCATATATGTAAAAATTAGACACAAAGATAAGTGCCAAGATGAATGTAAATGCAATATATCTCTTTGAATATTTCATATACCCTGCTAATCCTTTTTCCTTCTCGGAGGCTTAGGCCCCATAAACTGATAAAAATATGTCTTTATCATACCATTGTAGATTTTCCTGTTTTTGTCAGCTTTTCTGCCGATATAGCGCTCTGTATCCTCATAGCTCGTAATCAGATACATCGACCATGCATCAAGCCTCTTATAAGCTTCTCCAATCTGTGAATACAGTGCCGGGAGCGCTGATTTCTCCTCGAGTCGCTCACCGTATGGAGGATTTGAGATAATAAATCCGTACTTCTTCGGGTGATGCAGGTCAGCCACAGCCCTCTGCTGGAAATGAATCATGTGCTCCACTCCGGCTCTCTTGGCATTTTCCCTGGCTGCAGCCACCACATCAGGGTCAATGTCATAGCCCTGGATGTCCACCTGCACATCCTTATCTATCATATCCTCTGCCTCCTGCACAGCCTCATACCACAGCTTTCTTGGTATGATATTGGTCCAGCTCTCAGCTGTAAACTCCCTGTTCATACCGGGTGCTATGTTTGCTGCCATCATGGCTGCCTCTATCGGAAATGTACCACTGCCGCAAAACGGATCCACAAGTATTCTGTCTGCATGCCATGGTGTAAGCATGATGAGCGATGCTGCAAGTGTCTCAGTCAGCGGCGCCTTGCTCGTTGCCAGACGGTATCCTCTCTTGTGAAGGGAATCCCCCGATGTATCAAGTGTCACCATCACCTCATCCTTGTACAGAAAAACCCTTACCGGATACTGTGCTCCGTCCTCCGGGAACCAGTCAATGTGATAAGACCTCTTCATTCTCTCAACCATAGCCTTTTTCACGATAGACTGTATATCAGATGGTGAAAAAAGCTTACTCTTTATGGAAGAAGCCTTTTTCACCCAGAATCTGCCGTCCTTGGGAATATAATTTTCCCATGGGAGAGCCTTTACATTTTCAAAAAGCTCATCAAATGTGGCAGCCTTAAAGCGTCCTACCTGAAGTAATACTCTCTCTGCGCCTCTTAAGAATATATTCGCTCTGCATATAGCCTCAGCATCGCCCTCAAACGATACCCTGCCGTCCTCCACACGTGTTATCTCATATCCCAGATCATATATCTCCCTCTTGACTACTGCCTCAAGGCCAAAATGACATGGCACAACAAGCTCAAATCTATTCATATATTGTGTAACTGCCTTTCTATAATTGTACTTTACATTGTTATCTAATATTGTTGCATAAATTTCAATTTTTTTAAATAGTTTCAGCCATATTTCTGCAACTTTTTTTGATATCCGCACATAGCATTGTATCCACCTATGACTGTCGCTGTATCAAAACCGCGATTTCCCAGATATCTGGCCAGCTTCATGCTGCTTCCACCATGCGTGCAGTAAAAAATCACACTCTGTGACGCATCGAGTTCACTCTCATATGAATCCGTGATATCCATAGGCATACTGAGTGCGCCTTTCCAGTGCGACCTGTCATATTCCTCTCTTGTTCTTATATCTATAAGCAGTGCATTCATTTCTTTTTGCACCTTATAAAGCTCATCCGCATAAACTATTTTAAATTTCATACATCCATACGCCAAAATACGAATTTACATTATGATATTCATTTTATTATGAGATGTGAACTGCGATAAATCACCAAAATCATTACAGCCGGTGCTTTAGTACTTTAGCTCTTTAATAAATTAACTCGTTTTGTTAAAATTATATTATTTTGTGTTTCAAAGTATTGCTTTTTAATTACTGTTATTTTATAATGTTTCCGAAGAGAGAAATCTTTTCAATGTTATACCTCTTATTAATTATTTATACTCCCCTCAAAAGAGCCGGTCACATGACCGGCTCTTTTATACTGCTTATATTTTTTATATTTATCAATCCAAAAGCATCTCATACTCTGTTAACGGCAGTGGCTTTGAATAATAAAAGCCCTGTATACTGTCGCAGTCTATATTCTTCAAAAACTCTACCTGCTCCTGACTCTCAACACCCTCGGCGGTCACGCAGATTCCCAGCTCCTTGGCCAGTGCTATCGTGTGCACAAGCAGCCTCTCACCATTTGAATCTCCTATATAGTCAATCAGGCTCTTGTCGATTTTGAGTGTATCAAAGCACTTCATATTGAGGGTAACAAGTGATGAATAGCCTGAGCCAAAATCATCCACCAAAAGTGGAAATCCATTGCCATGGAATTTATCCGCAATACTCTTGATTTCATCATTATCGACCGCTGCACTCTCTGTAATCTCTATAGGCACAAGATGTGTGTATATGCCGATTCTTCTTGCTATATCATGATATCTTTTAACCACAGACTCAAAGTACAGGCTCGCTCTGGACAGGTTGATTGAGATAGGAACTATTTTTTTCCCTTCATCAAGCCATCTTCTCTGATGTGTACACACCTCGCGGAATACATACTCATCAAGCGCCTTAATCATGCCGTTTCTTTCAAAAAGCGGTATAAATTTGGATGGCGGAATAATCTCATTATTTTCTCTTCTCCACCTGACAAGTCCCTCTGCACCGACCAGCTTGTTGGTCTTTGGAGCATACTTGGGCTGATACCATATCTCAAAATGATTGTCATTTAAATCCCTGTAGAAGTTATCCTCCATCTGCTTTTCTTCGACAATCCTTTCTGTATCGGCCTGACTGTATATCTGATAGAGCACGTCCTTCCGCTCCTTGATCCGATTCTTGGCAAAGTTGGCCTCGCCGTATGCTTCCTCAACCTTTTTGCCCGGCTCCCATTTTGTCACACCAAAGTATGGCTGAATCTTTGGAATCTTTAAGGATTCTGAAACCTTAATAAGCTGTAAATTGATGGTCTCTATCTTTCTGATAACCTTATTTATCTTGTCATCCGCAAAGAAAATAACAAATCTGTCTGCATTTATATGACCTGATATGTCATTATATCCTACAACACCGCGTATATTTTCAGAAATCCATCTAAGCGCCTCATCGCCCTTTGCCACACCACAGATGGAGTTCACTATCTTGAAGGAGTGAATATCCATGGAAATCAGATATCCTGATACGTTTCTGTCACGCAGCTTCTTTTTAAAACTCTCGTAATTGTTGCCTCCGGTCACTGCATCCACATACGCTATACGCTCAAGCTCTCTTTGCTTCTCCGGGCTTATATCCGAAAAGCCCGCTATCATCTTGTGCAGCTCTCCCACGCCAGACACATTGACAAACTTTGCTCTGCAATACTGTACCTGTCCATCCCTCACGATGCGGTAATCATGCTGATAGGTATCCTTTATCAAAAACTGCCTGCGCAGATTATTAATTGATGTCTCTAAAAGCATGTGAAGCTTATCCTCTTCTAAGACGATAGCATTTACATACTGTTCCATCATCTCATTATAGCCCGGTTTTGACTCAAGCACTTCTCCAAACATAGCACGGACAGAAGGATTCATCCTGTACGGATACATCTTATTGTTGTCTACATCTACATAGTAGATACTGTTGAAGTTGCTTCCTAAAGCATTCACCATCTCACTCTCGTTAAGACGCTCATCAAGCTGCTCAGCAAGCCCTATTGCCTCAACTGTTCTGCCATCATCATCAAAGCAAATCGACTTGAATGATATCCTGTAGGTATCTGTTCCTTCCTTGGCATGCAGTACTACAGTAGCAAATTTTTCTCCCTCTGCAATCTGTTTAACAGCCTTCAGCAGATTATTCCTGTCAACCATGCTGTCTATAAACGGATTGTTTATAATATCCACATTTTTCTCTTCTGAGTCATCTAATGAATCCTCTGATAAAAAAGACCTCAAACGGCATTCCTGCGGAAAGCACTTAAAAACATACTTTCCCCAGGATGCGAATGCGGTCTTTATATCCATCTCTATATTGTTTTCATCATCAAATCTATTACTCATAATAATTCCCACAAAAATAAAATAATTATTAAAACTCTTTCATACCTATCACTACTATATCATTAGTAAGTCATTTCGTAAAGTTTTGTTTTTACTAATTTTGTTCTTTTTGTGTATTTTATGAATATATATTTTATTTTATAGCGTCGAGTGCGTTTGAGATATCTGCAATCAAATCCACCTTGTCCTCAAGACCTAAGCTTATTCTGATAAGCTCTGCCGGCACTCCTGCTTCCTTAAGCTGCTCATCATTCATCTGACGATGCGTGCTTGTTGCCGGATTTAAGCAGCAGGTTCTCGCATCTGCCACATGTGTCTCGATTGCACCAAGCCTTAATGCCTTCATAAATGCAGACGCTGCCTCTCTGCCGCCCTTTAAGCCAAATGATACGACTCCGCAGCCTCCGTTTGGAAGATACTTCTGTGCTCTCTCATAGTATTTGTTTGAAGGAAGCCCTGAGTAGTTTACATAGGCAACCTTTGGATGATTTTCCAAAAATTCAGCCACTGCCTGTCCATTTTCCACATGCTTTGGCATACGCACATGAAGTGACTCAAGGCCAAGATTCAGCATAAATGCATTCTGTGGTGACTGCACAGAACCAAAATCACGCATAAGCTGTGCTGTACATTTGGTGATAAACGCACCTTCCTTGCCGAATTTCTCTGCATATGTGATGCCATGATAGCTGTCGTCAGGTGTGCACAGTCCCGGATATTTATCTGCATGTGCCATCCAGTCGAATTTGCCGCTGTCTACGATTGCTCCGCCGAGTGTGGCTCCGTGTCCGTCCATGTACTTTGTGGTAGAGTGTGTGACAATATCTGCGCCCCACTCAATTGGTCTGCAGTTTACAGGTGTCGGGAAGGTATTGTCCACTATAAGCGGTACTCCGTGCTCGTGTGCCACCTTTGCAAAAAGCTCTATATCAAGCACCGTAAGCGCAGGATTGGCAATAGTCTCACCAAACATAAGCTTTGTGTTTGGTCTGAATGCTGCATTCAGCTCCTCCTCTGTAGCATCAGGAGATACGAATGTAGCTGTAATACCCATCTTTGCCATAGTTACCGCGATGAGGTTGAAGGTGCCTCCATAGATGGATGATGATGCCACGATATGGTCTCCGCACTCACATATGTTGAACATGGCATAGAAATTGGCTGCCTGTCCTGATGATGTGAGCATGGCAGCAGTGCCACCCTCCATAGCTGCGATTTTTCTTGCTACCGTATCACAGGTTGGATTCTGCAGTCTGCTGTAGAAATAGCCCTCTGCCTCAAGGTCAAAAAGCTTTCCCATGTCCTCGCTTGTGTCATATTTGAATGTAGTTGACTGAATAATCGGAATCTGTCTCGGCTCTCCGTTTCCGGCTGCATAGCCTGCCTGTACACACTTTGTACCTATACTGTATTCTTTCATTGTGCTTCTCCTTTATTATGTTAATGTTTCAGATGGATATAGTATATTACATTTGTCGCGTTTTGACAAATTCAGATTATATAACTTTTGTCACCATAAATTCTTAATCTTTAAAAGCATCTTTATAAGATATTTTATCTACCAGCGCTTCATAACTGCTATCATCAGCTTGTACTATCTCTCTGACATTGTGCTGCTCTAATGCTGCTGTTGTTTTTTCACCTATTGAGTATGCTGTTTCCACGTATGCATTCTCCGGCAGCATATGAAAAAATCTTTCCACATTTGATGCGCTTGTAAAAACAGCTTCACTTACCATGTTTCCAATGCTTTCAGGAATACTCTCATATGCCTGCTCATTTACATATGCATCAATCTTTTCTAATTCACATATTTCTTTAAGTCCTGCCTCAAGGTCAGGTGAAGCCTCCTTTGCCGAGAAAATGCAGACTTTGCACATTTTATCAGATATATTACCATTGCTTAAATCCAATGTACTATTTTTCCCTAAATCAAATGTATCCTCATCACTTTTCCCATAGACATACGGCATACATAATTTCATTGCATCTGCAAGTCCTTTTCCGGTCTGTTCTGCCGGAATAATATCTGCATTTATGTGATGCTTTGCAAGCTCTTTTTCTGTAGCTTTTCCCACCACCGCAAACCTTGCATTTGCTATAAGCCTGATGTCTGCCCCTGCCAGATCCAGATTATAGAAAAATGATCTTACACCATTTTTGCTTGTAAAAACTATCCAGTCAGCTGATCTTACCTTATCGGCAAATTCAGGAATTATTATCGGGTTTATTATGCCTGTCTTAACCGGTGTGACATCTGCTCCAAGCTGCTGTAATTTTGCTATCAATTCGTTTGTTTTGATATACGGTACTGTGATTTTTCTTCCAAACAGCGGTCTTTTTTCAAAGAAATCAAGCCTGTCATTCAGTGAAACCACATCTCCCACAACGATTATAGCCGGTGATGTCAGCTTTGCTTCCTCAATCTTTTCTCCGATATCCGCAAGCGTTCCTATACATTTGCGTTGCGCGGCAAGTGTGCCGTTCGATATCACTGCTGCCGGAGTATCCGCTCTTCGTCCTGCTTTCATAAGCCCTGCTGCAATGCTTTTTACATGCGCAAGTCCCATCAAAAATACGCAGGTGATTGTCTCATCTGTAAGAAGGGAATAGTCTATATCTGCCTCCTCATCCTTTCTGCTGTGCGCAGTGATGACCTGAAAGCCTTTTGCTATGCCTCTGTGTGTGATAGGTATTCCTGCAGCCGCAAGCGCTGCAACCGATGAACTGACACCCGGTACCACTTCTACCTCTACATTTCTATCTACCAGGTAGAGAGCTTCCTCTCCGCCTCTTCCAAATACATACGGATCTCCGCCCTTTAACCGGACTACAAGCTCATGATATTTTGATTTCTCGTACAAAAGCTCGTTTATGGCATCCTGCTTCATGACATGCTTGTGATTTTCCTTGCCCACATAAATAAGCTCACAGCCTGCCTTTGCCATTGAAAGAAACTCTGGTGATGACAGCCTGTCATACACCAGACAATCCGCCTGTTTTATATATTTTTCTCCTTTTAAAGTGAGCAGGCCCGTATCTCCCGGTCCTGCTCCAACTAATACTACTTTTCCTGTGTTTTCTCTCATGATTTTCCTAATTATTTTTCTACTGAATTATTATGATTAAAAATTATGACTTGATATTTTTTTAGTCGATTTCTAATTTATACCGAATATCGTGCACCGCACGCTCCACGATATTGTTTCTGTCTGATGTAATATCCCATACCTGCTCTGTCCTTGCAAGCTTTTTTCCATCCTCTGAGCCAAACATCGCAAGAAGCTTTAGCCTGTTATTTTTGTTGCTGTCATTACCGCGGTCTTTTTCACTTACAATATCACAGTATGCAGCCACAGGCAGATGACAGTTTCCACCGATTTGCTTTAAAAATTCTCTCTCAATGCCTGTGCACAGATTGGTTTTCTCATCTGACAAAGCATCAAGCTTTGCCATCAGCTTAGCATTGTCAGCACGTAGCTCAATCGCCAGTGTGCCCTGTGCCGGAGCCGGAATCATATCATTCTCCGAAAAGTACTGTGTGATCTCAGAATCTCTTCCGATACGCTTTATTCCCGCCGCTGCAAGTACGATTCCATCCAGCCTGTATTCGTTATACTTATTCTGTTTTTCGTTAGCTATCTCATTGTTATTTACAGTATTATCGGCAACCTCTTCATATATAATTTCACCATCATATAGCTTACGAAGCCTCGTATCGATATTTCCGCGTATGCCAACCACCTTAAGGTCAGGACGCAGCTTTAAAAGCTGATACTTTCTGCGCTTGCTTCCGGTTCCTATCACGGCACCATGAGGAAGCTCATCCAGTGAAGCGGCATTTTTTAGCACCAAAACATCCCTTGGATCTTCACGCTTCCATGCCTTTGCAAATGTAAGCCCTGCTGCCGGTTCATCAGGCATATCCTTCATGGAATGGACTGCCATATGAATCTTTCCCGATAAAAGCTCGTCCTCTATCTCCTTTACGAAGATACCCTTTGAGCCAATCTTATCGAGTGCCTTTTTCTGCTCTAAATCGCCTGTTGTCTTTATGATAACAGCCTTAAAATCATCATCCGGATATGCTCTTTTTAACTTATCTATCACGTAATCAGTCTGAACAAGAGCAAGCTTTGAGCCTCTCGTTCCTATTAAATACCTCATTTTACTCTCCTACGGATCATGCCATTTTCCATTTATCATTTATAAATGAACAACAACTTAAAATCTGTAATACCATACTTTAAACTATATTTCCGGAATCCTTCCATTATCAATAGCTGCACACAATATTTCTTTAAATACACGCTTTCTCTCGGCTTGAGTGTCATATTGCGCTATTACTTTTTCGCGGATCTGTCCCATGTATTCGTTCAGCTCACCAAGAAACGGAGTAAGAATCTCCTGCTCTTTGCCTTTCAGATACTGAGTCAGCACAGGGCTGTTTCCTCCGCTCGAAAATGCCGCAACAAGATTCTTTTCCTTTATGTATGACGGAAAAATAAAGCTGCAATCAGCCTTTTGATCGACCGCATTTACCATGATGTCCTTAGCTTTGCAATACTCTGCAATCTCATGATTTAAAGCATTATCATCAGTGGCAGCGATAACCATTTCCATGCCATCACAGTCTTTTCGTTCAAACCTTCTTTCTATGAACGTAATTCTATCTGCTGCATCCGAATCCGTCTGATTGTTTTCTATATTTGCCGTATATGAGCCCGTTTTATCCTCGCTTGCTATATCATCAATTGTAAGCTTTCTCAGCTCATCACATATATTCTCTGCCACAACCGTGACCTTCGCGCCAAAATCCAGCATTACAATCACCTTGCGGTATGCCACATTTCCACCGCCGACGATCAGACACTCTCTTTCCGTCATATCCACAAACATCGGAAAATACGCCATTTTTATCTCCCTGTAATACCATATCCATACTTTATTTCATATATATTTCATGCCTTATTTTATACTTTATTATACGCTTTATGCTTTATTTTTTGCCTTATGCTTCACACTGTATCCATTGAGCATTCCTTCAAAAACAGGACGAAGCTTGGCAGAAAACACTGCTGCCGATACGCATAATATAAAGTCCGGTGCAACAGTTATCAGACAGTAATCTACTATTACTATGCCCCAGCTGACAGGTGTTGCCGCATAGAAATTCTTCATGCAGTAAAAGTATATTGCTCCAACTGTATAATATGCCACCAGTCCGACCGTTGCCGGAAGAATGAGTGTAAACGCATTGGTCTTTTTAAGCTTTTCTGTGATAGCTCCGATTAAAAATGCGGCAAGCACAAAGCCTAAGAGGAACCCAAAGCCCGGTCTTAAAATGTATGTAGGACCACCGCCTGCCGCAAATACAGGCACTCCCACCAGTCCGATGCACAAATATACTATCACGCTAAGCGATGCCAGCTTTGCCCCCAGCAGAAATCCCGCCATCAGCACAAAGAACCACTGTAATGTAAAATGCATGGTGTACATAGGAAGCGGAATATCAATCTTGATAAATGCTCCAACTGCAATAAGTGCTGCAAAAAGTGCACATGTTGTAAGTTCCTTCGTTTTTAATTTCATTTTCGCGCGCTCTTTCGTTTTATTAAATATACATGCTATAATAACATCTTTCTCTAAAAAAGAAAAGCCATCTTCGATGAAGCTGACTTTTCTTTGCAGCTTTCGCTGCGACTCAAAACATTAACATATGATTTAGAAGTAATATTCATCAGAATATATTCGTAAATCCTCTTTCGTGACCTGTCCTCCCTCGATATGAAACGAGTTGATTACAGGATTTTCTGCCATAAGCGACATTATCATGTAGCTCGCACTTGGATCGTATGCAAGCTTTATATCCTCATCCGATGGCCTTGAAGGGCTAGACGGGTGTGAATGCCAGTTGCCAAGCGGCTTAAGACCGTTTGCTCTCATGTCCTTTATGGCTGCCAGCTGCTCCTTTGGATCCATTGTGAAATGGTCCTCGGCATGGTCTGTATTCGTCAGGTAATATACCTTTGTGATGAGACGACCGTTTTCGTCCTCACTGCCTGCTATCAGACCGCACGCCTCCTCCGGCAGATGCTCTTTAGCATATTTTGCTATTTCATCCAGAAACGGATATTTCATTCTTATGATACTCATATCGTTCCTTTCCTTACTGTCTTTTTATTCCTGTGTACGAGGTGCATCAAATCTGCCCGCTGTCTCCTCGCAGACCTCCTGCTCGTAGTCGATTGGCTCGAGAATAGTCGGATGGTCGCCACAGACTGCACAGTTGTGTGTATCCTTCGGAAGCTTAATCTTGTGGAACTCCATGGTGAGTGCATCATATGTAAGCAGATATCCTGTCAGCAGCTCTCCAACACCGATTAAATACTTGATAGCCTCCATAGCCTGAAGCGAACCGATTACTCCGCCCATAGCTCCGATAACGCCTGCCTGCTTACATGTAGGCACTGCATCCTTTGGTGGCGGATTCTTGAATACACATCTGTAGCAAGGTCCCTCTCCCGGCACATATGTCATGAGCTGACCCTTGAAACGGATGATTCCTGCATGTGAAAACGGCTTTTTCTCAAGCACACATGCATCGTTGATTAAGAACTTTGCCGGGAAATTGTCAGTTCCATCGATGATGAAATCATAATCCCTGATAAGCTCTCTGATGTTTGACGCATCTACAAACATACGGTATGTATTGACCTGAACATCCGGGTTCATGGCGTTCATTGTCTCTTTTGCTGACTTTACCTTGGCTTTGCCCACATCGGCTGTTCCGTGGATAATCTGTCTCTGCAGGTTGGATAAATCTACCTCATCCGCATCCACAATACCGATTGTGCCAACTCCTGCTGCTGCAAGATACATGGCTGCCGGAGCTCCAAGTCCGCCGGCACCGATAATAAGCACCTTGCCCTTTAATAATTTCTTCTGACCTTTAACGCCCACCTCATTAAGGATAATGTGGCGTGAATAGCGCTCGATCTGCTCATCAGTCATTGCCATTAGCATCCACCTCCCATGAAGTAAAGGAACTCTACATTATCGCCATCCTTAAGCACTGTCTTTGGCTTATCCTCTGTGGCAACAAATTCCTCATTTATTGAAACTGTTACATACTCAGGCATATCTACATTCTCAAGCTCGATAAGCTCCGGTAATGTAAGTCCATCCTTATATTCTTTCTTCTCTCCTGCTACTGTGATAGTCATTTTATTTCCTCCTGTGTCACAGATTGTGGTATCTGTATGTGTTATTATCCTGTATCAGACTGCTTTATATAATAATCTAAAAACTATAATAATTCTTCAACCCATGCTTTCAAATCGGCAGGCTTTTGTGCGCCGACCTTTCTGTCTAAGACCTCTGCGTCTTTTACGAAAAGCAGTGTCGGATTCGCAGTCACCTCATACTCATCAGCGAGCTCTCCGTCAAAGTTTGTGTTTACCTTGTATACGTGAAGTTTATCCTCATAATCATCCTCGATATCTCCGAGAACCGGTGCCAGCTTCTTGCAGGCCACACATGAATCCGAGTAAAAATCAACAATTACCGGAAGCTTGCTTTTTAATACTTTTTCATCGAAATCCGCCTTTGAAATTCTTGCTGCCATGATTAGTCCTCAACCTTTCTGACGTAAAGAGTGTATGTTCCATCCTCGTTGTCCTCGAGCTTAAGTATCTTATGTCCCTCTTCCTTCATGCTTCTTGGAACATTCTGTACCGGCTCTCCATCATTCATACGGATTGCAAGCACCTCACCGTCATCTAATTCCTCTATTGCTACCTTTGCCTTTACAAATGTAAGAGGGCAAACCTTGTCAGTTATATCTACCTGATCGTCGAATGCTATATCTGCCATTTTGCATCTCCCTTCCTATACTCATATTTATTATATTTTTGCCGTAACCGTTGTTGTTTATGCATGCCGGATATTTCCTGCTATACATGGGGATTATTTACCCTCGTATGCTGCCTGAATCTCTTTTTTGAACTCTTCCTCGCCCACTCTCTGAAGAGTAAGTCTGAAACGCTCACCACCGTTTGCATGCTTCTCGAAGAAACTAATTGCCGCATCTGTCACTCTGAAAAGAGTTTCCTTGTCGCGGATAATCGGAACAAGCTGCTCTCCTTTATAGATGTGGTTTCCGAAAAGTCCTCCAAACGATACGATATATCCCGGAGTTCCCTTCCATGCATCTGTCGGACAGCTCTTTACGCAGCGCGCACAGTTGTTACATTTGTCTCTGTCGATGATAATCCTGCCATCCTCCATCGAAAGTGCACCCTCGCGGCATGCCTTCACACATACACCACACTGGATACAATCGTCATGGCTGCACTCTACTGTCATGCCGCCCTTGATTCCGACATCGTTTTCCTCAGCCTTTAAGCAGTTGTTCTGACAGCCTGTGACACCAAACTTGAACTTGTGAGGAAGCTCTCTTCCGAAGTATCTTTCATCAAGTTCCTTAGCCAGAGTGTATGTATCGATACATCCGCTAGGACAGATTTCTGAGCCCTGACACGCTGTGACAGTACGTACTCTCGGTCCGCAGACACCTGTTCCTACACCGCCCTTTGCCAGTTCCTCTTTTACCACATTGATATCCTCAACCTTGATAAAAGGAATCTCAATACCCTGACGCGATGTCATATGAACATATCCGTGTCCGTATTTCTCCGAAACCTCTGCTACTGTTTTGATATTTTCTGCTGTAAGATTTCCTCCTACAACCGCAATTCTAAGCGAGAAACAGCCCTTTTGCTTCTGTCTCATGAAACCGCCCTTTTTTAGGGCCGCGTAATCAACTTTCTCCGCCATTTTTAATCTCCTTACTGTGTAAATATGTTAATGTTTTGTTTTATATGTAAATGCATATGCACGCTCTCATTTGCATACACATTGATACCTTATTATGATGGCTTAATCAGCTATATTTGCAAAAGCCTGTGCAAAATCCTCCTTGAGGTCATCTATATCCTCGATACCCACACTGACTCTTATAAGATCCTCAAATACTCCTGCATCCTCCTTCTGCTTATCTGTGCTGTGAAGACTGATTGTGGAGCCCGGATGAATGACAAGTGTCTTTGTATCTCCGATATTGCTGAGTGTGTATGGAATCGTCAGGCTGTCTATAAATTTAAATGCCTTTTCCTTGCTGCCAACCCTGATTGTAAGGATTGCTCCATAGCCGTTTGTGAACTGTTTTTTTGCTATTTCATGCCACTTGCTGCTACAAAGCCCCGGATAATTAACCTTTATGTCAGGATAATTGTTTTCTATCCACGACGCAAGCTCGAGTGCATTAGAGCATTCTCTTTCCATTCTAAGACCGAGTGTTTCAAGTCCTATAATATTTAAGTATGCATTCACCGGAGCTAAACAGGCACCCATATTTCTGAAAAGACTGTTTCTCAGCTTTGCGACAAATGCCATAGGTCCACACTTCACATAATCTGCAAACCCCGGATATCTGTTCTTGTCCCATTTGAACTTACCTGAGTCTGTCAGAATACCGCTGATTGCATTGCTGCTTCCATTGATATATTTGGAAGATGAATTGACCACGATATCAGCTCCATGCTTTAAAACCTGTATCAGGTAAGCTGTTGATGTGGTATTGTCAACTACAAGCGGTATATCATGTGCGTGTGCTATCTCTGCAAGCTTCTCAATATCTGTGACATCCAGACAGGGATTACCGATAGTCTCTGCAAAAATCAGTCTGGTATGCTCATTGATGCTGTCCTCTATCTGCTGCCAGTTGTTGTTCTCGACATATCTGGTTGTGATGCCGAAGGCCTCAAGATCATGGAATAAATCTATCGTGCCACCGTAGAGGCTGGCGCTTGAGATGAGCTCATCTCCACTGCTTAGTATATTTAAGAAGGTATTCATCAGTGCCGCCATGCCTGATGCGCATGCCACCGATGCTATTCCTCCCTCGAGCTTTGTTATTCTGTTCTCAAAAGCTGTAATCGTAGGATTGGCAACTCTTGTGTAACAGTAGCCCGGAGCTTTGTTTTCAAATATTTTTTCCAGATCTGCCGCGCTCTCCTGCTCGAAGGCGCTTGTCTGATATACCGGTGGCAGTGTAGAGCCATTTGTCTCTTTTGTCACGCCGGCATGAAGTAAGCTTGTATTAAATCTCATTGTTTTCTTCTTCTCGTTAATTCTTACATAGTCTATTGTGTTACTAGGAATTGATGAGATTATTATACAAACGTGTGTGTTGAAAGTCAATGCTATCAGTTATACAAATTATTTGTGCGTGGTTATATATTTTGTTTATAGCCATTGATGTCCCTTAAATACTCTGCGGCTGTCGTTGCGGCATTTGCGCCGTCAGATACTGCGGTTACCACCTGACGCAGTGTCTTGGTACGGACATCTCCCGCCACATACAGTCCCGGCTGGACGCTTCTATCATGGTCACCATTTTTTGTTGCAGCATATGTGATGCCGTCCTCACCTGCCACTACATATCCTCTCTCATCAAGCTGCACCAGATTCTTTATAAGCTCTGACTGCGGTACTGAGCCATATGCCACGAATACTCCGTCTACAGCCAGTGTCCTGCCACTTTTAAGCTTTATGCCTGTCGGCTTTTTTTCTCCATATATTTCTGTCACTGTTTCGTTTAGGACAAGCTCTACATTTTCTTTCTGCTTTAAGAGCTCAACTGTGCTCTGCGCACCGCGGAAGCTGTCTCTTCTGTGAACCAGATAGACCTTCTCACATATATCGGACAGATATAATGCATCATCCAAAGCGGTATCTCCGCCGCCCAGCACTGCGGCTGTCTTTCCTTTATAGAATGCTCCGTCACAGATTGCGCAGTAAGATACTCCCTTTCCGGTATACTCATCCTCTCCCGGCACTCCTGCCTTTCTCGGATATGCTCCTGCGGTATAGATGAGCGCTCTTGCCTCTGCTATCGTGTCATCATCGAATTTCACTCTGTATATCACTGATTCTTCTTTCTCACCATTTTGCACTGCTTCTATCTGCACTGCTTCTTTTTCGATAAAATCTACATCAAGGGACACTGCATGCTCCCTGAATTTTTCTCCCAGGTCGTATCCGTTTATGTTTGGAAGCCCCAGATAGTTGTTCACATTTCCGCTCTCGGCTATCTGGCCTGTCCCCTCGTATTCTTTTTCTGCTACTGCCACATTCAGATTGGCTCTCTTTGCATATATTGCTGCAGACAGTCCTGCCGGACCACTGCCTATTATTATTATATCAAACATGGAATTGGTTCCTTTCATCGTCCATTGAATTTTTTCGGTAACTTATTATATACATTATCCCTAAAAAATACAATAATACCGCCTGCTTTTATAAAACACCTTTATAAAAACAAGCGGTATCAATTTTATCTATCGTATATACATCCTGGCCTCATAAGGTCTGAGCACTGACATATCAGAGGTATCCTTATAATTTGAAATCAGCACCTCCATGCCCTCACACTCCTTTGCAAGCGGCATTGGTATCTCCTTGTCAAAGAAATTGCACACAACAATCATGGTTTTTTCTTCATTCTTTCTGCTGTATGCAAAAATATTCTCATCATCCTCAAGTAAAAGTGTGAATTTACCATCAACAAATACCGGATAATCCTTTCTCAGCTGAACAAGCTTCTTGTAGCAGCTAAAGATTGAATCAGGGTCATCCACCTGTGATTTGGCATTTATTTTGTCGTAATTGTCATTTACCTTTATCCAAGGTGTTCCTGTGGTGAAGCCGGCATTTGCCGAGTCATCCCACTGCATAGGTGTCCTTGCATTGTCACGGCCCTTTGCGTAAATGGACTTCATGATTTCATCCTTTGAATATCCTTTTTCAAGGCGCTCATGGTACATGTTTATGATTTCACAGTCCTTATAATCCTCGATATCATACTGTACATTTGTCATGCCCAGCTCCTCGCCCTGATAAATGTATGGTGTACCCTGCATGCCGTGCAGCAATATAGCAAGCATCTTTGCAGATTCCACTCTGTACTCCCTGTCATTGCCCCATCTTGACACGATACGCGGCAGGTCATGATTGTCCCAGAACAGACTGTTCCAGCCACAGTTGTAGAGCTCATTCTGCCAGTGAGCCATTATCTTTTTGAGCTTTTTAAACGGAAGCGGTGCAAGATCCCATTTCTCGCCGCCCTCCTTCTGGTCAAGCCCTATGTGCTCAAACTGGAACACCATAGAAAACTCGCTGCCATCCGGATTGCTGTAAAGCTTTGCGCGCTCTGTGTCTGCGCCCCATGCCTCACCTACAGTAATCAGGTCGCCCTTCTGGAATGTCTCCCTGCTCAGTTCCTTAAAATATTCCTGAAGCCTTGGTCCGTTTATGGTGATTCTCTTGTCCGGCTCTTTTGCTATCTGGTCGATTACATCAAGTCTGAAGCCGCCGACTCCCTTGTCCATCCACCAGAGAATCATATCGTAGATTGCTCTTCTGACCTTTGGATTCTCCCAGTTTAAATCCGGCTGCTCCGGTAAAAACTGATGGAAATAATACTGTCCGATTTCCGGCACATATTCCCATGCGCTTCCACCGAAACAAGCCTTCATATCACTTGGCGGCACGCCTTCATCTCCGTCTCTCCAAATATAGTAGTCATGGTATGGATTGTCCTTGCTCTTTTTAGCCTCCTTGAACCACCTGTGCTCGTTTGAAGAATGATTTAAGACAAGATCCATCATAATTCTTATATTGTGCTTCTTTGCCTCGTTTATGAGCTCCTCCATATCATCGAGACTTCCAAACGTCGGATCAATATCCCTGTAATCCGAAATGTCATAACCGTTGTCCGCCTGCGGTGATTTGAATACCGGCGAAAGCCATATTGCATTGATTCCAAGCGTCTCAAGATAATCAAGTCTTTTGATGATACCCTGTAAATCACCAAAGCCGTCTCCGTTAGAATCCTGAAAGCTCTTTGGATAAATCTGGTAAACTACCGCCTTTTTCCACCATTTTTCATTATTGTTTTTGCTCATTATGCCCTCCTTGTCTCTTCATTATCTCTTTTAGCTGTCTCTTTTTGTAAAAATTCAGCCTAGTTTCTTTAATGCTGTATCAAATTATGCTATTTTACAAGCACCACCAAAACCTCACAGCTTTCAAGCTTAAGCTCGGATGCTCCCACTGAAACAGTGCTCTTTTCAGCATCATTTGTGTTGGACAAAAGCACCTTTTTCACACTGCCATCAAGCCTGATTTGTGCCTCTTTACTGCCAAAATTTGCCACAACCAGTACGCGCTTATTTTCATCCTCTCTGTAATAAGCCATGATGCCATCTGTATCCTCATATGCCGGAACACATCTGCCGTAGGTGAACAGCTCCTTAAATTCATCTGACTTTCGCAGTGCCACAAGCCTTCTGTAATAGTTCAAAACAGATGAAGGGTCCTTTTCCTGCGCCGCAACATTGATAGCCTTATAGTTTTCATTGACCTTAAGCCATGGCTTTGCTGTGGTAAAACCGGCATTTGCCTCATCACTCCACTGCATAGGTGTCCTTGCATTATCCCTGCTCATCCTTCCACAGGCTGCAAGTGCCTGCTCCTCTGATAAGCCTGCTGCAAGTGCTGCCTTGTACTGATCCTTTGTGCTGATATCGTCATACTCATCTATACTGTTCCATTTAGCATTTTGCATACCGATTTCCTGTCCCTGGTATATAAACGGAATGCCTCGAAGCAGTACGCTGACAGTTCCTAACATCTTTATTCCGGCAGGATTTTGAGCATGCTTTGGTAAAAATCTTGAGGCACCTCTCGGCTCATCATGATTTTCTATGATATTGGCCTTAAAGCCGTACTTTTCTGTCTCAAGCTGTGAACCAAGAATGGTCTTTCTCCATTTGTCAAAATCTATTTTCGGTGCATCATACCATCCATGCTCTCCATCACTTAAGCACTGTGCACAAAAATCAAATATCGTTGAAAAATGCCCATTCTCACCGATAAACTCCGGCAGCTCCTCAGGCTTCATATTGAATACCTCGCCAACCGTAAATGCATCATACTTCTTAAATGTATTGTTCTTTAATTCCTCTAAGAGCTCTCCGACACCTTCTGCACTTTCAACCATCTTGTAGCAGGCAGCCAGTCCGTCCTCTGCATCCGGCTCAAAATCAGGGAAATCGAGATTTTTCTTTATATTGATTATCGCATCTATTCTAAATCCTGACAAGCCCTTATCAAGCCACCAGTTAATCATCTCATAAAGCTTTTGTCTTAGCTTTTCATTCTCCCAGTTTAAATCCGGCTGCTCCTTCGCAAACATGTGCAGATAATACTTGTCCGTGCCCGGCACCTTCTCCCAGCAGCTTCCGCCAAAATAAGAGCGGTAATTGCTCGGCGGATTGCCGTTTTTACCTTTTCTGAAATAAAAGTAATCAGCATACTCTCCATCCGGATCCTTAAGTGCCTTTTGAAACCATTCGTGCTTATCCGAGCAGTGATTTATTACCAGATCCATGATGATGTGCATATCACGCTTCTTTGCCTCGGCAAGGAGCTCATCAAACTCCTCCATAGTGCCGAATTCTTCAGCTATCGCATAGTAATCAGATATGTCATAGCCCTGATCCACAAATGGCGATTTATATATCGGAGACAGCCATATGATGTCAATTCCAAGCGATTTTAAATAATCCAGCTTTGAAATGATACCTCTTAAATCTCCTATTCCGTCACCGTTTGTATCCAGAAAGCTCTTTGGATAAATCTGATATGCCACCTTGTCATGCCACCATTTTCTCTCCATAATGTGTACCTCTTATCTAATCATAAATTTTGCTCTCATTTACATCTTGAGCACTTTGTCTTGATGTATTATACTGCTATTATAGAAAGTGGTTAGTATAAATTCTTGCAATATTTTTTCATTTTATAACACAATACTGCTCTTATAATTTTAAAGGGTATAGTTTTAAAAGCTATGGAGAAACAACAATATGAAAAACAATAATCAGCCTGCCCTCGGGCAGAAAGAAAACGCAAAGCACGGAGAAGTATTTTTCCCCGTTCAGAAATATATAACAAGACTTGCAGCAGATTACCCTGTCATCACTACACACTGGCACGACGAGGCAGAGCTCACACTGATTACAAAGGGCTCATGCACCTATCAGATTGATTTGCTCGAATATGAAGCAAAGGAAGGCGATATCATCTTTATCCCGCCACTGCTGCTGCATTCCATTTCAATAAGGGACTGCGACGAATTTTACTCGGAAACGTATGTATTCCATATCAATTTTTTAGGTGGAAACAATACCGATATATGCTCTTCAAGATATCTGACTCCGCTAATCAACCATGAGTTTACCATGCCTTACCTGATTGCACCGAAGCATCCGGCATATACATCCCTTTGCAAATGCTTCATGCGCATAACAAATCTATACTCCAGTCAGGAATTCGGCTATGAGCTGGCCCTAAAGGCATTTCTGCTTCAGGCAATATTTCTATTGCTGCAATACAGTGAAAAAAATGCTGATTTTGGTGTCAACACATCCTCCGATAAGCTCAAAAATGTGCTCGATTACATCGAGATGCACTATGCCGAAAGCATCCAGGTTTCAGAGCTTGCCGGGCTTTGCTATTTCAGTGAATACCACTTCATGCGTTTCTTCAAAAAACACATGAACATGACCTGCGTGCAGTATATCAACAATGTGCGTCTTGAAAAATCTGTGGAACAGTTCGAGCGCGGCAACACCTCAATTTTAGATGTCTCACTGTCTGTCGGATTTCACAATCTGAGCTATTTTCACAGGGCATTTAAAAAGAGGTATCATATGACACCTCTTTCCTTTATCAAAAGCCTTGAATAAATATTTATTTGCACGCAATCACTCTGAGTATATACTCATATGACCTCTTTGCAGAGGATATGGAAAGCCTCTCCTCTGTCGTATGGATATCATACATGTCCGGTCCCATTGATATGCAGTCGAGTCCTTCAATCTTGCCACTTAAAAGTCCGCACTCGACACCGGCATGAATAGCCTCAACTGTAGGCTTTTTGCCATACATCTCCTCAAAAATCCGTACCATATCCTCGCGGAGCTTTGAATCCTTCTTGTACTCCCATGCAGGATAATCTCCCTCAAATGTAACCTCTGCCGCAAAAGCGCCTGCTATGCAGACAAGCTGGTTCTTAAGGCTTTTTTTAGCCACACCGACAGAGCTTCTGACTGCGTATCTTAAAGTGACAGCAGCATCGTCTGATTTTAAAACTCCCAGATTAAGCGAGGTCTCAACAAGCTTATCGATTTCCCGGCTCATTCTGATGATGCCGTTTGGCAGTGCCTCGATAAGTGCGATAACCCTTGCGCTATCCTTTGCACTTATAGCTGACTCACTGCAGTCAGTCTCCTCTGACACAGTAAGCTTAAGGTCAGGATCAGATGCCTTAAACTCCTCCGCAATCTCAGCTGCTGCCTGTTCTATCGAAGCCTTCACTGCCGCAGCCTCATCAGGTGCTACAATAATCTGTGCAGTACACTCTCTTGGAATGGCATTATCCTTTCTGCCGCCATCTATAGAAGCTATAGCTACAGGTGCCGATGCGTCGCGAAGCAGTCTGGACATAAGAATATTGGCATTGCCCCTTCCCTTATCAATCTCTGAGCCTGAGTGTCCGCCGGTGAGACCTGATAAGCTCACAGTAAGCTTTGTTCCGCTCACTGTCTCTCTCTCTACAGGCAGCTTCACATCGGCTCTGCATCCACCGGCGCAGCTTGCGAGCATCACGCCCTCCTCCTCGCTGTCCATATTAAGAAGCTTCTTTCCCTTAAGCATAGACACATCGATGCCTGTAGCACCCTCCATGCCGACCTCCTCGCATACAGTGCATACAAACTCAAGGCGTGGATGTGACAGGCTGTCATCATCCAAAATAGCAAGCGCATATGCCACCGCAATACCGTCATCTCCACCGAGTGTAGTGCCCTTTGCCGAGATAAAATCACCATCTATCAAAAGGTCCAGGCCTTCCTCGTCCATATCCTTATCACAGTCAGGTGCCTTCTCGCAAACCATATCCATGTGCCCCTGCAGTATGATTGGCTCCACATCCTCATATCCTTCTGATGCTTCCTTTATGATTATCACATTGTGAAGCTCATCCTGGTAATGCTCAAGGCCTCTTGCCTTTGCAAACTCCACCAGATAATTACTGATTTTCTCTTCCTTGTATGATGGATGAGGAATACTGCATATATCCTCGAAAAACGAAAAAACGTTCTTTGGCTCTAAATCTGTTAATACTCTCATTTTACTCTCCTTAAAAAAAGTCTGCCGACGAATCCGCCGACAGACATATTATAACACAATCCGGTATTTAATTGTATATGTATTATAAGTGTTGTGAAATACATTTCTTTACACTAAAGGCTTAATCTCGTCATCCAGCGTACTCCTAAGCTCTGCAAAAAACTTAGCATAGTACTTGAATTTAGGTAAAGCATGTTCCACTGTATTTTTGTACTCAGGATAATTAATAGATGCCTTTATGGCGCTCTCATTAGGGATAATCCCATTGCGGTAATGTGTTGCCGCATACATTACATCATCCTTGTCTGCATGCCATAGCAGGCAGAAATTATTCACAACCTGTTCTATACATTCATGTTTCATATTTTCAACAATGTTTAGAATTGATTTGCCCTTGAACCTGCTCTCATCAAGCTCTATCTCATTAATCAGATGTGACATGATATCTGCAACCTTTGGATTATCCTTACGCAGATCCTCTACATACTGCTTTGCCTCATCAATCTTCTTTTGCTTTTCCTCAGGAGTAATATCACCATCATCCTCAGGATTGACGATATTCTGAATGAGATTGATGATATATTCATAATCAATCCTTGTATTACTGTATGCCATAAGCTCATAATCTGAGTCTATTTCCGGTTCTACTGGCGGATTAACCGGGTCCGGTCCCGGTTCTGGTCCAATCTCACTTTTTATGTTCAGGTAATGGCCTGCATAGTCTATATATTCCTGTTCAGTAATTCCATAATCATCAAGCATACTCTCATCATATCTGCTGAAGGATTTAAGCTGCGCAAAAAGTCTGTCAAAGCTCTGAAACATCTTCATGAAATGAAGCTTCTCATCATCTGACATTGACGGAATGTCGTCCGGTGTCTGAGCTGCAATTCTAAGTGCCGCGAGCGCCTTCTTAAAAGCAGGCTCCACATCATCCCACTCTGCAATAAGCGGTGTATCCTCTGTACTTCCTGCAGAGTAAAGCTTGACAGCATCATCCACACATTTCTTGAAAAGTACCGGTGCCTGAAACGTCACAATCTGTCCATACGGCTTTGATTTTTTGTCAAAAATACGATTAGTTCTGGAAAAGGCCTGTATTAAATCGTGAGGTCCCATCGGCTGCCTGTCAATAAAAATTGTCGACATGCATGGCGCATCAAAGCCTGTGAGCAGACGATCCACAACAATAACCAGATCAAGCTGTTCGTTTCTGCTCTTATACTTAGGATCTTTTCTAGAAAGTCGTTTATTTAGATTACTATTGTATGAAGTAATCTGTGAAATATCAAACTTTGTATCAAACATAGCGTTGTAGTCATCAAGAGACTGCTTCATCTTCTCCTGATTGACCTGCGAACCGTCCTCATTTTCAGTCACAGAGTATGTAATGGCAAACTTAGGGAAGTCCGGTAAAACCTGCTTTATGCGTTCATCTATCTTTAATGGCGTTTCTCCGTTTTTCACCCTTGTGAGCAGCTCATAATATTTTTGTGCAAGCGAAATAGAACTTGTAGTCAAAAGACCTTCAAAGGTCTTGCCCTTTCCATTTTGAAAGCCCAGCTTATGATATGACTTATTTAAAATAACCTCAAGCACCTTGAGCATATGCGTCTCATTTTCATATCGGCTGCTGTCAGTCTCATCCGTCACATCCTTTGGACCATCGTGCTCCACTTGAAATCCCAAAACAGCATTATCATGAATAGCATTCTGGATAGTATATTTGTGCAGACATGCTCCGTATAATTCCTCTGTTGTACGTGGCAAATCCCCCATCAACGGATAAGGATTCTCCGGAAAACGTGGTGTTCCGGTAAAGCCAAACCAGAGTGACTTTCCAAAAAAGCGTTCGATTATTCTCTTGGTAGCCGGAGATACAGCTCTGTGACACTCATCCACCACAAAAGCTATTTTTAATCCTCTTAACCTGTTATACTCAGGTGTGCCCTCCTTCAGACGCTTTGAAATGAGAATCTGCATCTTTTGAATTGTAGTAACAATCATCTGTCTGTCAGACGATTTAAGTTTATTTTTCAAATCAGTCACATTATCCGTATTATCCACATCAATTGAATCATTCTGAGAATATGAACTAAATGACGTATTTGTCTGCTCATCAAGATCTTTCCTGTCTATAAGGAAAATAGCCTTATCCAACGCCGGAATATCCATAAGGAGATTTCTTGTTGCCTTATATGATGTAAGCGTCTTTCCCGAGCCTGTAGTATGCCATACAAATCCCGACTTTCCTGTTCGTGATGCTTCACGAATTGCCTCAATAGCATGTATCTGATATGGTCTAAGCAGAATAAGCCGCTTAGCTTCATTATCTAAAACCGTATATCTTGCAATCATCTCATGTGCCTGTGGAATCTTAAGGACATTTTTTGCAAAATCAATATAATCAGAAACCGGCTGATTGTTCCTGTCAACCCATCCGCTGATAAATTCTTTCTTTAGCTCCGTATCACTTGCTGCAGAAAAATACTTCGTGTCAACACCGTTGCTTATAACAAACATCTGAACAGCCGAAAAAATCCCCCTGAACTGCCCTTCACCAATGTATTTCTTTATCTGATTGAATGCTTCCATATATGAATGCTGTCTGTTTTTCAGCTCAATATGTATCATTGGAAGACCGTTTATCATCAAGGTCACATCAAATCTACGGTCTCTTGATGCGGCATCCTCATCATCCTTCAATGCACTGTACTGATTTATAACCTCATACACACTGCTGCCACCTGCAATATGCTCATGATTCATCACAACCAGATGAAGCTTCTTAGTATCACGCTGTACATGCACCATGACCTTGCCGTTTTCGCCTACCAGCCACTCTCCAGCCTTATAAAATGTTGAAAACTGCAACTGATTCTTTACCTGCTCAAACTCTGAATCAGAAAGTGGCTCACCATCCAGCCTGTCCTTATTGTTCTGCTCTAAAATATATTTAAAATTGTTCCATAAATCCGCTTCTGTCTTTAAATCTGGTCTGTACGTCCACTGCGAATCCCCATATATCAACTGCTCAATCAATTTCTGCTCTATTAACGATTCCAACTCCGGCATGATAATTTCTCCTTCTTCAAAACCTAAACACTAACTATATTTATTATAGCAAATATAGGCATAAAATACCACAAAATTACTTATATCAAAATCAGCGTAAGCATATTGTTTAAAAAGCTACATTACAGTCCTGACAAAGTCCTCATTACCAGATCCACATCCTTATTTTCCAGTTCCTGAATGATATGCAGATATGTTTTCTGCGTTGTTGTCATACTCGCATGCCCCAATCTGCGCGCCACACTGGCTATAGAAACACCGGCAAACAAAAGCAACGACGCATGCGTATGTCTAAGTCCATGAATGGAAATCTCCGATATCCCACAGGCCTTACAGTGTCTGGTGAGAGCATCATTGACGGTTGAATTATAAATCTTTTCCTCTCCTACAAATATAGGCTCGTCCTCCGGCAACCCTTTTATCAGCTCAGAAAACTTTACTACTATCTGCCAGTCAATCTGAATCTTTCTCACAGATGACTTATTCTTCGTCGGTAGAAAACCGCCCTTACCCTTATAATCCCACGTCTTACTTATAGAAAGAGTTTGCCTTCCAAAATCAAAATCCTTCGGTGTGATAGCAAGCGCCTCTGAAAAACGCATCCCTGTCTTTGCTACAAGCAAAATAAACCAGTCCCAGTTCGGCTCTTCCTTTATATCCAGATCAGCTATCAAAGTATGCAACTCAAACTGATTGAGATATTTAATCTTTTTCTCACGTGGTGTCTTACCCTTGATGATAGCCTTTCTGGTCGGATCACGCTCTATCAGCCCCTCATCCACCGCGTCCATTACCGCACCCTTTAGCTGATGATGGAAGTCAAGGGTTGTCTGTCTCTCATGCTCCTTTGCGTAATCATTTAGTATCTTCTGATACGCGGTCCTTGTCAGCTCACAAACCTTAAGCTCCGGAGCCAGCTTCTCCACCCACTTTTGAGTCATCCTGTACTTTGCCATAGTGGCTTCACGAATTGCATCTTTCTTATACACTTCTACCCACTGTGCGTAATAGTTGTAAAATAATGCATCCTTGCTCATATCCTCTAGCATACGCTACCTCCTTTATTAGTACTGCTTACGCTGATGTAACCATAATTAGGCTTGCTTTGTTTGAGGTTGGTTTATGTTTGATTCGTTGTCAAATTTATGGTAACCATTGTATAGATACGATGTTACTTACGATAAAAAACAGTTTATAAAAGCGCGTTCAGATGTAATTTGTGCTGGCGCTGGTGAAGAGTGATGAGGTGGTCGAGGTTGGAAAAATATAATGAAATCATTTCCTGTTCATCTTTTTTAGGAAAAGAAACCATTCCCTTTAAAGCGTTCTCTGCTGAAACTTTCATGTCATTTTTTGCACCTTTGTTTACCAACGGATGCATATAAGAATTCATTCTGGAATCAAGTTCAAAATAAATCTGTACAAACTTTGAATCCGTTATTTCTTTTGGCTTATAAACTGCATATAAGGTTGATACAATCCCCGGAATTCCCTTATTTGTCTTGATTATTCCGTATGGATTAGATTTTAATGGTGACTTTGTATATACAACATCTCCGTTTTCCACAACACCGTAATTCGAAACCGATGCCCCTGCAAATGAACGACCTTGAAATTCAATCTGATTTACAATTCCATATTCACCTGAAACCGATAGAACATCATCTTTTGTGAAACGATTATCTCTATTCTTTTCAGATGATACCTCAAGATAATCTATCAACTTACGCTGTTCCCAATCGTTTTCAACATTTATAATTTTTTATTGGCTTACGATGAGATATAGTAGAAACTGATTTTTTTATAAAAATCTGTCTGGCGCTGGTGAAGAGTGATAAGGTGGTCGAGTTGCTTGAAATAAGCTCCGATTTTCTGTTGTTCTTTCATACAAGGAGCTAAATACTCAACAGAGTCTAATGTTCTTGGATATATAGCTGCCACACTTGTGGTTCCCATGGCTCTTGCATGAATTTGCTTGGTCATATAATCAGTATTATATAAATAATTGAAGAATATTGTGTCTAAGTTTCTGAGTTCAAAGCGTGCAATATTGCTGTTAAATGCATATTCTCCGCTATTTTTCATCCACGTTGCACCTTTGCCAACAAGTTCTAATGTATTTCTTGTATTAAAGAAAAAGTCGCCATAATTTACAATATCCGCTTTATCTGGCTGCTCATTTTCAGCCAAAAATTCTACCTTTGATGTGTCAAAATATCCGCGTTGAATATTGCCCATCTTAATTAATGGCATCCCTGTATTAGTTATTGAACCTAATAGATTGGTTCCAGTATGTATAGAAACCAAATCATCCCCCAACTTACGCTGTTCCCAAACTTTTGGTTTTATTCACCATATCCAAATAGACTTACGCTAATAACGAGTGATGCCACTTTTCATCACTTATAATATAAAAGACGTGAGTCAAATTGTCCCACGCCTAAAATTAATTAAAAGCACGGATGAATGCTCTTAAAAGTAATCAAATTTTTTTCATATTTTATATTCTATCTCTCACCATCATAAGTGCAAATCCAAGCAGATTCTGTCCTCTCCACTTTTCCATTTCCAGTCTTTTAGGATCTGTCATTGACAATCCAATCCCCCATATGCAGTCCCTCACAGCACATTCCGCTAAAACCGCATCACCTGTAGCCTTTAGTCTGGATTTCAATTCAGGATTTTGAAATTTTTCACAAATTCCCTTGTAAACAACAATCTGTCGCTTTCCATTCCAAATTGTTTCATTATAATTTGAAACCTTTCTTCCCAAAGCCTTAATTTGTGCAACATCTGTAGTTTCAAGAATCTTCTCCGCTATTTTTGTATCACCAAAACAATTTGCTTTTTGATACATCATGTACTGTTCCATTGATGAAAATCTTATTCCATCACATTCAAACTCACTTAAATACCAGTTACTAAGGTATCCATTTTCCTCATTTGGATTATGAAAACAAACTATATTCATTTATACTTTACCTACCTTTTTTACCGCCAAATCAAGCTCTAAATCATGAAGTCCACAATAAGCCTTCCTCAGAAAATCGACCGGTACTTTATTTATTACCTCTGCGCTTGGAATATCATAATACCACTGATAATAAGCATAAAATTCACCAATCCAATCAGGCATAAATCCTTCGATTGCTTTCCCCTGCTTTAACTTATATTTTTCTGTGTCTGAAAAGTATTTCCACAGTTCTTTTGCATCCATAGTATTAACATAAGCCATCGCATCATCAATGTTTTTTCTGGTTTTACTTTTCATATACGTATTTATAAAATCTTCTGTATCACTATCAGGATAAGACTGTGCCACAAAATCAAATAATTTTCCCTGATTTTCCACCACGTCACCCAGATACGCTTCTGAATATGCGCCCATTTTCTCACCTCTAAAACAATGTACTAAAAACATTCGTAACCTTATTTGCATCTGAATCTACTAAATTACGCATTTTTTTTCTTGCTTCAATATCTCTTTGATTATACTTATTGTTAAATTCATTGTATTCAACTTGAAGTAAATCACTTTCTATCTCGCGTAAATTTGCATATGCTTTTTCTGTCTTAATACAATACTGAATCCCCAATCCGCCTAACGAAAGCAATTCTTCAAGAATATCTATATCAATATTATCTCGGACAAATTCTTTTGCAATGTAGAAATATGATGCATTTGCGCGCCATCCCTTTATCACATCATATGCATCGGTATCAATACCATATTTATCAATAAACTTTGCAGCAAGCATCCTATAACGCTTGGAATCCGCAGCATCGCGATGTTTCATAAGCTCTGCAAGCCACGATAAAACATCCTTCTCCTGAAAATCAAAAATTTTTAGTTCCTCTGTATTTAACACATACTTATGAACCCATCCATTCTGTTCATTAGGTCTGCAAACAGCCCATTCTTTTGCTAAATCAATGTTTTCCGTCAGATAAAATCCACGACCATAATCATGTTTATCGTCTCCGCCACCAAATATTGGTGTTACTATTTTATTAGGGGAACCATGGTATAAAATTATTGTATCCATTTTAATTTCCTGTGACATTCTTATCCCTCCCTTCCTTCAAGAGATCTCATAACTCTAATATCAAATGATTATATAAACATATTTTGTAACATAAATTTTTTCATTTTCTTAAGTTCATCGCACTTACGTTGGTGAAGAGTGATGAGGTGGTCGAGGGAGGAAAAATACTCACCAATCTTTTCCTGCTCTTCTTGTGAAACTGGAACTGCGAACTCTGTATTTGATACTAAATTCCAATCGGCTCTTGGCATTTTCGACCCTGCTGATTGGTTAGCAATATCATCAAATCGTTGTGTCTGAATAAGTCGATATATAAAACTTTTATCAGCATTATTAGGTTTTAAAACCCACCAGTCACCAACTGCAACACCTGAAAAATCTGGATTTAGCCAATTATGAAGATATGGTCGAAGTTTTCCATACAATACTTGAGAACCATCAAAAACAATTCCTTTTTTAATATTTTCTTTTAGGCTAATATCTTTATTTAATCTTCCTTCTTCTGCAATTACATCTTCATACTCTAGGCTTGGTAAATCGTAGGATGATTCTCTTGAGACCGATTCTCTTGAGGCAATGTCACTAAACTTACGCTGTTCCCAATCGTGAGTAAATCCATTAAATCTAATCTCTGGAACTTTTGCTCCATTTTGTGGAAACATTTTTTGAAGCATATATTTTTTCAAATTTTTTGTCTGTTCACACTTTCGCTGGTGAAGAGTGATGAGATGGTCTAGGCTATAAAAATACTCACCAACTTTTGTTTGTTCCTCAATACTCGGAACTGGTAATTCCTGTTTATATAATTCTTCCCAAACAATATTTTTTCTACAAACGCTAGCTCCCTCTGTAGATGATTTTAAGAAAAAATCCTTAGTACTGTCTTTTTTTACCCATGCTTGCATAAATAACGGATTGCATCCAACAAGCTCATAAACCTTGTATGCAGGCGAGATTATGCCATGCTCAAAGCGTAAATTGACATTACAATTACCAAGATGTAAATTCTGTGCAGACAAAATCAAGTCATTCTTTTTAACTTTCAAATATCCAATATTTGATGAACCTCTAAAATGGCTGAACAACTCTGAATTGAGATACATACCATCAATGGCACAAGAAAGCAATGTGTCTTCATCCTCAAATATTGTCTTATTTCTCGTTTCTTCCAGTAAACTACCAAACTTACGCTGTTCCCAATCCTTAGTAAACCCTTTAAATCTAATCTTTGGATTTTCCATACAAATCACCCCTCAATCATATCAATATAACGCTTTAACGATGCCATTATATTTTCATCGGACGATGACAGGTCTTTTAACAAATTCACAAACTCACCTTCGACCTTTCCTATCTCGTCATCTGTTTTTTGCATATCCTCGAGCAGACCATTTATATCGACTTCCTCTTCCTTTTCAAAATTGTCTACATATCGCGGTATGTTTAGGTTGAAATCATTCTTTTCAATATCATCAAAGCTTGCCAGATAGGATTCTTTGTCTACAGTTTCTCTTCTGTTATACAAATCCATAACTTCATCAATATGCTCGTCTGACATTTCGTTTTGTTTTTTGCCCTTAATGAACTTCTTTGACGCATCAATAAACAGTACATCTCTGCCATCTCTATGCTTTTTAAGTACAACAATGCATGTAGGAATAGACGTATTATAAAATAAATTAGCCGGCAATCCTATAACCGCATATATGTTTCCGGAACGAAGGAGCTTTTCTCTTATTTTTCCCTCTGCTGCACCTCTGAAAAGTACCCCATGTGGCAAAACGATTGCCATGGTTCCATTGCTTTTCAGATGGTAAAGTCCATGAAGTAAAAATGCATAATCAGCCTTTGATTTTGGCGCCAACACACCATATTCTGAAAATCTTTCATCCTGTAAAAATCCGGATGCAGCACTCCATTTTGCAGAATACGGCGGATTCATAAGTACCATGTGAAAGTCAGTTTCCTCACCAGTTGGCCAGTCTGCATCAAGAGTATCTCCATGATGCAGATTCTGATTCTCTGCAGCCACATCATGCAGGAACATATTCATCCTTGCCAGATTATATGTAGACATGTTCAGTTCCTGTCCATAATACTTTATATAGTTTGTATCACCTTTATAGTATCTCTTTGCATTAAGAAGCAGCGAACCCGAACCCATACACGGGTCATAGATTGACAAACCTTTCACATTCTCCTGTCCTGTTATTGCTATTCTAGTAAGAATTTTTGATACTGCCTGTGGTGTATAGAATTCTCCCGCCTTCTTACCTGTCTCTGACGCAAACTGTCCTATCAGATATTCATATGCATCTCCAAGTATTTCACCATCAGAATTGAGCAAATCCGCCTGATCTATTACCTTTATCAGTTCTGCAATTGTATCACTTTGTTTCTGGTCTCCCGCTCCAAGCCTGCTTGAATACAAATCAATGTCGGAAAACAAATCAACAAACAACTCTCCGCTCTGCTCAATATTATTAAATGCTTTCTGCAATTGCTCACGGTTAAAGCAATTATTCCTTGCATTCTCTGCAAAACATGTATATGTAAGCTCAGGTTCAATTACATATTTACGATCCTGCTTTAATTCATCAAGCAAATCATTAGCATATTCACCCTTCAACTCATTTTTATATGCCTCAAGTGCCATCTTGAGCGATTCCGGTTTCTCATCATTTATCAAATCATATACTCTTATCAAAAATGAATCTGATAGATATTTATAGAATACAATTCCCAAAAGATAATTCTTATATTCATTCGCGTCCATTTTTGAACGAAGTACATCAGCACCACTCCAAAGTACACTGATTAAATCCTTACTATTTTCCTGCTCTGCCATTAATTGCTTCCTCCGAACTTCTATAATCTTTTGCTTTAATATTACACTCCACTTACCTCTTCCGCAAGCTTCCTAACCTTACCTGCATCCGCACACTGATAGCAATTCTTCATCGCTTCATCATACGAGAAATCTACTGCATTACCCGATGCTGTCACATCACACTTCCATACGCCACACGAGCTGTGCACCTGTGTAATACCTGTGTATTCGATAAGTGCTCTCGCATTGGTATCATTCACGCCGCTTCCTGCCAGAATCGTAATATCTTTTCCATATTGATTTTGAAGATGCTTAAGCTGTTTTCTGCCATCCCATACATTTACTGCTCCACCGCTTGTGAGGATACGATCTGCACCAAGCCTAATAAGCTTCTCCGCTGCACAGTCCTGATTATCTATGCAGTCAAAGGCGCGGTGAAACACAGCTTCCCTGCCATACTCATGAATGAGCTCTATCATTTCCCTCGTGCGCTTTTTGTCAAGCATTTTTTCCTCTGTCAGAAATCCAAACGCAATACCGTCTGCTCCATGCTCTAAAAGAATTTTTGCATCCATAAGCATAGTGTCGTATTCTTCATCCGAATAGCAAAATCCGCCGCCCCTCGGCCGAACCATTGCCACTACCGGTATATTGCATTTTTCCTTTGCATATATTAAATTGGCGAGTGTAGGTGTCAGCCCTCCCATATATAGGGCACTGTTCAGTTCAACCCTGTCTGCACCATTTTCATATGCTGTTTTCACATCCGAAAAGCTGCCACAGCAGATTTCAAGCACCGGTTTCATCATACTTTCCCACTCTTTCCGCTAAAATAAGGCTTAAACTTCACACAATACATGTGTGACCGACAATAATTACATAAAACAGTTTTACGATAATCAATATTCATTGACCACAATCTCGAATACTCCGTCCTCATTAATTTTTAACCGCAATGACTTAACATATTTATTGTAAAAATCCTTCATTTCTCGCTCTGTCGATGTAATTTTAGTCCTCTCGTATATCTGTCTTGTCATCTCCCAGCCATTTTTTCCGACAATATCATTTGTCAGATTTTTCAATTCACTTATCATGACTTTTTTCTTTAAATCACTTGCATTTCCTGTATAGAAATCGTCTATTGAACAATGAAATATACATCTTTTTGTAAGTGCATCCTTGATTGACTGTCCGCACTTGCTATATTCGTACATCACGAGGAAATGAGCATCCTTTACAGATGAAATAAGTCCCCAGTAATCCGAATCACTTGAGCACAAAATAAACGAGTCTATGTTGTCCTTATAATATGCCTCACACACTCCCGCAGTCATCTTTATATCAACAAGCGACTTCCGGTCTGTCACACGCTCCACCTCCTCATGGAATACAGGGATATGTATGAATTTTTCCAGCCAGTCCCATCCACAGGATGTATGATAATCATCATAGAGTATAATTTTTTCTATTTTGGACATTTGCTCAGAATTTAAGTTTTTTAATACTCCATACAGCTTGTATACATCAGAATTTTCACAATCCACAACTATCACAACACGCATGCTTTCACGGATAAACTCATATATATTTTCCTTTGTATCTTCCACTGCATCCCTGTATTTTGAACCGTCGTTGAAATAATCACCATGCTGTCTGTATATTGTCTTTAAAATCCTTCCGTCAGAATTGAGCAAATTTCCCCTGCCATCCGGGCGCCAGTGGATATACATCCCATATGGATACTCTTTTCTGTGCTCTTTATAGACAGTAAACTCTGCCTTTAGCTTCTTTGGCTTTTCATAATCCACTATGACAAACAAATCCCTGATATACTCCCATTTTATCCAGTCTGGGAAAAGCTTTTTACATGCATCCACGTGCTCATTTATCAGCTTGTTAATATGTACGCAATACTTGTCAGCCGATGAATTATACAATATAATATGCACTTCCCAGCTCTCAAGCTTATTTATATTCTCTGCATCAAACCACTCCATCCTGTTTATATTACCCAGATTATATTTTATTTCATTGTCTGTTTTTTTATAGTTGCGCAGCAGACCTGTACGCGCCTTACACAGATATCTGAGTATCCTCGCATTTTTATTTTCTCTTAAGCTGTTTAAAAGCTCCACATACTCATCACTGCACATATGATCAAGTATCTCATTTCTGACACCTATAAGATACGACAGAATCGTCACAAGCTCATATTTCTGTACTGTTTTATATTCCTTTTCCTCTGTAAATTCAGAATCCAACGCATATGCTTCTTCATCTGTTTCTTGTATCACATCATTAACTTCATCAATATCTGATTTATTTATTTCAATATCTGCCAACTCTATTCCCCCTTCATTTTCAAGATATATTAAAATTATATCATATGTTGCACTCTTTGTATTGTTAACATTTACTTAACATTTACTTAAATCTATATTATTTGCCATTTTCTCCTACACATGCTACAATACCTTTGTCCGGATTAATGGTGATTATTATCAGACACTTTTTAGTAGACAGCGAAAATGTCAACGACAACTGGCTGATGCTGTTTGATATGGCAGATGAGGACGATGAAATTATCGTTTTTTACACTAAGAAATCCCCTCACATGTCATACATGTCAGTCATCAGACTTATGGAAAATAACAAAATAAATATCCGATTTGAGGAATCCTATGAGGGCACGAATGCCCTTGATTTTCAGCTCGTATCATATATGGGATATCTGATGGGATGCGCTGGTTCATTCAGTGAAAACAAATGTGATGCTGCATCAGCCGAGTCATGTGCTGATGAGTACATCATAATGAGCAATGACACAGGCTATGACCCTGCTGTAAGGTTCTGGAAAGATAAGGGATTCGCTGTACGCAGATTCAATGTAAATTTCTGCAAACAGGCTGTCCAGCGAAGAAAAAACATCAAGTATCAGGTAGTAGCAGATATTCCATCCAGGGAAGATAACGTCAATATCAATATCAATACCGATACTGATACCGATGCTATCACCGCAAAGTCTTACAATCTGAATGAACTTATCGATGGCAATCATAGCAGCTATACAGACAGTGAACCGTTAGGTGATGAGCTTGCAACTAACGATGACTTACCGTCAAGTGATAAGCTTATGACTAATGATGACTTACCATTCACTGACGAACAGACACCTCATAACGGTTCTGGTAACAGCTCAAATAAAAACGAAGCAGCTGAGGCTAAATTCTCAACGGACAGCATTGATACATCAGATATTTCTGAAGTATCGGCAGTATCCGAAGACTTCGACCATTTTGAGGTAGATTCTTTCCTAAACTGCATGGGAAAAGACAATCTGCTCAAGCTTCATGAGACGCTGGTTCATGTTTATGGTATGAAACAGGGTCAGACAATTTATAAAACCATAAAAGACAAATCCTACTCTTTTACGCCTGAAAAGCTCACGCGTAAAAAGAAGGTAGAGCGTTTTACAGGTATAATTTTCGCACACAGTGATATTAATGATCCCGGAAATTTTGTTGATTTTCTTGAAAAAAACAAGAATAAAACAAAGAATCTCAATGGCATAAGATCTGCCATCACAAAGAGCTACGGTGAAACAGATGGTCTGAAATATTACAGCCTTTTCAAGCCATATTTCAAAATTATATCTGCACTGAAATAACGCCCTTTATTTTACAACAGAAAGGTAATCCGGATAAAACAATTGAGGCACGGAATTAATACTCCGTGCCTCAATTATAGAAAGAGCAGGTATTACAACCTGCTCTTTCTATATTATATAACGTGCGTGAGAGGATTCGAACCCCCGACACCTTGGTCCGTAGCCAAGTGCTCTATCCAGCTGAGCTACACACACTTATTTTATTTACTCATTCATTATAACACTCTTGTCAAGTGTTTTGAATGAATGCCGCAGACCGGAATCGAACCGGTACTGTATCACTACAACAGGATTTTAAGTCCTGCGCGTCTGCCAGTTCCGCCACTGCGGCATGAATGGGACCTACAGGGCTCGAACCTGTGACCCTCTGCTTGTAAGGCAGATGCTCTCCCAGCTGAGCTAAGATCCCATATAAAATTGTAGTAGATACTCACTACAAACGACCCAGACGGGACTCGAACCCGTGACCTCCGCCGTGACAGGGCGGCGCTCTAACCAACTGAGCCACTAGGCCAAATGCTTAATGCGTGATATATAATATCACAGTTTGCACAAAAATGCAAGAAAAAATTTAATGGACCATCGGGGACTCGAACCCAGGACCGACCGGTTATGAGCCGGTTGCTCTAACCAACTGAGCTAAAGGTCCAAAAAGCCGATGATCGGACTCGAACCGATAACCTGCTGATTACAAATCAGCTGCTCT
>OGPJ01000345.1_pt1 | contig 38310 bp, 31 predicted proteins | sample 1552831 | NCBI WGS metagenome assembly OGPJ01 (sample SAMEA2579914, study PRJEB22360) | human gut metagenome | biome: human gut; feature: human-associated habitat; material: faeces | place: Denmark | collected 2008/2010
TGCAAAACAGACTATGGTCAGGAAGAAGCAGCGGCAGTCTTCGGACATGATCCGCGTGTATATCAGACAACGGTCAAAGAGTTCATCAAAGATAAGGAAGGAAATCTCTGCAAGGTCACACTTGTGAAGCTGGAGCCGAAGAAAGACGAGAAAACCGGACGCATGATGATGACTGAGATACCGGGAACTGAGTATACAGTACAGGCAGATCTTGTACTTATTGCAGCAGGATTTCTTGGAAGTGAAGAATATGTGACAAAAGCATTTGGCGTGGAAGTCAATGCGCGTACAAATGTGGCAACACCGGCAGGTGAGTATCATACAAATGTGGAGCGGGTGTTCACAGCGGGAGATATGCACAGAGGTCAGTCACTGGTTGTATGGGCAATCCGCGAAGGACGCGAAGTTGCCAAAGCAGTGGATCAGGATTTGATGGGGTATTCAAACCTCGGATAATAGAGAAGGCAAATAGGAAATTAGGGGCTGGCACCGAGTACAAGAGATGTCAGTCCCTATCGTGCGAAAAAAGCGCAAAATAATATGCAGAAATGAGGATTACTATGGCAAATTATACAAAGCAGGATATCTACCGTTTAGTAGAAGAGGAAGATGTAGAATTTATCAGACTTCAGTTTGTAGACAGTTTTGGAGCATTGAAAAATATCGCGATGACGGCGAATCATCTGGATCGGATCTTGGAAAACCGCGTCGTATTTGATGGAGCTGCCATTCAGGGATATGATACTAAAGATTTGTCAGAGTTTATCCTGGCACCGGATCTTGACACATTTACCATTTTCCCGTGGCGTCCGCAAAGAGGCCGTGTGGCACGATTTATCTGTGACGTGCTGAACCCGGATGGAACGCCATATGAGGCAGATCCGAGACGGATTTTAAAAAATGTACTTGAACAAGCAGAAAAAGAGGGATATACTTTTAATGTAGGACCGGAAAACGAATTCTTTTTATTTGATACGGATGAAGATGGGCAGCCGACGACAAATTCCAATGAAAAAGGTGGATTTTTTGACATTGGGCCGCTGGATTCCGGGGAAAATGCAAGACGTGACATGGTCCTTTCTTTAGAGGAAATGGGATTTGTCATGGAAAGTTCCTACCACTCCAATGAAGTGGCACAGCATCATATCGATTTTATGTTTGATGAGGGACTTCGTACGGCAGATAACATTATGACATTTAAACTTACGGTCCGCACAGTGGCAAAACGCCATGGACTGCATGCGACCTTTATGCCGAAACCAAAATACGGCTTAAAGGGATCGGCGATGAGTTTGAATATGTTTTTATGTAAAGATGGAAAAAATATATTTACCGATACTTCGGCAGAAGATGGACTGAGTAAAGAGGCTTACCATTTTATGGCAGGAATCATTCAGCACATCAAAGGTTTGACATTGATCAATAATCCGATCATCAATTCCTACAAGAGACTGGTTCCCGGTTACAATGCACCGGTGGACATTACGTGGTCGCGGACAAACCGTACACCGCTGATTCGTCTGACCAATGTCGGAACGATCGGATCCCGTGTCATCTTACGAAGCCCGGACGGAGCAAGCAATCCGTATCTGGTGCTGGCAGGATGTCTCGCGGCGGGATTGGAGGGAATCCGAAAGGAACTCGAGCCGCCGGTATGTATGGATGATGTATCCGAAGAAGATAAGGTAAAATTTGACATTTTGCCGCGAAATCTGAGAGAGGCAATACGCGCTTTTGAAGAAGATGAATTTTTGCAGCAGGTGATCGGGAAGACACTTTCCCAGATCATTATCAACGAAAAAACAGATGAATGGGAAGAATTTTCACGACAGGTAACTGCCTGGGAAGTGGAAAAATACCTTGACCGTGTCTGAGAAATTGCTTCGTTAAAAAATGTTTGTTGTAAAGACCCAACATTCGATAAGGAGGCAAAAAAACAATGCGGATTATTGTGGCATTTCCCAAATTAGAAGATGCAAAAAATCTGAGAAATGTTTTGATTCGAAACGGATTTGATGATACAATGGCATATAATAATGCAGCTCAGACGATCGGAGCGGCAAATGATTCCGATGGCGGCGTGGTTGTATGCGGCTACAAGCTGCCGGATATGCATTACAGCGAATTGTATGGTTATCTTCCGAGAGAATTTTCGATGTTGCTTGTCGCCAGTCCTTCGAGACTGGAAGATTGTATCAGCTCAGATATTGTTTGTTTGTCCATGCCCATCCATAGCCGTGAATTTGTAAGCACGGTGCAGATGATGACGATGGACATCGCACGGGAACTGAAACGAAGAAAGAAAACACAACCCAAGCGCCGTACTGCCGAGGAAGAAAAGATCATCAATAAAGCAAAGGCTCTTTTGATGGAGCGAAATCAGATGACAGAAAATGATGCACACAAATACATTCAAAAACTCAGCATGGACAGTGGAAACAATTTAGTGGAAACTGCCGAGATGATTTTGACTTTTGAATAAAAGAACATGGAGGTAATTATGAAAGCTTATTTAATTCTGGAAGACGGAACCGTGTTTACCGGGGAAAGCATCGGAAGCACAAGAGAAGTTATCAGCGAAATTGTATTTAATACGTCAATGACAGGATATCTGGAAGTACTGACGGATCCGAGTTATGCAGGACAGGCAGTCGTTATGACCTATCCTCTTATTGGTAATTATGGAATCTGCCGCAAGGATATGGAATCCAAGTTGTCCAATGTAGATGGATTTATCGTACGTGAGTTATCTCGTCTGGGCAGCAATTTCCGTAATGAGCAGAGCATTCAGGATTTTCTCGTAGAGCAAAACATCCCTGGTATCCAAGGTATCGATACACGTGCCCTCACGAAAATTCTTCGTGAAAAAGGTACCATGAATGGCATGATTACAACCAATGCCGATTATGATCTCGAAGAAGTAAAGAAAAAATGTAAAGAATATAGTGTTTCCGGTGTCGTTGATAAAGTGACGACAAGAGAAGTTGTTTCTTATAAGCCGGGAGATTTAGATACAGATAGCAACATTCCGGCAACAAAGAAGGTTGCTATTCTTGACGTTGGAACAAAATTTAACATCGCCCGCTGTCTTTTGAAACGTGGCTGCGAGGTGACGATTTATCCGGCAAGAACCAATCCGGAACTGATCTTAAAAGAAAATCCGGATGGCATTATGCTGACAAATGGTCCGGGGGATCCGAAAGAGTGTACAGAGGTTATCGAGAACCTCAAAACACTGTATGCTTTGGATATTCCGATTTTTGCCATTTGCCTTGGACATCAGCTCATGGCACTTGCCAATGGAGCGGACACAGAGAAAATGAAATACGGACACCGCGGCGCCAATCATCCGGTTAAGGATCTGGAGACAGGAAGAGTTTACATTTCCTCCCAGAACCATGGATATGTTGTAAAAGAAGATACGATCCCTGCGGATGTGGCAGAAGTTGCTTTCGTCAATGTCAACGATGGCACAGTGGAAGGTCTGCGGTATAAAAATAAAAAGATCTTTACGGTGCAGTTCCATCCGGAAGCTTGTGCCGGCCCGAAAGATTCGGAAGTATTATTTGACCGATTTATGCAGATGATGGAACAGTAGAGGAGGATTTGAACTATGCCAAAAATAGATGGAATTAAAAAAGTACTTGTGATCGGATCCGGTCCGATCGTAATCGGACAGGCTGCAGAGTTTGACTATGCGGGAACACAGGCATGTCGTTCGCTGAAAGAAGAAGGAATGGAAGTAGTATTGATCAACTCCAATCCGGCTACCATCATGACAGATAAAGATATCGCAGATAAGGTTTACATCGAGCCGCTTACGGTAGAAGTGGTGGAAAACCTGATCAAAAAAGAGAAACCGGACAGTGTACTTCCTACTTTGGGAGGACAGGCTGCATTGAATATTGCGATGGAACTGGAAGAATGTGGATTTTTGAAAGAGCAGAATGTCCGTCTGATCGGTACCACTTCTCTGACAATCAAAAAAGCCGAAGACCGTCTTGAATTCAAGAAGACAATGGAAAAAATTGGAGAACCGATTGCCGCCAGCGAAGTCGTTGAAAATGTAGAAGATGCGGTTGCCTTTACGAATACGATCGGGTATCCTGTCGTTATCCGTCCTGCGTATACGTTAGGAGGAAGCGGCGGCGGAATCGCACACGACGAGCAGGAACTGCGTGACATCTGTTCAAACGGACTTCGTCTTTCCCGTGTGGGACAGTGTCTGGTCGAGCGCTGTATCGCCGGCTGGAAAGAAATCGAGTACGAAGTGATGCGAGACAGCAACGGAAACTGTATTACGGTATGTAATATGGAAAACCTGGATCCGGTTGGTGTACATACCGGAGACAGTATCGTCGTAGCACCGTCGCAGACATTGGCAGATAAAGAGTATCAGATGCTCCGTTCTTCTGCTTTGAACATTATTACAGAATTGAATATTACCGGTGGATGTAACGTGCAATTTGCCCTGCATCCGGAATCATTTGAATATTGTGTTATCGAGGTAAACCCTCGTGTCAGCCGTTCTTCCGCACTGGCATCGAAGGCGACAGGATATCCGATCGCCAAGGTGGCAGCAAAGATTGCACTCGGCTATACATTGGATGAAATTCCAAATGCGATCACCGGAAAGACCTATGCAAGTTTTGAGCCGGCACTGGATTATTGTGTAGTCAAGATCCCGCGCCTGCCATTTGATAAATTTATTAAGGCGAAACGTACATTGACAACCCAGATGAAAGCGACCGGAGAGGTTATGAGTATCTGTACGAACTTTGAGGGTGCTTTGATGAAAGCGATCCGTTCTCTGGAGCAGCATTTGGACAGCCTTGACACCGGAAGATATACCGACCGTTCCAAAGAGGAATTGCTGGAACGCGTACGTATCGTCGATGACCGCCGAATTTATGTTATCGCTGAGCTGATCCGCAAAGGGGCATCGTATGATGAAATCCATGATATTACAAAAATTGACAAATGGTTTATCGATAAGATTGCCATTTTGGTTGAGATGGAACAGCGTCTGAAAAATGAAAAACTCACACCGGAACTTTTGGCGGAAGCAAAGAGAATTGAGTTCCCGGACAATGTGATCGCAAGATATACCGGTATGACCGAAGAAGAAGTACGTGCAATGCGTCTTGAAAATGGCATCACGGCTTCGTTTAAGATGGTAGATACGTGTGCGGCAGAATTTGCGGCAGCGACACCATATTATTACAGCTGTTTCGGAAGCGAATGTGAAGTAGATGCGACGCGTACGAAGAAAAAAGTGCTGGTACTTGGTTCCGGCCCAATCCGTATCGGACAGGGTATCGAATTCGACTTCTGTTCGGTTCACAGTGCATGGTCTCTTGAAAAGAGCGGCTATGAGACAATTATTGTAAATAACAATCCAGAGACCGTAAGTACGGACTTTGACGTGGCAAATAAATTGTATTTTGAACCGTTGACACCGGAAGATGTACGAAATATCGTAGATCTTGAAAAACCGGATGGTGCTGTGGTACAGTTTGGTGGTCAGACGGCGATCAAATTGACGGAATCCCTGATGAAGATGGGTGTACCAATCTTGGGAACAAGCGCCGAAAATGTCGATGCAGCAGAAGACCGTGAATTGTTCGATGAGATTCTGGAGCAGTGCGGAATCCCAAGACCAAAGGGACATACGGTATTTACGGTAGAGGAAGCATTGAAGGCAGCCAATGAACTTGGCTATCCGGTTCTTGTTCGTCCATCCTACGTTCTCGGCGGACAGGGTATGCAGATTGCCATCAATGACGATGATATCCGCGAATTTATGACGATTATTAACCGTCACGTACAGGAGCATCCAATCCTTGTAGACAAATACCTGATGGGAAAAGAAGTGGAAGTCGATGCGGTCTGTGACGGCGAAGACATCCTGATCCCCGGAATTATGGAGCATATCGAGCGTGCCGGAATCCACTCCGGAGACAGTATCTCGGTATATCCGGCACAGAGCATCAAGCCGGAGGTCATTGATACCTTAGTAGATTATACGAGAAAACTGGCAAGATCCCTTCATGTCATCGGATTGATCAATATCCAGTTTATCGTAATGAATGATGAAGTGTATGTTATCGAGGTAAATCCTCGTTCTTCACGTACCGTACCTTACATCAGTAAAGTTACTGGTATTCCGATCGTGAAACTGGCATCCCGTGTCATCCTCGGCGAGAAGATCACAGATCTTGGCTATGAGACCGGACTGGCAAAAACATCGGATTATATCGCAATCAAGATGCCGGTATTCTCCTTTGAGAAACTGCGCGGCGCAGAGATCAGCCTCGGACCGGAGATGAAATCAACCGGTGAATGTCTCGGAATCGCGAAGACATTCAATGAAGCGCTCTCCAAAGCGTTTATGGGAGCCGGTATCAATCTTCCGCAGCACAAGAAGATGATCCTTACGGTAAGAGACCAGGATAAAACAGATGCCATTTCGGTAGCAAAACGTTTTAAAGCACTTGGCTATGAAATTTATGCAACACGAGGAACCCAGAAGGCGTTGAAAGAAGCCGGCGTGGATGTCATCGGCGTCAATAAGATTGAGCAGGAATCTCCGACATTGATGGATCTTTTGCTTGGACATGAGATTGATCTTGTCATCGACATTCCAAAACAGGGTGAGCATTCTCACGATGGATTCCTCATCCGCCGTACGTCCATCGAAACAGGTGTTACCTGCCTGACTTCTCTGGATACGGCAAATGCACTTCTGACAAGCCTTGAAAATGTCGATAAATCGGAGCTTTCGCTGGTAGATATTGCGACGATTGAAGGAAGAGGAAGAGCATAGAGAACCTGCTTTCACAGAACCCCCCCTGCTTTCACAAATCGGGACCGCTTGCGCTTAGTGAACACACGTAGCGGTGCATGAGGACAGAAAACGTCCTCTATGCACCGACGGTGTTCAAAATCCCTCATTGTGAAAGCAGGGGGTTTTTATATAATGAAGGGGAGGGGGATTGATTTTAGTTATTATGATAGAAACTAAACAAGTTGTTTGAAAACTTGCTATTATGAAAGCTCAATCACAAATTCTATGTGATGCCGGATTCTTGTCATAGCTCCCTCTGCTCATGTCAAAGAGTTTGAGGAAGAAATATTCATCATCAGGATTATCCGTAGCCATGACGACGGAAGGGTCTTAATCTTCTGATTAATTCCCTCAAAGTGTGAATCAAGCAGTTTACCAAACCACATTAAATGGCTTTTTTTGCTTGCCTGACACATATCCATAATGTCAATGACCTTCTCAGCCATAAGTGCTTCATCTGCTGTCTTATAGGCATCAGCAAGTTTCTCCTTGATAAGGTCAAGGGTAAAGAGCAGGGAGCTCTGTTGCAGAAGTTCATCGTACTTGGCTTCGTAGCCTGTTTTACGGACGATGTTTTCTGTTCCAAACAGTTGACTGCCCTTATGGATAATGCGACCGTTTAAGGCATCTTTATCCTTTGCTTGTAAGGTTAATCTTTTTGACATGAGGATGTAACGGGTACGCTTCAAGGCTCTGGCTACCTCCACATTGCCCTCCGCATAAAGGCGGCGTTGCTCATCCTTGCAGATTTCACTGACTACCTTATCGTTGAAGTTTTTGACGATAGGAAAATAGTCATAAACAGGCTGGATATGAGGGCACATTTCCTCGAATGCCTCCTGAAAGTCAGAGTTCATGTCACAGGCAACAGCCTCTACGCCGTCCATCCAGTCCAAGCCTACATGGGCAATGAAGTCATATACAACCTGCTTCTTTTTGCCATTGGCAATCCAGAGGATGTGACCGGTTTCAAGATCAATGATATGTGTGGCATAACGTCTGCCATTATGAAGTTTAAACTCATCAATGCCCTTAACGGTGTTCTTTCCAAGATCGGTAATCTCAGCAACCTGTCTATTGGTGTATGTGCCGATGGCAAGAAGGTCTCTGGTATATTGATAGAGTTCTTCGGTAATCCGATGTCCTGGTGCCTTGAATGAAATATGCTGTTGTTTCGTAGCATTATATTTCGGACAGCGGAGCTGTACATGCGGAAAAATAACGCGACTGAGATTGCCACCAATGCAAAGATGACGAAGTTCAATATCAGGACTGTTATTCTTATGCATACGACAGCCGCAGGTGCAGATGCGTTCTTCCTCTGGTAGTTCCCCATCTCTCCGTGAAAGCACACAACGGTTCTGCCGGATTCTGCAACTGCTGTGGTGGTTTCGGTATTATGAAATCCATACAGACAGGATGGATTTCATAAAAAATCTGTCGATTGCGAAAAAAATAGTTGTCCATTTGCTTCGGTTCGTATATAATTCATAGTAGAGGCTCCTTTATGATTTGGATTGTACATCGGGCAAGTTACAATACCATCATAAAGGAAGAGCCTCATTTATGCAACTTTAAAAATAAAGTGGGAATGAATCGGGTCATCACTCCACAGAAAAAATGATTGCCCCATTATGAATAAAAAAGAATGGTTCTGTCTACTATCTTGCAAAAGAATAGAATATACATGGCGAAAGGGAGGATGGATGCGCATGCAGTATTTGGTGTATTCAGAAGGCAAAGTGCTTGATTGTAAGAAAAAATCATATGTGATTAATGCAAAAACAGAGAGCGAGGCACAAGAAACTGCTAAGCAAGAATTTTTGAATGAAAATGTTGTGTTTGACGGGCAGGTTTATACAAAATCTGTGGTACGTAACAAGAAAGCAATTGTTTCTTATATATTAATGCTCGTGCCGGTTTTGTTGTCGTTTATCCCGTGGAAGAATGGACATGAGACAATTTATATCCACCCAGATTTTATATCCTGTATATATGCGATTCTGTTTTATGTACTTTATATTTTGCGGTTTAAGGGCTTTGAATCCGTTTTAAAAATGACAGATTCATGGATAGATTTGGGGTTCTGTTTTATAATACCATTTCTGTTTTCAACTTTTATAAGAATTCTACTTGTGTCGGAAAAAATAAGCGTTTTAGGATTTATTGATTTTCAATTGGACACATCAATAGTGTTCCCAATTGCTGTTGTTTTATCTTTACTTGGGATAAAGATAATGAGTGTATTATGCATGGGAGCAATCTTTGTGCTTGCATTATTTAACATAGTTAATTTGAATGAAGCTATGGGGGCGGTCTGGGGACCGGTGTATGCAATATGTGCATTTGCAGGAATTCTTTTGTATTGTTCTGTAGAACCGGCATTTCGAGAAGGTATTTCACATTTCGGTGGAAGTCTTAAACTTGGAATGAAACACGAAGCACAAGATTTTATTGCGGCAAGCAATTCTGTAAGGGAAATGGGAGGTGCTATTTCGCATCATGTAGTTGAAAAAAAGCAGATAAAAAAGAGCGGTAATGATTTGTAAAGACAACATAGAATATTTTGTTACAGTTGTAAGTAAAAAAGGAACGAGGTAGTAACTTGTGAGAGCAATATCAATCAGAAATCTATTTGCACACGAAATTATGTGTGGGTTGAAAGAATACGAGTTTAGAGCTTGGAAAACAGATTACAGAGGCAATTTACTTATTTGTAGTAGCGCAAATCCAAAAATCATAAATACAATTAGTGGACATGCGTTATGTATTGTACGATTAGACGAGATAATCCAAATTACTCCAAGGAACTACAAAGAGTACGGACTTGATTGTAAGCCAGATGGAAAAATGTATGCAGGGCACTTGACTGATGGCAGGGTGATAAAACCATTCCCGGTCAAAGGAAAATTGAATTTTTTTGAGGTTGATGATTCGCTGATTGAAATAATTGATAGTGGAGATGATTCATTGACAGATGAGGAGGCAGAAAAATTATATAATGCCGTTACTGTATAAAGGAAAACAGTAGTATATACAAAGGAAGGACTTGGGATGCTATTATGAAAAAGATACTTGGAATAATAATTGCTGTCATTATTGCTTTTGCATTAGGTGCATTGACTGTGACCATTTTTATGAACAGAGAAACACCGGGTGAAACCAGAGTTGCAAACGACGAAGCACAAAAAGACATAGATAATCGCTATTTAACAATAGTAAATGAAACAAAACAGACAATAAATGAAGTGCATGTTTTTGTTGGGGAAGGTACAGAGATTGAAGATGCTTTTCAGAAGAACCCAGATGAAAAAAGTTTTTCAATTGAAATTCCATCAGAATATGAAAATTGCGAAGATTTTAGAGTAAAATTAGTAGATAATTATGAACGAGTATATGAGAAAGTAGTTGATAAAGTGAAAAAAAACGGAAGAACAGAAGTTGTTATTAACGAAGATGATTACCTTGAAGAAAAAGGAGATTGGATAAAGAATATTTATGAATTTTTTAACAGCTGATTTGAATTGAAAAATTCTAGGAGTTTTCTGAAAAGAGAATATGAAATACAAATGTGGTAGAAATAATAGTGGCAAGTATGAAAACAGTAACGGAAATTAAACGAGGAGTTACAGGTATGTGTGACAATAATATATCCAATGTCATTTAGATAGTGTTTTTATGATGAAAACCGTATATCATACTCTGTCATTCTTTGAAAATACTGTTTAGTTAGGATACGCTGTATTTATCAAGCGGACTAAGATATACAAAACAGGTGAATGATGAGTTAAAATAATATTTTTGCGTATCACAAAAAACAGATTGCATATCTGCCTCCTAATGAAGTATAATGGTAGCGAGATTTAAGCCGCTCGATACATGAAATCTCTATTTCTCTTTGCTCGGAGGTTGATAGGATATTTTCGGTTGTACCTGACAGGTGTCAGGTATCTTTGTATGAGAAGCATGATCTCTGTTTCGTCACCGTCGTGTTTAAGATATGCCTTACATATGTTGACTGCGGTTTCTAGTAAAATCTCTTTCTGAATCACGACAGAACATGGAGTGAATTTCATCGAGTTCTGTGATGCAGTTGTTAAGTGTAGATTTTAAATTGGATAAGAAAATATGTGTTATAATGAGCCTCCTTGAAATATGTTGATAATCAAGGCTCGCGCAACATATATTGGCTTGTTTGTCAACTGTTTTTCGTAATATTTTTAAAGTTTTTTGGCATAAAAAAGGTGGCTCTCTATGACAGAAAACCACTGAAATGATGCTTAACTAAATGACATTGAATAGGATAATGTTGGAAGAGGAGTTGTGATATGACATATTTGTGGACGGAAGATACCGGTGCGGGATTTCACTTCTGGAAATTAGTTAATCGACTTTTCTTTGATGATGAACTAGTGATCGAAAGTAAAGGTAGCAATCAGGGATTATTGGATGCGGTGTTAGATTTAGACATTAAAGAGGATGATAAATGTTATGTTGCATTTGATTATGTGGTTGATAATCAGGATATTCGTAATAAATATTGTTTGTTGAAATCAATAGAGCAAAGTTCAGAGGGAAAGCTTATAAGATTGTTGTGTGTCAGAGCATCCGAATAATCTTAGGTGTGGAAAACCGGAGACTGTGGGCGGGAATGAGAAGATGAGGATGCTGATACAGTCCAAGAAAGTACAAGAGGTAATGGTTACTCTGTTAAATTATCCACAGAAAATAAACTGCATTACAGTTGATGAAATGGAATGGTAAGGCGTATCTTTGTTTTAATTATTGTTGGTTGTTTTAGGATTTTTGTAATTTGCCGGAAAAGATTTGCATGAAGTGAGTATAAACACGCGGGTATCAGATATGCGCATTTTGCATATCGATACCCCTGCGCGTTTATTGGAGCGCGAGCCTCATGTAATGTAAACTTTTCCGACAAATTACAATATAAACGAAAACAACAACTAATCCTTGACAACTTTGTAATCACTTGTTATAATCTTATTAAAAAGATGTAACAAATTCGTAATAAATCAGGAGATGATATTTTGAAGTTCGATAGGAAATATGTGAAATATATTGCAGCGGGGGTTCTTGCGGTAGGAATTATCGCGGTGCCGGTAAGTGCAGCGATGGTTGCAACGGATAAGCCTTTGAGTGGTGCCTCTGTAGTAGTTGACGAATATTGTAATCAGGTGGCAAATGGAGCAGTGACGAGCGCAGCGGTTTCCGCAACACCGGAACCGGTGGTGGAAGAGCCGCAGCCGTCAGCAGCACCGGAAGAAACGAAAAAAGAAGATGAACATGTAAAGTTAAATTTGAATTACAGCCGTCTTGGTGTGGCTACGAAAGTAGATACGTATTTGAATGTACGTAAAAAGCCGTCTGAAAATTCAAAAATAGTTGGTAAAATGACAAAAAATGCCGGTTGTCACATTTATAAGATAAAAAAAGGCTGGGCAAAGATGGTTTCCGGAAATGTAACCGGATGGGTCAAAGCCAAATATCTTGTGACGGATGAGAAAGCAGAAAAGGCGGCTACGAAAGTGGGACGTGAATGCGTCGAGATTACAACCAATTCTCTTCGTGTACGTGCCCTTCCGACGACAGATGCACCGATTTATTCGGTTGTTTCCGAAGGAGAAGAATTTGTTATCCGCGAAAACAATCTGACGACAGAATTTGTAGAAAAAGTAATTAAAAAACAGAAAATTTCCAAAGAGGCGATCAAACGTGCCGGTGGAATGGACGCTATTAATGCAGATCTTGCAAACTGGGTATGTGTTACAGTAGATGATGATTATGCCTTTGTAGCAAAAGAATTTGTCGAAGAGCAGTATTCTTTGAAACGTGCCGTGAAAGTGGGTACGGTATCCGCAAGTTCTTCCGATGGCGTATCCGAAGGACAGGCATCCATCGTAGAATATGCAAAACAGTTCCTTGGAAACCGTTATGTATGGGGCGGTGCAAGTCTTACCCATGGTACTGACTGTTCCGGATTTACGATGAGCCTTTATGCAAAATATGGTCATTCTCTTCCACACAATGCCGCAGCGCAGGCAGGAGTTACCAGAAAAGTTTCTTCGCCCAAACCGGGAGATTTGTTCTTCTACAGCAACGGAAGCCGGATCAACCATGTAGCGATGTATATTGGAAGCGGACTTGTTATCCATGCAAGTAACCCAAGTGATGGTATTAAGATTTCCAATGCTTACTATCGTCATCCGGTTAAGATCGGACGAGTTATGAATTAGTCCTGAATAGTTACATGTATAAAAAAATCTAAAATGTTCACACTATAGATATCAGATTGGAGTGTTATTATGAAAAGAAGATATCTATATGTGAGCATTTTTTTTGGTTTTGGCATGTTACTTACGGTGTTTGCTTTTTACAGTTACCGTTCCTATAAAAATAGAAACAGTCAGCCGGTAAAAAGTCAGGTGAATCCGGTGGATACCGTGAAGGAAATACGGACGAATACTTCCATGAAATACATTGTGGAAGTGTACGAAGGTGTGACCGGAGTTATTACCCGGGAAGAGTCTACGATGCCGGCAGAACTTGCAGGTAAAACAAGGGAAGAATTAGAAGCATATTTTTCCACCTACAATGACGAGCATGAGGGAGAAACCGGAAAAGATATCCCGCAGCAAAAAGAATTGATTTCATTTTCGAAAGAGCAGATCGTGGTTCGGGAAAATTATTTGTCTGAGGAGACGATGACATTCTTTTTAAAAGAAGAAGAGGGACAGGTTGTCGTATATCATGAGGACCAAAAAACTCCGTATGAATATACCGGCATTTTGATCGATAATTTGCCGGAAGAAGAAAAGCAGAAATTAAAAGAGGGATTTTTCGTGAAAGATGAGGAAGAATTGTATTCCATGCTGGAAAATTTTTCGAGTTAATCAAAAAGGTATCGCGTCAAAAGAGAAAATGTGCTACAATGAAATATAGTTTGGTGACAAGTAAAATAAGAAGTGGGCTGAAGCCCACGCAGGTCATCAAACTGCGTTTGGTGACAAGTAAAATAGGAAAGCGAGGAAGATCATGGAGGAGAAGTTTGATGTTGTCATAGCCGGTGCAGGCGCGTCGGGGCTGATGTGCGCCTGGCAGTGCGGCAGACAGGGCAAAAAAGTTCTTGTGATGGAAAAAAACGAAACTGCCGGCAAGAAAATATTGGCTTCCGGTAATGGCAGATGCAATTTCAGCAATCTCCGGATGCGGACTTCCTGTTATCACGGAGAAAAAGAGAAAATTGATAAAATATTAGAAGCATTTCCTGCGGATAAAGCAATTGAACAAATGGAAGAAATTGGAATTTTTTACAAAGAGAGGGATGGATACCTCTATCCCTATACCGGGCAGGCAGTTACCGTGCGTGATTTTCTGGTCAATGCCTGCAAACGGTGCGGTGTGCAGTTCCTTTTTGAGACGAAAGTGGCAAAAGTGGTACATAAAAATAACGAATTTACGATTTGGGCAAAGGGTGGCGTGAAGGTAAAAGCAGATGCACTTGTGCTGGCGTGTGGGGGAAAGGTCAATAAACCCTGTGGAGGAGATGGCAGCGGTTATCTGCTGGCGCGGAGTTTGGGGCACCGGGTGACAAAACTGTATCCGGCATTGACGGGATTAAAGGCCGAGGGTGCCGAGTGGGAGATGCTTGCCGGAGTGCGGATGCCGGGAGAAGTTTCTCTTTGGATCGATGGGAAAAAGGTGGCAGACGAGCGGGGAGAGATTCAGATTGTCAAGGATGGAATTTCCGGAATACCGGTATTTCAACTTTGTTCGCAGGCGGCTGCGGCCTTGGATGCAGGCAGTCAGGCAATCTGTGAACTGGATTTTCTGCCTGACTGGGACAATGAAAAAGTGGAACAATGGATGGAAAAATATGGAAGAGAGTATTTGCAGGGCATTGTTCACAAAAAATGGGTAAAGGTATTGGAAAAAAAGAAAAATTTAGCCGAGTTATTAAAGCAGTATCCGGTAAAGATTACAGATACATTTGGGATGGAACGCGCACAGGTGACGGCGGGCGGTGTGCCGCTGTCCGAAGTGGATATTCCGTCGATGGAATCGAAAAAAGTGGAAAATTTGTATCTGACCGGGGAATTGCTTGATGTAGATGGAATTTGTGGAGGATATAATCTGCATTTTGCATGGGCGACAGGTTACCTGTGTGCCCGTCAGATCACGGCAGATCAGGAGGCATAAAATGTTACAGTATCGACAATGTAAAATTGATTATCGCAAAGATAATAAGAAAGAAATACAGAAAAAACTGGCGGCAAAATTACATATCAGACCGGAAGAAATAACCGATCTGCAAATTGTCAAAAAGAGCATAGATGCGAGGAAGAAACCGGATATTTTTTGCAATTATACGGTTGCATTTTCCGCCAAAAGCGAAGATGAGATTTTAAAGCATAATCGGAAAAATGCGAACTTGTCAAAATATGAACCGGAGCATTCGCTGGCAGAAGAAATCCCGGGACTTCAAGTGAAAGAGCCGGAGAAGCGGATTGTTATCGTTGGTGCGGGTCCTGCAGGCTTATTGTGTGCTTATTTTCTGGCTTCCTGCGGGTACAAGCCGATTTTGATCGAGCGAGGCGGTCCGATGATGGAGCGGATGCAGAAAGTGGCTCATTTTTGGAAGAGTGGCGAACTCGATCCCCAGACCAACGTTTCCTTCGGAGAGGGCGGAGCCGGTACATTTTCGGATGGAAAGCTGAATACCGGAGTAAAAGATAAAACGGGAAAGCGAAAATTTATTCTGGATACGTTTATTGCGCATGGGGCACCGGAGGAAATCCGGTATCAGGCAAAGCCGCATATTGGAACGGATAAACTTCGCGGGGTGATTCAATCCATGCGGGAAGAGATGGAAGAACTGGGTGTTACGTATTATTTTCACAACCAATTTATGGAAATTAAGAAAGCAAATGGAAAGGTAGAGGGAGTCGTTGTAAAAGACGAGTCAGGGCAACAAAAAGAAATCCCTTGCGATGCCTGCGTTCTTGCCATCGGTCATAGTGCCCGAGATACGTTTCAGGCATTGAAAGAGCAGAACATTCCGATGGAGGCAAAGCCGTTTGCCGTCGGAGTGCGCGTGGAACATCGGCAGGATACGATCAATCTGAGCCAATACGGAACGTTGGACGATCGTCTGCCGGCGGCAGATTATAAATTGACGGGAAGAACGTCGGATGACCGGGGAGTTTACAGTTTTTGTATGTGCCCGGGCGGTTACGTCGTAAATGCTTCTTCGGAACCGGGATTTACGGTCGTAAATGGAATGAGCAATCATGGCAGAGATTCTGAAAATGCCAATAGTGCGATCGTGGTTTCCGTAACACCGGAGGATTATCCGGGAGACGATGTGCTGGCAGGGGTCGAATTTCAGCGGGCATTGGAAAAGAAAACATTTGAACTTGGCAGAGGAAAAATTCCCGTTCAAAGATTGGAAGATTTTTGCACAAATCGAAAAACGGAAGAATTTGGAAAAGTTCATCCGTGTACCAAAGGGGAAGTTGTAAAAGAAAACTTGAAAAATATATTGCCCCCAGCGATTTCTAATGGTATTATGGAAGGGATGAAGCAGTTTGGCAGAAAGATCAAAGGGTTTGATGATGGAGACACACTGCTTCTGGGGACAGAGACCAGGACATCATCGCCGGTACGCATATTGCGCGAAGATACCTTTATGTCGCCTGTCTGCGAGGGACTTTATCCATGTGGAGAGGGTGCCGGGTATGCCGGTGGAATCATGTCGGCAGCGATGGATGGTCTGCGTGTCGCACTTGCGATCGCGAGAGAAAGGAAAGAATGATGAGAGAAGCATTTAAGGATAAAAAACGAATTGTATTTAAAGTGGGAAGTTCAACGATCACACACGAAGAGACAGGAGGGCTTGACCTTGTGAAACTGGAAAAATTTGTGCGTATTTTGACGGATCTGCATAATCAGGGAAAAGATATTATCGTGGTATCTTCCGGTGCGATCGCGGTCGGACGGAAAGCACTTGGACTTACCAAGCGGCCCGATACGACAAGTTTGAAACAGGCTTGTGCGGCGATCGGGCAGAGCCGTCTGATGACCGTATACCAGAAATTATTTTCCGAATACAATCAGTATACGGCACAGATTCTTATGACAAAATTCACCATTGAAAATGACACAAGTCGTCACAATGCACGAAATACGTTCGAGGAATTATTGTCGTTAGGCGCCATTCCGATCGTAAATGAAAACGATACGGTAGCGATCGACGAGATCGAATTTGGTGATAATGATACCCTGTCGGCTGTCGTTGCCGCAATCGCCGGAGCGGATATGCTTGTACTGCTCAGCGATATTGACGGGCTTTACACCGATGACCCGAACCGGAATCCGGAGGCAGAACTCATCCCTTATGTGGAACGGATCAGCGACGAAATGATCGAGATGGCGAAAGGTCCCACAACGTCGTTTGGTACAGGCGGTATGAGTTCAAAGATCTCGGCAGCCGGTATTGCCAATGATGCAGGTGCCGATATGGCGATCATCAATGGAGACAATATGGAAAATATCCTGACCCTTATGGAAGGAAAAGACATTGGTACGGTATTTAAAGAACACCGCACCAGACATTTTCACTTAAAAGAATATTTGAATCGGAGATAGGAGATTATGGACGAAAAAAAGATTGCAAGAATCAATGAATTATATAAAAAGAAAAAAGCGGGAACATTGACAGAAGAAGAGGCGAAAGAGCAGGCACTTCTGCGCGCGGAGTACATTGAATCCGTGAGAAATAACCTGCGTGCGAGCCTTGCCAATGTGTCGATTCAGGAAAAAGATGGAAGTATCCATCCGCTCAGATCGAAAAAAGCGGTTGAAGTGAGGGACGAAAAATAATGATCAGTAAGGAAAAAGTGAGAAAAAAAGCAGTGGAAACAAGAGATTCCATTGATGAAGAAAGCCGACAACAAAAATCGGAAGAAATTGCCAAAAAGATTTTGGAGGCAGACTGGTTTAAAGAGGCAGATATTGTGCTGTCATACCATGCGTTCCGTTCGGAAGTGGAAGTTGATGCGCTAAATCGGGCGGTACTTACGCAGGGTAAGAAATTGTATCTGCCAAAAACCTATGTGAAAGAAAAGCAGATACGTTTTTTTGAAATCACAGATCTTTCGAAATTAAAACGTGGTTATCAGAAAATATGGGAGCCAACCGGGGAAGAACCGGAGTTTTCTTTTGAAACGGTAAAAGAAGAGCAGAAAAAAGTGCTTATGATCATGCCCGGAACGGCTTACGATGCCCGAGGATACCGGATGGGATATGGCGGCGGTTATTATGACCGTTATCTGAATGCACATGAAGCAGAATGGAAAATGATCGATTTTATGACAGTTTTTGCCGCCTTTTCCGAACAAAAAATGATTTTGATCCCCGGGGAACGCTGTGACGTGAAACCCGATGTGATCGTGACAGAAAAAGAAATTATGCAGCGAAAATAATTCAAACATAGAAAGGAAACACGGATATGACATTAAATGAAATTGGCGCAGCAGCAAAGCAGGCTTCGGTTCTTATGAACCGTATGACGGTAACAGAAAAAAATAAAGGACTCTCAGCGGTTGCCAAAGCGTTGACTGCAAAAACAGAGTACATATTAGCCGCAAATGATCAAGATATCGAAGAAGCAAAGAAAAATCATATGTCGGAGGCACTGCTTGACCGGCTTCGTCTGACCGAAGACCGGATTGGAGGAATGGCAGAGGGAATCCGTCAGGTCGTTGCCTTGACGGATCCGGTAGGAGAAGTGATTTCCATGAAAACGACACCGAGCGGACTGCAGATCGGACAGAAACGTGTGCCGATGGGAGTCATCGGAATCATTTATGAATCCCGTCCAAATGTGACAGCAGATGCATTTGCACTCTGCTTTAAGACAGGAAATGCAGTCATCCTTCGCGGTGGCAGCGATGCGATTCACTCGAATCTGGCAATCTGCAATGTAATCCGTGAGGCACTTGACGCAGTCGGTTTGCCGGCAGATGCCATTCAGGTATTGGAAGATACTTCCAGAGAGACGGCACAGGAATTTATGCGTCTTAACCAGTACATGGACCTGCTTATCCCACGTGGAGGCGCAGGCTTGATTCGCACGGTAGTGGAAAAGAGTACCGTTCCGGTCATTGAGACGGGAACCGGGAACTGCCATGTCTATGTCGATGAGACAGCAGATATTGAGATGGCGGTCAATATCATTGTAAATGCAAAGACACAGCGTCTCGGTGTCTGCAATGCCTGTGAATCCCTGGTGATTCATGAAGCCATCGCGGAAAAAGCCATTCCGGAAATCTGCAAAGCATTGTATGCTCATGATGTTGAGATCCGCGGGGATGAAATCTCGCAAAAATACGATGCGAAGATCGTGCCTGCGACCGAGGAAGATTATGGAACGGAATATCTTGACCGCATCATTTCCATGAAAGTGGTTCCGGACATTGATGTGGCAATCGCGCATATTAATAAGTATAATACAGGACACTCAGAATCTATCATTACAAAGGATTATGAAAGTTCCATGCGCTTTTTAAATGAGATTGATGCAGCGGCGGTTTATGTGAATGCATCGACACGTTTTACCGATGGATTTGAGTTTGGGTTTGGCGCAGAAATAGGAATCAGTACTCAGAAACTGCATGCCAGAGGACCGATGGGACTTTTGGCGCTTACCAGCACCAAATATATCATTTTGGGAAATGGGCAGATTCGGAAATAAACGGGATACTCGCAAAGTCATAAAGACATTGACAAAAGAGACGAAAAAGACTAAAATAAAGACGTGCGTTTTGCGTACGTCTTTATTTTGATAATTATGTATTGACATAGAAGGAGGACCCACATGAAACCATATGGATTGAATGAACTTAGGAAAATGTATCTGGATTTCTTTGAAAGCAAAGGTCATCTTGTGATGAAGAGCTTTTCATTGATTCCGCAAAATGACAAGAGTCTTCTCTTGATCAATGCCGGTATGGCACCATTGAAACCATATTTTACCGGTCAGGAGATTCCACCGAGACGCCGCGTGACAACCTGTCAGAAATGTATTCGTACCGGCGATATCGAAAATGTAGGAAAGACTGCCCGTCATGGTACATTTTTTGAAATGCTTGGAAACTTTTCTTTTGGAGATTATTTCAAACATGAAGCCATTGCCTGGTCTTGGGAATTTTTGACAAAAACATTGGAGATTCCTGCGGACCGTTTGTATCCGTCTGTTTATCAGGATGACGATGAGGCGTTTAACATTTGGAATAAAGAAATCGGTGTAGACAAAGACCGTATCTTCCGCTTTGGAAAAGAAGACAATTTCTGGGAGCATGGTGCAGGTCCTTGTGGTCCTTGTTCGGAAATTTATTATGACCGTGGAGAGAAATACGGCTGTGGCAAACCGGGATGTACGGTAGGCTGCGATTGTGACCGTTATATCGAGATCTGGAACAACGTATTTACCCAGTTCAATAATGACGGAAATGGCAACTATGAAGAACTTGAAAATAAAAACATTGATACCGGTATGGGATTGGAGCGTCTGGCTACCGTAATGCAGGATGTGGATTCCATTTTTGACGTAGATACGATCAAAGCCATCCGCGACGAAGTCTGCAAATATGCCAATGTAGAGTACGAGACGGAATACAAAAAAGATGTTTCCATCCGTGTGATCACAGACCATATCCGTTCGGTAACATTTATGGTTTCCGACGGTATCATGCCATCCAATGAAGGACGTGGTTATGTTCTCCGCCGTCTGCTTCGCCGTGCAGCGCGCCATGGCAGATTGCTTGGTATCAAAGGTGCATTCCTTGCCAAATTGAGTGAGGTTGTAATCCGCGAGTCCAAAGACGGTTATCCGGAATTGGCAGATAAAAAAGATTATATTTTGAAACTGATCGCTACGGAAGAGGAAAATTTCAATAAGACCATTGATCAGGGATTGTCTATTTTAAATGACATGATGGCTGAGATGGAAGCTGAGAAGAAGACCGTTCTTTCCGGCGAAAATACATTTAAGTTATATGATACGTATGGATTCCCGATTGATCTTACGATTGAAATTCTGGAAGAAAAAGGATTCACCGTGGACGAAGAGGGATTCAAAGAGGCGATGGAAGTACAGCGTCAGAAAGCAAGAGACGCCCGCGAAGAGACAAACTACATGGGTGCGGATGTTACGATTTATCAGTCGATCGATGCGGCCATTGAGAGTAAATTTGTCGGATATCATGACCTTACCCACGATTCCAAAGTAACCGTTTTGACGACGGCAGATGCTTTGGTGGATGAGTTAAAAGAAGGCATGGAAGGAACTATTCTCGTAGAAGAGACTCCATTTTATGCGACAATGGGTGGACAGGTTGCCGATACCGGTGTGATCCGCACAGCGAATGCAGAATTTGTCGTAGAAGATACGATTAAATTGCAGGGAACCAAGATCGGTCATGTCGGCAAGATGACGAAAGGCAGCATCAAAGTAGGAGAAACCGTTACTCTTGCGGTAGATGAGGCTCGCAGAAATCTTATCGCCAACAACCATAGTGCAACTCACTTGATGCAGAAAGCCCTTCGTATGGTGCTTGGAAATCATGTAGAGCAGGCAGGATCTTTGGTAGATCCGGATAAACTCCGTTTTGACTTTACCCATTTCTCTCCGATGACACCGGAAGAAATTACAAAAGTGGAAGAAATTGTAAACCAGGAAATTCAGAACGGCCTGGATGTCGTAACCAATGAAATGACCATTGATGAGGCAAAGAAGACCGGCGCCATGGCTCTTTTCGGAGAAAAATACGGTGACACGGTCCGCGTTGTTCAGATGGGCGATTTTAGTTCCGAACTTTGTGGTGGTACACACGTGAAGAATACAAGTAATATTTCTGCCTTCAAGATTGTTTCAGAAAGTGGTGTAGCTGCCGGAGTTCGCCGTATTGAGGCACTTACCGGAGCAGGGCTTATCGCTCACTTCAATCAGGTAGAAGAGACGCTGAAAGAAGCAGCAGCACTGCTGAAAGTCAGTCCGGCAGATGTAGTAAAACGAATTACTGCATTGCAGGAAGAAGTAAAAACACTTTCCAAAGAAAATGATAAATTGAAAGCAAAGATTGCGAAAGCTGCAGCGGGAGATGTAACAAGCGAGGCAGAAGATGTAAATGGCATCAAAGTTCTTGTGAAAGCATTGTCCGGTGTAGATATGAATGGAATGCGCGATCTTGGTGATGAAGCAAAACAGAAACTCGGTGAAGCCGTAATCCTGTATGCGACGGAAAACGATGGCAAAGTAAACCTGATGGCGACAGCGACAGAAGGTGCAATCAAGAAAGGGGCACATGCCGGTAATCTGATCAAAGAAGTGGCATCCCTTGTCGGTGGTGGCGGCGGTGGTCGTCCAAATATGGCTCAGGCAGGTGGAAAGAACCCGGCGGGTATCCCGGATGCGTTGAAAAAGGCCAAAGAAGTAATTATTTCGCAGATTGGATGAAAAAATCGCCAAAAGTAGTTGACGTTTTCCAAATTTGTGTTATAATATGTGTTAGTGCGAAAAAATACCCAAACAGTTGTATTTTGCACAATCTTACAACTGGAGGGAGGTTAGGTGTGATACTATGTCAAATGTAATCGTTAAAGAAAACGAATCATTGGATAGCGCATTGCGTCGTTTCAAGAGAAACTGTGCAAAAGCAGGAATCCAGCAGGAAATTCGTAAGAGAGAGCATTATGAGAAACCAAGCGTAAGACGTAAGAAAAAGTCTGAAGCTGCTCGTAAAAGAAAATTTAAATAATTGCACATATGAAGGAGGTTGTTCGACTCAGTCGGATACCTCCTTTTTCCGTGCAAACAACGAGACACGCAATCGGAAGAAACGGCTCATGGCTGTGCTTGCACAAAGCCATGCACCGTTTCTTTCGATTATGTGACGACTGTCACGACGATGAGCTCCGCGAGGAGCGAAGAGGACGTGTCACGTTGGTGCCTCCTCCTGCATATAATATACCAAGCGGCTTTTGTGAGAGGGTGTCACATGAATCCGATTTCAGAAAAACTGGGGCTCCAGCCCGATATTTTAGAGGGAGCAACCATTGTAAAAATGTTTGGAACGGAATATGCCATTATTGAAAATTACAAGTCCTTGATCGAATACACAGAATGCCTTGTGAAAGTGCAGGGAAAGCATATGCGTGTGGTGATTGAAGGGGAAAAACTGGGGATTGAATCATTTCAGCCGGATGAATGCCGCGTGTGTGGAAAAATAGAAAAAATATATTTTGCGAGTTAGGAGGACCGGAATGCGGTGGATCATGGGATACATAGAATGTCAGGTGCCGGGAGGGCATCTGGAACGATTTATGAATTTGTGCCGGCATCATGAGATTGAACTGTGGAAGGTGAAAGAAAGGGAAAAGCAGGCCGTTTTTTTTATGTACGCGGCGGAATATTCGAAATTGCGCCCACTTGCCCGAAAAACAAAGACGGTTCCGCATATTCGGAAAAAATGCGGATTTCCTTTTTGGTGTCTGAAAGCCAGACGGGATTGGACCTTTACGTGGGGAATCGGTCTTTTTTTCGCGGTTTTGTACATCCTTTCCCTTTTTGTATGGGACATTCAATTCCGCGGACAGCAGACCTATACCAAAGAAGGATTGGGGGCGGAGATTGAAGAAATGGGTGTGTACCGCGGGATGACAAGAAAACATCTGCAGTGCGATAAGATTGAACAAAATCTAAGGCTTCTGCATCCGGATCTGAGCTGGGTTTCCGCAGAAGAAAAAGGATGTGTGCTCCAAATTCAGGTAAAAGAGGGAAAAATGAGGAAAGAAAAAAAAGAAACCGAGCAGGCGGTTAGTCTGACGGCACCTTGTGGTGGGAGAATTGAGGCAATTGTGACAAGAAGCGGCACTCCATTGTGCCAAAAAGGAGATGTCGTGAAAAAGGGGCAGGTTCTGATACAGGGAAGTTATGATATCGTGGGAGATGATGAGCAGATCATCCGAAAGCAGGGAGTGACGGCTGATGGAGAAATCCGGCTGCTGCATACCGTTAAATGGGAAGAAGAGTTACAAAAAGAATACATAGATAAACAAATGACAGGAAAAAAACGGAATATTTACACTTTTCAATACAACGACTCACGAATTTCCTTAAAAAATCCATTAAAATGGTTTGATAATTCAGGTAACTATGATATAATGAATTATGTATGTTTTGAAGAGCGGTTTATTCCGCTTCAGATCAATGTTAAGATTATCCGGCGGCAGTTTCTGGATTACACAAAAGTGAAAAAGCAGTATACCAAAGAGCAGGCGGCCGGTATATTTAAGAAACATCTTGCTACGAAGATGGAGCAAATGCAAAATGAGGGGTATGAAATCTTAGAACATACGGAAAATATGATTCAGGAAGAAAATAAATACAAAATCACAGGTGTGATCCGCACCTGCATAGAAACGATGAATAAAAAGGAAGTGCAGCCGGAAGAACTTGAGGCGGCACAGGGAAAGGAAGAGACAGATGGCACGTGAACAGATCCTGCTGGACATTCCGGCAGAATATGAAAATAATATCTTTGGCGGATTGGATGTACATTTAAAAAAAATAGAAAAAAATCTTGACGTCGATGTGATCGTCCGGGATGGTTCCGTCAAAGTAGAGGGAGAAAGTGGAAATGTCGCAGAAGCCAAACGTGTATTTACTGAACTTTTGGAATTGGCAAAGCGTGGAAATACGATCACGGAGCAAAATGTTAATTATTTATTGGCATTGTCAAAAGAAAAGTCCCCGGTGTCCTTGGCAGAAATTGACAATGAGCTGATTGCCTTTACGATTCAGGGAAAACCGGTAAAACCAAAAACACTTGGCCAGAAAAAATATGTGGATGCTATCCGCGAGAAAATGATGGTATTTGGTGTCGGACCGGCGGGAACCGGAAAAACCTATCTGGCGATGGCAATGGCGATACAGGCATTTAAGCAGGATGAAGTGGGAAAGATCATTTTGACCAGACCGGCGATCGAAGCCGGAGAAAATCTGGGATTTCTTCCGGGAGACCTGCAAAGCAAGATTGACCCGTATCTGCGGCCATTGTACGATGCATTATACCAGATCATGGGGGCAGATAGTTTTATCAAAAATTCCGAAAAGGGATTGATCGAGGTCGCACCACTTGCCTATATGCGTGGGCGGACACTGGATAATGCTTTTATTATACTGGATGAAGCACAGAATACGACGCCGGCGCAAATGAAAATGTTTTTGACAAGAATTGGGTTTGGCTCCAAAGTGGTGATCACCGGAGACCTTTCTCAGAAAGATCTTCCATTTTCGACCCAGTCCGGGCTGGAACAGGCATTAAAGGTATTAAAAGATGTGGACGAGATTGGCGTGTCGTATCTTACCAACAAAGACGTGGTAAGGCATCCGCTGGTGCAAAAAATCGTACATGCCTATGAAAAATTTGAGGCAAGAGAGCAGTACCGCGAAAAGCGAAAAAATGAGCACAAAAGAAAGTGAGAAAGCCGATGACAGTATATTTTGAAAATGAGACAGAAAGAGAATTTCCGTTTAATCCGGAAGAACAGGCGAAAAAAGTGATTTCCTTTGTGTGCGATCATGAAAATTGCCCGTATGAGACAGAAGTCAGCGTGACGATAGTGGAAAAAGAAACCATTCGTGAGATCAATGCGGAACACCGCCAGGTTGACCGTGTGACGGATGTTTTGAGTTTCCCGATGATGGAATACGATACACCGGGCGGTTTTGAGGGACAAGCCTTTGAAAACAGCATGACGATTTCTCCGGAAAGCGAGGAACTGGTGCTTGGGGACATCGTTTTGTGCTCCGATGTGATCGCAGAACAGGCGGAAGAATACGGACATTCGGAATTGCGCGAATATAGTTTTCTGATTGTGCACAGTATGCTGCATCTGTTTGGCTACGATCATATGGAAGAGGAAGAACGTAAGCAGATGGAAGCAAAGCAGCGGGAGATCATGGAACAGATGGGAATCCTGCGCGAAAGAAACTAAATCATGTCTTTACATAAAAGAAAGGAAAGGGTAGAGCAATGAAAAATAAAAAGAAAGTAATACTGATCAGTTGTATTTGTGCTGTCGTTGTAATTGCGATGGCCGCCGGAGCGGTGGTTCTTATGAATCATTCCGGAAAAGTGGCAGACGAACAGAAAGCGCCGGAAGCAACGCAGGCACCTGTAGTGACGGCGACACCGGAACCGACAAAGGATCCACATGAAGGCATGGTGCGGAGCAATCTGACCGGAGAATATATTACGGAAAAAGCGGCAGAAAAACGGCCATATGCGGTTATTATCAACAATATTGAGTATGCCAATGCCAATCAGCAGGGAACTTCACAGATCGATGTATTGTATGAAGCTCTTGCAGAAGGTGGAATTACGAGAATGCTTGGTGTGATTCAGGATGTGGACAAGATCAAGAAACTGGGATCCGTACGAAGCGCCAGACATTATTTTGTCAGCTTTGCCAGTGAGTGGGATGCCATATTCTGCCATTTTGGACAGACCAAATATGCGATTTCCAAGATAGAAGAACTGGGAATTAACAATTTAAGTGGTCTGTCAGCGGTCGGACCGGTCGTTTATGCCAGAGATTATTCGTATAAGGCACCGCATAATGTGTTTACCACCGGCAAAAAAATGAAAAAGGGAGCCAAAAAACTTGGTTACCGCACAAAGGTGAAGTCGGGCAATGTGGCAGAGCATTTTACGTTTTATGAGGAAGATACCGATCTCGATTCCACAGACGATACAACATATATTAAACTGCCATTTTCCGATTACTCAACGTGTTATCTCAAATATGACGAAAAGAGTAAGACCTACAAAAAATATGAATATGGCAAGAAACATAAAGACCACAAAAATAACAAACAGCTGGCTTTCAAAAATGTTATCGTGCAGCTGGTAAAAGAGAAAAATATAGATAAAAACGGATATCAGCACCTTTTCCTTCACAAGAGAAAAGGAGAAGGATATTATCTTACCAATGGAAAACGTGTGAAGATCACATGGCGTAAGAGCGAGGCAGATCATAAGATGTCATATTATGATGAGTCCGGAAATGTACTTACGATCAATCCGGGAAAAACATACATTGCGGCCTATCCGACAAGCAGAAAAAAATTGATTTCATTGAAAGAAAAATAATTGACTGCAATGGACAAAAAATGGAAAACAGAAAGGAATCAGTATGAGTGAGAAAAGACAACAGACATCCCAGGGAAGCGATTTTTTAAAGCAGGGAAGCATCCTTGCCATGGCATCCCTGATCGTACGGTTTATCGGTATGATCTACCGAATCCCCATGTCCAATATACTGGGAGAAGAGGGCAATGGTATCTATGCTGTTGCAGTAGATGTATATGATATTGTGTTGATTGTTTCCTCTTACAGTATTCCGCTGGCATTATCGAAGATTATTGCCGCCCAGAGTATACAAAAGCAGTACAAAAATACCGGGAAAACTTTCCGGCTGACTCTTTTATTTGCCGTGGTTTCCGGTGGATTATTTGGCATCCTTTTGTTTGCCGGTTCCGGATTTATCGAGACGCATATTTATCCGGATTACGCCGGAGTGAGATATCCGCTTCGTATATTGGCACCGACGATATTTATCGTCGCCCTTTTGGGAGTGTTCCGTGGCTTCTTCCAGGGAAAGAAAACGATGATCCCGACGGCGGTGTCACAGGTCGTAGAGCAGATTGTCAATGCTATTGTGAGTGTAGCCGGTGCCTATTACCTTATGAAATGGAACGCAGACAGTCCGTTTAAGAGTGGATGGGGCGCTGCCGGTGGTACACTCGGAACATGCATGGGAGCACTTTTTGCCCTTCTTCTGGTGGGATTTGTTTATTGGATCTATCGCCCGATCCAGAATAAGCTCGAGAGGAAAGATCAGACCAAACAACTGTATTCTGCAACTCATATTTACCGCATGCTGATTATGACAATTCTTCCGGTTATTTTAAGCCAGACGGTATATCAGATCAGCGGTTTAGTGGACTATTATCTATTCGGGGATGTACTTGGAGGCAAGGGGATTGACTCCGTTACGATCAAGTCGATGGTTGGGATGTACAGTTCCAAATATCGTCTTTTGACGACACTGCCAATCGCGATTTCGACATCCATCGCATCTTCGATGATCCCGAGTGCAGTAGCGGCGTATACAAAACGGGATGAGAAACTTTTAAATGACAATATCTCTTCCGGAATTAAATTTAATATGATCATTGCCTTCCCATGTGCGATTGGATACATGGTGATCGGGCAGGGCTTGATTCGCATGCTGTTTCCGTCGTCGGATTATATTACCGGTGGTAAATTGATGCTTGCCGGTTCTGCCGCCATTATCTTTTATGCTATCTCCAATGTAACAGGAGGAGCTTTGCAGAGTATCGATAAAATGCGTCTGCCGGTCATTCATTCGGCCATTTCGCTTGTCATTCACATCGGCATCGTAGTGGCACTTTTGCATGCGACAGAACTTAATGTATATGTTTTAGTGATCGGGAATGTGACATTTCCAATTATTGTAAGCGTGTTGAATGTTTTGGCATTAAAACGGTATATTCCAACCTTTGAAGTGAAACCTCTTTCGACATTTGGCGTGCCGCTTTCTGCCAGTCTGTGGATGGGGGTCGCAGTAGCGATCGTATATACTCTTATGAACCGCCTGTGTCTGACATTTTTAGGTGGTTATATGGCGAATGCACTGGCATCGTTAGTATCCGTCGCCGTCGGCGCATTGGTATTCTTCTGGATGTTTTTATCGCTGAAAGGAATGTCAAAGCAGGAATTGTTTGATTTTCCAATGGGACGTAAATTATATCTTGTTGCCAGAAAATTACGACTTATGGAATAGTTTCTTTGTCAGCGCGAGAAGGTAGTCTGTAAACCCGGCGGCCGGGATATCTTTCGATGCGGCAAGGACAACGGAACCGATTTTTTTATCTTTTTCATAATAATCAACGGAACCGACAGGGGCACCTTTTTTCAGGGGTGCCTTTTGTGCGTCAAAATAACTTATTTTTCTTGTCGGAGCAGCGGAAGAATCTTCATTTTTCAAAAGATAAGAAAAGGTGCTCTTCGGAACCGGAACTACCTGATCTTCTTTGCCACCCTGAACAGGAACCGGTTTCAATGCCTGTGCAATGTCCGTATCACGGTAAATATGGCAGTTGGCAAAACCGTAGTCAAGAAGAGCCTGCGCTTCGGAAAAACGCTTTTTATGATCCGGCGCAGCCATGATAACGGCGATAAGGTCCATATCATCACGGCGTGCACTGGCACTCAGACAGTATTTGGCTTTGGAAGTGGAACCGGTTTTGAGCCCGGTGATCCCATCGTAAAAGCGGACCAGCTTATTGGTGTTAGTCAGACCAAACTCGGTTTCTCCTTTTTTCGTCTTATGAATGATCGTGTCCATCCAAACGGTAGAATAATTGCTGATCTCCGGGTGTTTTGTGATCAATTCACGCGACATGAGCGCGACGTCATAAGCACTTGAAAAATGGCCGGATTCAATATTATCATCGAGACCGGTGCAATTTTTAAATTGTGTATGCTTCATACCGAGAGCGACAGCTTTTTCATTCATTTTTTTCACAAAGGCTTCTTCAGAACCTGCAATTTTTTCTGCCATTGCGACAGCGGCATCGTTTGCACTTGCAATTGAGATACATTTGATCATCGTATCGACGGTCTGCGTTTCATTGGGTTCTAAAAAGACCTGGGAACCGCCCATACTTGCGGCGTATTCGCTGACAGAGACCGGCGTTTCCAATGTCAGTTTGCCATTATCCAGTGCTTCAAAGATCAAAGTAAGCGTCATGATCTTTGTAATACTGGCGGGAACCAGTTCTTTGTCCTTGTCTTTTTCATAGATAATATCTCCGGTAGAACCCTCGATCAATACGGCAGAAACAGCGCTGATGTCCACAGCACCTCCGGAAGCTGTTTTTTCTTCTGCCAGAGCACTTCCGGAAATAGTAAACAGAAAAGCGGACAGACAGACGAAAAATAAAGTGAGACGTAATTTCATAATATAACCGTCCTATCATTTTTTATGCTATATTTTATGCAGCGACAAGGAAAAACATACCGGTTATTTGATGACGATTACTTTACGACCGTTACTTTACAGCGGTAGCATTTTTTGTTTGAGATCACTTGGATGATGGCGACTCCGGTCCGCCTGCCTGTGATTTTTCCAAAAGGGGAGACACTGGCGATGTAGGGAGCAGTGGAATAATAGCGTACCGGCTTTTTCGAATGCTGTAAATGAACATATGCGGTTTTTCCAACCTTTAATGTGAGAGCAGTAGCGGTTAATTTCCGCTTTGGAATGATTGGTTTGTAATATGCGAGGCGGGTGTGGGGATAAAGAAAATAGGCACACAATACAAGCAGAAGAATAACAGTAACTTTTTTCATGGCTATCTCAAAAAAGGGGATTACTTTATTCTATGCAGAAAAAGGAGCCGCAAACATAGAAAATACTACATTTGCGGCTCGGGGATTTAATAACTATATTGAATGATTATACTTCAAAAATCAGGTCTCCATAAGAAGGTACCGGCCAATATTCTTTATCAACAAGCATTTCCAGCTCATCGATTGGAGTACGCAGCTCTGACATAGCAGTAAATACAGAGTCACGATAGAACTCAGCCTGCTCTTTTCCTTCTTCCATTGCGCAGCCCTTGTCGGTTGCTTCGATCAAAGTATTCAGAGCACTCTGCGCTTTGGCAAGAAGTGCAGAACATTTGGTAAGAAGTTCTGTCTGAACGGAAACGGTAGCTTCCGGACAGGCACTCTTGATCTGATTTACAGAATCTGCCAAACTTGTTGTATATTTGATGATGGATGGGATGTACTGTTTTGCAGCCATCTCGATCATTGTCTTTGCTTCGATATTGATCGCCTTTGCGTAGGCTTCATAGTTAATCTCGGCGCGAGATTCCAATTCTACTTTTGTCAATACGTTCTGACGTTCAAAGATTTCGATTGTCTTAGGATCTACGAGAGAAGCAGTGGCATCTACCATTGTTTTTACATTTGGAAGGCCACGGCGTTCTGCCTCAGCAACCCATTCGTCAGAATAACCGTTTCCGTTGAAGATAACTTTCTGATGTTCTTTCAATGTCTTCTGGATGAGAGCATCGACAGCAGAATCAAAGTCTGCAGCACCGGCAAGTTCGTCTGCCATGCCTTCCAAAACATCAGCAACAACGGTGTTCAATACGGTGTTTGCACCGGCGATGGACATGGAAGAAGCCACCATACGGAATTCGAATTTGTTTCCTGTGAAAGCAAATGGTGATGTACGGTTACGGTCAGTAGCATCCTTCTTAACCGGAGGAATAGAACTTACACCGATATCCATTTTCTCGCCTTTAATACTGTGAGTAGCCGTACCGGTAGCGATAATCTGCTCTACGATATCCTCAAGCTGTTCGCCAAGGAAAATAGAGATGATTGCCGGAGGTGCCTCGTTTGCACCAAGACGGTGGTCATTTCCAGGGTTGGATGCAGACATACGAAGCAGGGCAGCATTTTCATCAACCGCTTTAATGACGGCAGATAAGAACAAAAGGAACTGTTTGTTGTCATGTGGAGCAGGACCCGGGTTCAATAAGTTAATACCGGTATTGGTAACGATAGACCAGTTGTCATGTTTACCGGAACCATTGATGCCGGCAAATGGTTTCTCATGAAGAAGACATTCCAATCCATGACGGCGGGCAACTTTCTTCATGGTCTCCATAACAATCTGATTATGGTCGGTTGCAATATTTGCAGTATTATAGATCGGAGCCATCTCGTGCTGTGCAGGAGCCACCTCGTTATGCTGCGTTTTGGAAAGAATTCCCAACTTCCACAATTCGATGTTCAGGTCTTTCATGTAACCTGCCTGACGCTCGCGGATGGTACCAAAGTAGTGGTCATCCAATTCCTGTCCTTTTGGAGGCATTGCTCCAAATAAAGTACGACCGGTAAAGATCAAGTCATCACGTTTGAGGTACTGATCATGGTCGACTAAGAAATATTCCTGTTCAGGTCCTACGGAACAAGAAATGTTTGTTACATCTTCATATCCGAACAAGTGCATGATGCGGACAGCTTGTTTGCTGATTGCTTCCATGGAACGAAGAAGAGGAGTTTTCTTATCCAATGCTTCTCCAGTGTAGGAACAGAATGCAGTAGGGATGCAAAGTGTCACGCCGATTTCATCTTCACGAAGAAATGCCGGAGAGGTACAATCCCATGCTGTATATCCTCTTGCCTCAAATGTTGCACGGAGTCCGCCGGATGGGAAAGAAGAAGCATCCGGTTCTCCTTTTACCAATTCTTTACCATTAAATTCCAAAACAGCATGTGACTTAGAATCGGCTCCCAGGAAAGAGTCCTGTTTTTCTGCGGTCACGCCGGTCATTGGCTGGAACCAGTGAGTATAATGGGTAGCACCATTTTTAAGAGCCCATTCTTTCATACCGTGTGCCACAACGTTTGCGACTTCCGGTGTAAGCTCTTCACCACTTTCAATTGTTTTTTTCAAAGACTGATACGTTTTCTTTGGAAGGTATTCCTGCATAACTTCGTCATTAAATACCTTTGTTCCAAATACATCTGAAATTATATTTGTTTCCATAGTTTCCTCCATTCCGGCATGTGCTGCCATTAAAAATTTTCATATTTAAATGTGCCTGCAATCCTTTATCCATTATACACAAAAATTTCGTTTGTGCAATAAATAAAAAAAGGGCATCCTCAAAAAATGAGAACGCCCTTGTTCTGCTTTAGCACAAAATCATCATATCATGTTTCGAAAAAAAAGTAAAGAGTTTTTTTGAATTTTTTTTTGAAAGTTTAAAAACAAAAATGTTTATATAATTATTTCTTGCAAAAAAGCGATAAAAATTCATCAATAACTTCATATAAAATGTGTGAAAATGTAATCTTATCGACAGAGGCTGACGGATAAACCGGATAGGCGTTGTATACACTGCCATTGATCCGGCATTCAATCGTTCCGACGGGATCTGAGGTGCTGACCGGTGCCGTGACTGACGCAGGAAGCCGGTAATGGATTTCAAGCGTTTCAAAGGACGCCAGCGGAAGTGTGATCGGTTCCGGGACACGGAGAAATATCTGATTTTCGATACCGTCAGCGACACGAAGAGGTGTTTTGCTGAAATCCTGAAAAGAAATCTTTTGTTTTTTAAAGTGTGTAAAGCCATAATCCATCAGCGTCTTTGTGTCGACCCATTTGCGGTTTTTATCCGGGGGCCATCCGCTGGCAAGGACACAACTGGTGAGCGTAAGATCTTCCCGCTTTGCAGCTCCGACAAAGCAATATCCGGCTTTTCCGGTGAAACCGGTTTTGATTCCCAAAGCTCCGTTGTAAGAGGTGAGAAAGGCATCGTGATTGGTCAAAGAATACGAATGTCCTTTTTTATCGGAGATTGTTTTAGACGGTGTCTGAATGATCTTCAGGAAATCTTTGTTTTGGCAGGCGTAGGAAGCAAGCCGGCACATATCTGCCGGTGTGCTCTGATGGCCCTCTGCATCCAGTCCGTTGGGCGTTACGAAATGGGTAGCGTTCAAGCCGAGTTGTGCCGCTTTTTGGTTCATTTTATCCGCGAAGCCTTCGACAGAGCCGCCGACATGCTCGGCGACAGCGACAGCTGTGTCATTGTGGGATTCCAGCATAAGGGAGTGTAGGAGATCATTCATGGTAAAAGAACTGCCTTTTGAAGCCACTAAGTGTACTTTTGGCATGGAAACGGCACGGGAAGAGAAAGAAACTTCTTCCGATGGAGAACTTTGTTCCAAAGCAAGAAGGCAGGTCATAATCTTAGTTGTACTTGCCATCGGGCGAGGTGTCTGTTCCTCTTTTCCATAAAGTATACGGCCGCTTTCCGCATCCATCAGACAGGCTCCGGAGGCAAAGAGAGAGAGTTGTTTTGGTGTGTCAGAGGAGGCGGAGATGGTATCGTCTGCAAGGGAAAAGTCGGGAATTACGGTACCTTTTTTCAGAGGATGTGCATACATACAGCAGACGATCAAAAAAAGGATCCCTGCCAAAAGGGAGAAGCAGATCAGAAGTTTTGAATGTTTCAACAAAGACCTCCCATTAATACTTTATATTATTTTGTATCTATCCTATGAAACTTTACATTATTTAATGCACAAAAAAATCATGTAAATGTTTTGCAAAATGTTAAAATTATTGTTGCTATTTTTTCAAAAAAGCATTACAATTACAATTGGAAAAAATTTTGTTTTAACAAAACATAACTATAAAAAAGTGGAGGACTGCAGTATGAGTAATTCAGCAAAAATGTCAGCAAGACAGAGAATTGAATCTCTTGTTGACGCAAACAGTTTTGTTGAGATCGGTGCTCTTGTAACAAAGAGAAATACAGATTTCAACATGCAGGAAAAAGCAGTGCCAGCTGATGGTGTCATTACAGGTTATGGAGTGATCAACTCCGGACTGGTATATGTTTACAGCCAGGATGTGACCGCGATGAATGGTTCTGTCGGCGAAATGCACGCAAAGAAGATTGCCCGTCTTTATGAGATGGCGATGAAAGCAGGTGCACCTGTGATCGGATTGATCGATTGTGCCGGTGTACGTGTTCAGGAAGCCGTAGATGCATTGGCTGGATTTGGTGAGATTTACATGAGTAAAGTCAAAGCAAGTGGTGTGATTCCACAGATCAGTGCTATTTTAGGCTCATGTGGAGGAGGAGTGGCGGTATCGACACTTCTGAGCGACTTCACTTTTATGGAGGCAGAAAACGGAAAATTGTTTGTTAATTCTCCAAATGCCGTTGATGGGAACCGCGTAGAAGCCTGTGATACAGCAAGTGCAGCATTCCAGGCAGAAGCAGGAAATGTCGATTTTGTCGGCGAAAATGAAGCAGATGTACTTGCTCAGATTCGTAACCTGATCGAAGTACTTCCGGCAAATTATGAGGATGTGGCAGCAAACGAAGTAGAAGATGACATGAACCGTGTAATTCCGAATTTCGAAAGTCTCATCGGTGATCCTGTGGCAGCATTGACACAGATCGCAGATGCGAACGTATTTATCGAGACGAAAAAGGATCATGCAAAAGATATGATCACCGGATTTATGACTCTTGGCGGTGTGACAGTAGGTGCTTTGGCAAACAGTGCAGAGCAGACACTTTCTACTGCCGGATGCCGTAAAGCAGAGAAGTTCATCTATTTCTGTGATGCATTTGGAATTCCGATGATCACACTTACAAATGTAAAGAAATATGCTTCTTCCATGGAAGAAGAAAAGACCATCGGACAAGCGGTAGCAGATCTGACCTGTGCTTTTGCCAGCGCAGAGAGTGCGAAAGTGAATGTAATTACCGGTGAAGCTTACGGAAGTGCCTATGTAGCAATGAATTCAAAACATATCGGAGCAGATCTTGTACTTGCTCTTGAAAATGCCAAAGTCGGCGTGATGGATGCAAAGAGTGCGGTTTCCGTTATGTATGAAGATGATATTAACAAAGAGGCAGATAAACTTGCTGCTTTGGATGAAAAAACAAAAGAGTTTGAGGAGATGCAGTGTAAAGCCTCGATTGCAGCAAAACGTGGCTATGTAGATAATATTATCGAGGGTTCTGAAATCCGCAAACAGTTGATTTATGCAATGCAGATGTTCGGAATGAGGTGATAAAATGATAGTATTAGCAGCGACAGCGCAAGCAGCGGGAGAAGATTATACGACAATCCCGGAAGCCCTTGTCAATACTGTTATTGCCATGGGAACGGTGTTCCTTGTATTGATTCTGATCAGTTTTATTATTTCTTTGTTAAAATACATTCCTGCTTTGATGGATAAATTTACAAAGAAAGAAGAACCGGTACAACCAATTCCACAGGCACAGCCGGCACCGGCACCAAAGCCTGTTGTACAGACACCGGCAGCACCTGCTGACGATACACAGCTGATTGCCGTGATCACAGCAGCTGTTGCAGCAGCGATGGAACAGGACGGAGTTGCCGTACCTGCAGATGGATTGGTGATCCGTTCCATCAAAAAGCGTTCGTATTAATTTGAAATATATCTTTAGGAGGAAAAATTCATGAAAACTTATACAATTACCGTAAATGGAACGGCTTATGATGTTACCGTAGAAGAGACAGCAGGCGGCGCAGCTCCTGCACCAGCAGCAAAAGCAGCCCCGGCGGCTCCAGCAGCAGCTCCGGCACCGGCACCTGCTCCGGCAAAAGCAGCAGGCGGCGCAGCAGGATCTGTAGAGATCAATGCACCGATGCCGGGTAAGATCCTGGATGTAAAAGCACAGCCGGGTGCAAGCGTTTCCCGTGGAGACGTTGTTTTGATCCTTGAGGCGATGAAGATGGAAAACGAAGTCGTAGCACCTCAGGATGGAACCATCGCAAGCATCAATGTAAATGTTGGTGATATGGTTGAGCCAGGAGCAGTTTTGGCGACAATGAACTAGTCTATAGACATAAGAACGGAGGATTAAGATGGAAGTTTTACAAAATCTTATTCACCAGACAGCATTTGCAAACAATACATTGGATTGGCGTAATGTCGTCATGATCTTTGTGGCATTCCTCTTTTTGTTCCTTGCGATTAAAAAAGGGTATGAACCACTGCTTCTTGTGCCAATTGCGTTTGGTATGTTACTGGTTAATATTTATCCGTCGATCATGGAACCGGGCGGATTGTTGGAATATTTCTTTAAATTGGACGAATGGTCGATCCTGCCATCTCTTATTTTCCTTGGAGTTGGTGCGATGACAGACTTTGGTCCGTTGATCGCAAATCCAAAGAGTTTTCTCTTGGGAGCGGCGGCACAGTTTGGTATCTTTGCCGCATACCTGCTTGCGATTGTACTTGGCTTCAATGGAAAAGCAGCAGCAGCGATCTCAATCATCGGTGGAGCCGATGGTCCTACCTCCATTTTCCTTGCCGGGAAACTGGGTCAGACAGATCTGATGGGATCGATTGCCGTGGCAGCATATTCGTATATGTCACTGGTGCCGATCATCCAGCCACCGATCATGAAACTCCTTACAACAAAGAAGGAACGAGAGATCAAGATGGAACAGCTTCGTCCGGTTTCCAAACTGGAACGAATCCTTTTCCCAATCATTGTTACGACTGTGGTATGTTTGATCCTTCCAAGTACAGCACCTCTCATAGGTATGTTGATGCTTGGTAACCTCTTCCGTGAATCCGGAGTGGTTCCACAGTTGATGGAAACAGCATCCAATGCAATGATGTATATCGTAGTTATCCTTCTTGGTACATCGGTAGGCGCAAAGACAAGTGGTGCAGAGTTTATCAAACCAGAGACATTGAAGATTGTTGTACTTGGTCTGGTGGCATTTGCTGTCGGTACAGCAGCCGGCGTTCTCTTTGGTAAATTGATGTGCAAAGTGACAAAGGGTAAAGTAAATCCTTTGATTGGTTCTGCCGGAGTATCGGCCGTTCCTATGGCAGCCCGTGTATCTCAGAAGGTTGGTGCTGAGGCAGATCCTACAAACTTCCTTCTTATGCATGCAATGGGACCGAACGTTGCCGGAGTTATCGGTACTGCAGTAGCAGCCGGAACATTTATGGCTATTTTCGGCGTTAAGTAAATTAGGAGGATAAATAAATGGCAGAAATTGAAAAAAAACCAGTTAAAATAGTAGAAACTATTCTGCGTGATGCACATCAGTCTCTGATTGCTACCAGAATGACAACAGAGCAGATGATGCCAATCGTTGAGAAGATGGACAAGGTTGGATATCATGCTGTAGAGTGCTGGGGTGGAGCAACATTCGATGCTTCCCTCCGTTTCCTGAAAGAAGATCCATGGGAGAGACTTAGAAAGTTCCGTGATGGATTCAAGAATACAAAACTTCAGATGCTGTTCCGTGGACAGAATATCCTTGGATACCGTCCATACGCTGATGATGTTGTAGAGTATTTTGTTCAGAAATCTCTGGCAAATGGTATCGATATCATCCGTATTTTCGACTGTATGAACGACCTTCGCAACCTTCAGACTGCTGTACATGCTGCAAACAAAGAGCATGGCCATGCACAGGTTGCTCTTTCCTATACACTTGGTGATGCTTATACTCTTGAGTACTGGACAAGCATTGCGAAACGTATCGAGGAAATGGGTGCAGACTCTATCTGTATCAAAGATATGGCCGGTCTTCTTCTTCCATATAAGGCAACTGAGCTTGTTACAGCCCTGAAAGAGACTGTTAAGATCCCGATCGATCTTCATACACATTACACCTCTGGTGTAGCTTCCATGACTTACTTAAAAGCTGTTGAAGCTGGTGTTGATATCATCGATACTGCAATGTCTCCAT
>OGPJ01000348.1_pt1 | contig 38192 bp, 40 predicted proteins | sample 1552831 | NCBI WGS metagenome assembly OGPJ01 (sample SAMEA2579914, study PRJEB22360) | human gut metagenome | biome: human gut; feature: human-associated habitat; material: faeces | place: Denmark | collected 2008/2010
TTTATGTGGGCTATTTTTCTTTTGGAAAGGAGCCAAAGGCGAACTTTCCTATAAAAAAAGAGCCTTGAACCTACTATGTAGTTCCAAAACTCTTTCTTTTATAAACTATTTCTTTTTACAAAAAACTGAATAATCGTAAATGGTGCTTAACACCGTTACTCAAACTCGGCAAATCCAAAGATGTTTCTAAACATATTTATTTAGTTTTTATCCTTTTTCTACCGTTATTTTATCTCTGTTACATATATTATTTTGGCTTGCTGATTTTCTGTTGCCAACTTATTATAAATGCTAGGAAATTATTTTACAACCTTTATTTTATTCTAACGGAGGAATGCTGCTATCACATCTTTGCGCATTTGCATGGGCTAATACAGTTCCAACAGCAGTTATATCAAATGCCATCGGAATCTCATTCCACCATTTTAGCAATAAATTGAGTGTTTCTCTTTTCTTCCATTCTAGAGCAAAGTTATCAGTTACTATTTTCTTCTGTTCTTCATTCTTGTCATATAAATCGTATATTTGCTCAAGAATACTATTTTGTTCATTTGAAGTTTCAATAAATTGATCTTCCAATTTTCCAGAAATCATTTGTCGGTTTACTAGCTTCAAAGAACATATTTGTTTCTTATTAATAACCGGTAGTCTAACATACCCTTCTAATAATTCATGATCACATAACCATTCTCTTGGCAAATTCCCACTGTTCAATAAAGATAAAGCTTTCTGATAATTCTCTGATTCTTTTTTTATCCCTACACATACATAACCATCCAATTGTTCTGCATAAAATAAATCTAATTTTTTCAATGAACTAAATTGAGTTAATCTCACCGCATCTAAAATTTCTAAGTGATCTAACCACTCTCTTCCTTTACATAAATTTGTATAGCATAATTTAGAAAATACATTCTCCAAAACACTTAATCCCTGTATAATCGATCCTGTTGCTGGAAACAGCCGTTCCACCATATACGCAACAGTCAAAGCACATAAAGCATCATCATCTACCTGATCAACAATTTCTATTGCTTTTTTTATACCCACACGTACCTTTCTATCTTTATCCTTTTTTACTCTATGTAATAGCAATTCCGAAAGCAAATCATAATCTGCTTCTCTTTCTGTTGCGGCTGCTGTTTTATGTGCTTCTGTTATAAGAAATTGAAATGAAGGATCCGAAAATTTTTGTAATGCTCCTTCCACTTTTAACATTTTAGGCATAAACGCTTCTTCAAATTTTGCAACTCTGTCGTTTGCACATTGATATGCATCTTGAGTAAAGTCTTTTCTTGCTATATCATACATTTCATTAAAAATCTCGCGTGCCCTCTTTTCATCTATACCAGAAACATTAGTTATATTAATTATTTCTGCCTGCAACTGTTGTGCATTGTTTCCAGCCTTTTGTACTTGTTTATCACTCATTATCTTTAATTCTCCCTATTTGTATTTGAGAGGCCTCGTTCTTTGCTTTTTGTTCTTGCCTAATTTTAGTATTACTAATACTGAGATTCTTTTCATCTAATACAATCGTTTTATCTCTTTCTCCTATTTGCCTTTGTTTAGAAGCAGTCCCAGCTTTCTGTTCTTGTTTCACGCTTTGCTTATTTACACCAATCTTATAGCCAATTGTTCCTCCCGTCACAGCCCCCAAAATTATACCTATAATTACACTAATCAGTTCCGTACCCAAGCCATCAAAAAACCATTCCATTAAGTTCCCCTTCTTCCTTATAACTTTAACAAATCCGTATAGATTTTTCTTCGTGCAGTATTTGATTTATTGGTAAATTCAACACTATTATACCAATTTATCAAATTTTCCCTTTGTTCATTTGAAATATTTTCTCTATGAAACACAAAATATCCTACAAGATAGTTAACATAATCAGAACGATTATATTTTTCTAAATTATTATTTTCTATAAACTCTAAAGCCCTTCCTAACGCTTCTAATGTCATTTCAAAACATTCCTTTAATTTATCTGGTTCTAAGTTACAAAGTTGATTTTCTTTTGTATCCGATGAAATAGGTGCAAAATTGTTCAAATGTTTACCGGAAACAAGAATTTCATAGGCTGGATTTAATGCTGCAATCGAATATGAAACATTCGTTTTCTGTGGTGTGAAAAAATCATATCCATATTCTTGTACCTTGCTGCGGTATACATGTGTATATTGTGTATACACATCAATACCATGGGCTTTTAGTTTAGAAAATCTCATTTGAATAATGCTTACCCGACTTCCCGCATTATTTAATACTTCAAACCAATTAATCTGTTCATCTTCCGTAAGATCTGTCGCAAAATTAATCGTGTACTGATAGGTTTTTATTTTATTTCTAATTTGCAACAATGCATTTACTACCATCGGTGATGCCAATGCCTTGTTTTTTTCTGTATAAGCTATTAATTTGTTGTCGTCTTTGTTCAATAGAATGCCCACTGGAACCTGGTTTTTTCGATATGCCTCTGTATTTATGACAAATTCTCCCTTTCCTAAATCCAGCACTACATTTTTTAAATCCGGATGATTGCAATATGCTTTATAATTTGTTGTCAATCTTTGTTGTCCATCCACAACCGACATTTGACCTCTTACAGATTCTGAAAGCAATTCTCTTTCTACAAATGATACTTGCGGCACTGCAAATTCTTTTTCTGTATTGTTTATAATATTGATTGAAATTGCAGATATAGGAGATTTACTTAAAAGCTGGTAATTTAATAATTCAACACATTTGGCTAGAGTCCAGCTAACGTCCCTTTGATATAAAGGCAAGGTTAATTCATTTTTTTCTATGTATTCGCAAAGCGTAAAAATATATTCTTGTCTACTGTTTTTTGTTGGATTAAGATTAGCTGCCTCCAGTAACTGTTTATTAATATTCATCCCTAGTCCTTTCCGCTGCGTTTTTTAGCAGCTACTATATTTTTTTGTATTTTATCAATTTTAAGTCATTTTGTCAATAGCTGCTATTTTGCAAGATATGTATAAGCAATGGTTATTACTTATAATCCGTTGTCTTACACACTTCTAAACTTTATGATACAAAAGAGGTAATTTCATGAATATTCAAATATATTTTGGCATGGCAATTAAACAATTACGGATTTCCCGAAAGATGAGCCAAGAAAAATTTGCATTACATATAAATATGGATCGAACCTATTATGCTTCTGTAGAAAACGGTCATCATAATATTTCAATAAACAATATCGAAAAAATTGCAAATGGTTTTAACATTTCGTTAACTGATCTTTTTAAGCTTGTTGATGAAATACACGCAGGAACCAATGATTAACTCAGGAGGTACAAATTATGGCCAAGAAACTCCCAAAATTACCAGAATTACTTGAAAGGAAAATAAGTAAAACCAGACAAACTAGAGATGATGATGATGATATCATTTTTCAAAACAGAGTCAGTAGACCTGCTTAATCAATTCATTCTGCCAAGCCCGGATATCTGAAGTCTTAATCTCACACATCTTTTTCTTTTTGAAATAAGATGTAACTTTCAAATCAAACACATATCTTTTATTTTTGATTGTGTTTTCTCTAAGCCGATTCTCCACATCAGAGAAATAGATTTCAACAAAATTCTCAAAGTTAATATCCAAATCTTTTCTCTGCTGTTGCCGGAAGTTACGCTCCCACTCCTCTGCTTCAGCTTTTGTCTTAAAGACTCTTTTGTTCTTTTTATGGCGTAGCCAGTCCTCATAATAGAACTGGCTACGCCATGTTTTACCATCTCTCGTAGCTGGCATATCATCATCTCCTCTCCATTAACCAACTGCCATGCCATAAAACTTTTCTTCGAAATACTTTGTAGGTACCTTGCCTGAAATCACTCGATAACCTTTTTTTTCAATTCATTATTAAGACCACGAATGATTTGTAAGCATATCCTCTTGATACTCCAAGAATCTGTGCTGCTTCATCTGCTGTTACATACATCTTCATCGTATTCCCCATATTGTGTTCTCCTTCCTTTTTTATTTCGGTACACTTTTATGACCTTATTTGTCTGTATTATATAGTACACATTTGTGTCTGTCAAGTAATTAAATCAATTTTTTATACACAAATGTGTCCCATTGTGATAAAATAGGGGTAACAAATCATAAAGGAGCATTTTTTATGACTACTGGAGAAAAGATTAAATACTTTCGCAACATGCGTGGAATATCACAGGAAACACTTGGTCAGTTGTCCGGCATAAACTCCGCAACAATAAAGAAATATGAATATGGAATCCGTAATCCAAAACCTGACCAGCTTTTAAAGATTGCCAATGCACTAGGCATCAGCATTAACATTTTCATGGATTTTGATATAGAAACAGTTTCTGATGTATTATCATTACTGTTTAAACTGGATGACCAGATTGATATGAAATTTGAGGCAGATAAGGACGATGAGGGCAATTTCAAGCCTGCTACTGTTAAGCTGTCCTTTAAGAACAAACTCATCAATAAAAAACTCTGTACCTATATGAAAGCTTTGGAAATTCGTGAAAATATGCTAAATGCTAAAGATGAATATTCAGAAGAAGAGTATGCTGACAGTTTGCAGCATATCAATGAAAATATCGAAGAAATCAAGCAACACCTGCTTGATGACAATATGGTTGTCAAAAAAGGCACTGACCGCCTTACTGTAAAAAATTATCCAAATTAGTAAAACCTCCTGAATTATCAAACATAAGATGATAATATCTAATTAAACAGAAAGCACCCACTCCAAAGGTGGATGCTCCGAGTTTAGGTTAATGAATGTCCTTAAGGACACCGCCTATCCTGTTGGCAGACAGGATAGACATTTTTATTTTCGCTTGTTTCTCTTATCGAGAAAGGCAAGCAACGCTACAATCAAGCTACCAAAGGACATCAGCAATGCTAATATCCCAATGAAAATCGAAATGATCTCATAAGCCGTCATTGACGCCACCTCTACGCTCCGCTCCGGTCGGCGCTAAACAATCGTCCCCCCCCGGACGCTTAACGCCCTGTCATGGGTACTTTCCTTAGATAGTATCCTAAAATAAGAGCTAATGCTTCTGCAAGGATAAATAAAAATTATTGATTATCCCTCTACGTCGCAAAATACTATTTAGCATCGGTTACAATCGGAAAATTCATTTCAACAATAAACTCTTTTTTTTCTATTTTTGCTTCAATCTCTCCATCCATCCGACTAACCAACTCCTTTGCAATAGATAGTCCCAATCCAGTAGATGTTTTACTTCTGGCAACATCTGCTTTATAAAATCGCTCAAATACCTGATCTATATTAATCTGTTCTGGATGTGTAACCTGATTGCTGATTCTAAGCACCGCCTGATTTTGATCACGTTCCAACACAATGCTAATCTTCTTTTCTCCATGATCCAGCCCATTTTTTATCACATTCTGGATAACACGGCGGAGTCCCTGCCTGTTTCCATGTATATACAACTGTTCTTCCGTAATCTGAATATCCGGCTGAATTTCCATTCTTACCCATTCATCATAGTATGAAAAAACTGTTTCTTTCAAAATCCGGTTCATACAGCACAATGTCAATTCCAAACTGTAAGATTCGTTTTTTAACTTTGTAAACATAAAAAGTTCTTCCAACATTTCATTCAGACTATGAATTCTTTCGTGGATAATGCTTAAATAACGTTTCTGATCCTCTATATTTTCACATTCTTCCATTAGCTGGAAATATCCGTCCAAAGATGTCAGTGGTGTGCGGATATCATGAGAAAGATTTGTATAAGTGTCCGCAATCAGAGCTTCTTTCTCCTGATAATGCTGCTTCTCTTTTCTTCGCAGTTCCAGAAGCTCATTCAACTTGTCAGAAAGCTTTCCTATTCCACCCACATCAAATTCATGGTTAATCAACATGTTACTGTCATGTTTCATCATAAACGCCAATTGGCGGCAGATGTCTTTCACCTGCCGCTGGTATTTCCACATAATAATAAATTGTAAGATAATAATTCCTGCTAATATCCCAATTACGATATACATCCGTTAAATATCCCTCTTTTGAAAAACAACGCTGCTTACTGATATCATCATAACGATGAACACTATTGCCACACCAAATGCCGTCAAACACTCATTTCCACTCGGATTCATAGGAAGCAGTGATAATTTTCCTGTTATCGTATACTTATAAATCTGGAAATTCTGAATTCCTATTTTTTGAACAGCACTATTGATCACCCCATACACAATGGTCATTACATTCATGCTAAGACAGACAGCAATGACCATGCTGATTACATTATTTTTCAAAATAATTGCAATCGCCATACAAATCAGCACAAGTGCATAATGAAGAGCCAGTTCAGTCACAAAATAAGATAAAATTGCTTTTGTATTTCCCCATTCCAATTCCCCGAAAACAATACCATTCGCCGCTGCCTGAAATAAGAATGCACCTGCCATTGTCAGTACCGTAAAGACAGCCAAGGCAATTGCCCTGGAAAAAATCAGAGTTCCTCTATTTCTAACCTGACCTCCTATATTCTTAATATATCCGCTACTGATATCCGCTGTTGAAAACAGAACAGTAAAAATCACCAAAAGCAGTGCATACAATTTTCCTTGGGAATTGGCAAAAAAGATATCATATACCGTCACCTTTTCTCCCGGCTCCGTAGGCAGCGTTACCATCATTCCCACATTAATATTATCCACAGTAGGTTCAGTAACCTGCTCCTGTTTCATGGCATCCTTTTCAGTCAAAAGCTCATAATCTGTCTTGCATAAAGATGTTGTAATCAATAATATTGCTGCCAGTACGATCCAGATTACATACGTACTTTTGGTTTTAAGCATCCGGTATAAATCCATTTTTATTATATTAAGCATGATCCGCACCTCCCGTCAGATTCAGAAAATAAGTTTCCAGTTCTTCACTGGTTATGGAAATCCCTTTTACCGGAATTCCTGACTTTGCAAGTTCCATATTCAACGCTGCACTTTCATTCAATCGTTCAAAAATATGAATATGCTCTTTATCTGTTACCTGATAGTTGGTAAATCCCATAGAATCCATCACCGGAATCGCCTGTTTCGGATGATCCAATGTCAACTCTATCCGTTCACTGCATCTTCTTATTAATTCTTCTCTTGTAATTTCCTGTAATAAACTTCCATTATGAATAATTCCATAATCAGTAGCAATCTTCGATAATTCCTCAAGAATATGACTGGAAATGCATATTGTCATATTCTTCTCTTTCTGAAGTCTCTGAATCGTATCCCGGATTTCTGCAATACCCTGTGGATCCAATCCATTGATTGGCTCATCAAGAACTAATAAATCTGGTTCTCCAACCAAAGCAAGACCAATTCCCAAACGCTGTTTCATTCCAAGTGAAAAATGTTTTGTTTTTTTCTTTCCCACATCCTCCAGACCGATAATTCTCAATATTTCTTCAATATAACTTTTTTTCTTTATTCCAAACAGCTTGCATTTGATATTCAGATTTTCATATGCAGTCATATTTCCATAAAGTCCCGGTGCCTCAATCAGACATCCTATCCGTGATCGAACTTTTTGCAAATCCTTTCCCTTGTATCCAAACATCTCGATTTCTCCACAAGTTGGCTTGGAAAGTCCACTGATCATCTTCAGACAAGTTGTCTTCCCAGCTCCATTCCGACCGATAAAACCATAAATAGCACCTTTTTTAATATGCATATTGACACTGTCCACAGCTTTATGGTGTCCATATTGCTTAGTCAAATTTCTTGTTTCCAATAACATTTCGCTCAAGTTTTTCATCTCCTTTTTCTTATCTGCATTTATCATAAAGGAATAATCCTAATCAAACGCAAATAAATAGTAAAAAAAGAGTAAAGATTATAGATGAAGACGATAACCGATTCCCCAGACTGTTTCAATATATTCCTCAGATGTAACTGTTTTTATCTTTTTACGAATATTGCTTATATGTACATCCAGAGTTTTTGTTTCACCCATATATGGTTCGTCCCACGCATATTCAAAAATGTCCTCTTTACTGAAAACCTGCTTCGGATTTCTGAGCAGTAATTCTAAAATCGCAAACTCCTGTCTTGTTATCTTAGGAAGTATTTTTCCACCAATGCTGACCTGAAAAGTAGCTTTGTTCAATACCATCTCTCTGAACGAAAGGTTAGATTCTTTTATTTCCTTTTCTTCTGTATGACGAAGCTGTACCTGAATTCTTGCCAGTACCTCTCTGATTTCAAAAGGTTTCGTTATATAATCATCAGCCCCACTAGTTAAAACCTTTACCTTTTCATCCAAGCTATCTTTCGCAGTCAAAACAATAACCGAAAGATTTCCCTTTTTCCGTATTTCCTCCAGAACTGCTTCTCCTGTAATTCCCGGCAACATCAAATCCAGCAACACCAGTGCATAGCTATGCTCCTGCATATTCAAAAGCAGCTTTGCCTCAGTTCCGGAAAACGCCTGCTCACAGGAATAGCCTGCTTTGGATAATGCTTCCTGAAGCAGATTATTGATATTTGTATCATCTTCTACAATCAGTATTTTCTGCATGATAGTTCTCTCCTCTATTTTACACTGTGAAAACATTATTTTCTTGCATTATACGCTTTTCCCTTTTTTCCCGCAATCCCCCACAGCTCCCCAGAATTCTCCAGTACATAACTTACTTTTTGTTCCAGCTGAACTTATAATTTTCAGTATTGCTGTGCTTCCAAGATGCATATATCACTTTTTCCTTACCATTATGCCTTTATTTCTCCATCAGTGCTTTCGCAACCCTTATCCCGCCCGCAAATAGAGCCAAACTAGAGCCATTTGATAAAACAAATGCCGAAAACCCGCATAAATACAGGCTTTCGGCATTTCTGTCCGTTATTCAAACTCAATAGTTCCAGGTGGCTTAGAAGTTAAATCATACATTACTCTATTAACTCCCTTAACCTCATTAATAATCCTGTTCATTACCTTATTCAATACTTCATAAGGAATCTCAGATGCTTCTGCTGTCATAAAGTCGATTGTCTTAACAGCTCTTAATGCTACTGCATAATCATATGTTCTAAAATCTCCCATTACTCCAACACTTCGCATATTAGTTAATGCTGCAAAATACTGGTTGATTTCTCTGTCTAATCCGGCTTTGGCGATTTCTTCTCTGTAGATCGCGTCTGCGTCCTGGACGATTTTTACTTTTTCTTCTGTGACTTCTCCGATGATTCGAATTCCTAGTCCTGGTCCTGGGAATGGCTGGCGGAATACGAGTCTTTCTGGGATTCCTAACTGTAGTCCTGCCTGTCTTACTTCGTCTTTGAACAGGTCACGTAATGGTTCGATGATTTCTTTGAAATCTACGAAGTCTGGTAATCCTCCTACGTTGTGGTGGGATTTGATGACTGCTGATTCTCCACCTAATCCGCTTTCTACGACGTCTGGATAGATCGTTCCCTGTGCTAAGAAGTCTACTGCACCAATCTTCTTTGCTTCTTCTTCGAAGATTCTGATGAATTCTTCTCCGATAATCTTACGTTTTGCTTCAGGTTCTGTGACTCCTTTTAATTTGTCATAGTATCTCTGCTGTGCATTGACACGGATAAAGTTTAGATCAAACTGTCCATTTTCTCCAAATACGCCTTCTACCTCGTCTCCTTCGTCTTTACGTAATAATCCGTGGTCGACGAATACACATGTTAACTGTTTTCCAATGGCTCTTGATAATAATCCGGCTGCTACGGATGAATCTACTCCTCCTGATAAGGCAAGTAATACTTTTCCATCTCCGACTTTCTCGCGGATTTCTTTAATTGTGCTTTCTACGAAAGCATCCATCTTCCAATCTCCTGCACATCCGCAGACTCCTAATACGAAGTTGGAAAGCATTGTCTTTCCTTCGACTGTATGAAGTACTTCTGGATGGAACTGGATCGCATATAAGGATTTATCTGCATTCTCAGCTGTTGCAACTGGACAATCTGCTGTATGTGCAGAAATTTCAAATCCTGGAGCTACCTGTGAGATGTAGTCTGTATGGCTCATCCAACAGATTGTTTTTTCTGATACATTTTCAAATAACTTGGAATCTTTCTTGTCGATCAGCACTTCTGTTTTACCATATTCGCTGACTTCGGCTTTCTCTACTTTTCCTCCAAGGACATGCTGCATCAGCTGTGCTCCATAACATAATCCTAAAACTGGGATTCCAAGTTCGAATAATTCCTTGCTGTATGTTGGAGAATCTGGTTCGTAACAGCTGTTTGGTCCACCTGTTAAGATGATTCCCTTTGGATTCATTTCTTTGATTTTATCGATACCGATCTTGTAAGAATAAATCTCGCAGTATACATTGCACTCGCGAACGCGGCGTGCAACTAACTGGTTATACTGACCACCAAAATCGATGACGATCACTAATTCATTTTTCACTCGATTTCCTCCTGAGTTGCCTAGTGATGTGTTTCGTTTTATTCACCTTTTAACAGATCAACTTTGTCAAGTCTCTCCCAAGGAAGATCAAGGTCATTTCTTCCGAAATGTCCATATGCTGCTGTCTGTTTATAGATTGGTCTTCTTAAATCTAACATCTTGATGATTCCTGCTGGACGCAGATCAAAATGTTTACGGATCAGGTCTACCAATTCCTGATTGGATTTCTTTCCTGTTCCAAATGTATCAACCATGATAGATGTTGGCTCTGCTACACCGATCGCATAAGATAACTGAATCTCACATTTGTCAGCTAATCCGGCTGCTACAATGTTCTTCGCTACATAACGTGCTGCGTAAGCTGCAGAACGGTCTACTTTTGTACAGTCCTTTCCAGAGAAAGCTCCACCACCATGGCGTGCGTATCCACCGTATGTATCTACGATGATCTTTCTTCCTGTTAACCCTGCATCTCCGTGTGGTCCACCGATCACGAATCTTCCTGTTGGGTTAATGAAGAATTTTGTTTCATCATCAACCATATCTGCTGGAAGGATCTTATCAAATACTTCACGTTTGATATCTTCATGAATCTGCTCCTGAGTGATATCTGGATCATGCTGTGTAGATAACACAACTGCATCAAGACGACTTGGTTTTCCATCATCATATTCTACAGTTACCTGTGTTTTACCATCTGGTCTTAAATATGACAATGTTCCATCTTTTCTCACTTTTGTTAACTGTCTTGAAAGCTTATGTGCAAGAGAGATTGGGTATGGCATGTACTCTTCTGTTTCATTAGTAGCAAATCCAAACATCATTCCCTGATCTCCGGCTCCAATTGCGTCGATCTCTTCATCTGTCATGTTATTCTCTTTTGCTTCTAGTGCTTTGTCTACACCCATGGCAATGTCACTGGACTGTTCATCGATTGTTGTAATAACACCGCATGTATCAGCGTCAAATCCATATTTACCTCTTGTATATCCAATCTCACGAACAGTATCGCGGACAATTTTCTGAATATCTACATATGCTTTTGTAGATATCTCTCCCATGACCATAACAATTCCTGTTGTTGTGCAAGTCTCACATGCAACACGGCTCATTGGATCCTGTTCTAAAAGTGCATCTAAGATTGCATCAGAAATCTGATCACAGATTTTATCTGGATGTCCTTCTGTCACGGACTCTGATGTGAATAATACTTTATCCATTCTATTATCCTTTCTTAAAATATATCTGTTATTTGTAAAATATCATGAAAAGACCCGAAGGATTCCGGGCCTTTATTTACCTCTTTAACACAACCGGTGCATTCTTACTCCGGATAACTTCGATCTGTGTTATCTTACCATTCTTTACCTTGGCAACACGAAGTGCTCCTCCTTCAAAGAAATAACACTGTCCTACCTGAAAATTCCCACTCTCTGTTCCAATTTGTTTCTCAAGTAATTCTCCCAATGTCTGATGCTGTGTTTCTTTTGGAATTTCCACATGAACCAGTTCATTGATACTTGAAATTCTCTGAGTTGGCAAAAATACTGTCTTATCTATATCATCAAACTTTCCAAAAAAGAATTTCTTGATCGCAAATAAAATCGCGATCGCTAAAACTACTATAAGATTCTGCTGTGGGCTCGTATGTTCCACGATCATCTGCCTTGCAATGGCAAACATCATAACTTCTACTAACGTATCTGGGGTATGTTTACAAAGCATCTTTACAAACTCGATACAAATGACGAGATTAAACGCTACACCAACAAATTTATAAATATCTCTGGATGTTGGGTAATTCATCATTAATTGTACCACATCTTTTACCAGATAGATTGTTCCTCCGATGACTGCGATCATAATGATCGCTGATATAAATAATTCTACCCACTTGGATACTTTGAACACTTCGTTTTTCAGGTATTGTCTCATTCAGGCAATTCTCCTTTTATCCTATCTTTAACTTAAACTTCGCAACTTCTTTTTCATTGTTAACCAGCTGAATCTCTCCACCCAATTGTTTAAGCTTCTGTTCAAACTGTTCGTATCCACGATAAATATATCCAATATCGCTGACGGTTGTAAATCCTTTTGCAGATAATCCTGCAATGACAAGGGCTGCTCCAGCTCTTAAGTCTGGGGCGTGTACGTCAGCTCCTGTAAATCCCTCAACTCCGCTGATGATCGCAGTTCTTCCATCGACCTGAATGGTTGCTCCCATCTTTGTCAGTTCATCCACATAGCGAAAACGATTTTCAAAAATACTCTCTGAAATCACACTTGTTCCATTGGATAATGCAAGTGTTACCGCCATCTGTGGCTGCATATCCGTTGGGAATCCAGGATATGGTAATGTCTTAATGTTTGTAGATTCCAGACGTTTTGTCGCTGATACACGTACTGCGTCATCGAATTCTACAACTTCTGCTCCAATTTCGATTAATTTTGCAGAAATTGCTTCTAAATGCTTTGGAATAACATTCTTGATCATAATGTCACCCTTTGTTGCGACTGCTGCTGTCATAAATGTTCCAGCTTCGATCTGGTCTGGAATGATGGAGTACTGACAATCTCCAAACTTCTCAACACCCTTGATACGGATGACATCAGTTCCTGCTCCACGGATCTTTGCTCCCATACTGTTTAAGAAATTCGCTACATCAACGACATGTGGCTCTTTTGCTGCATTCTCGATGATCGTATTTCCCTTAGCAAGCGATGCTGCCATCATAACATTGATCGTCGCTCCTACAGAAACAACGTCCATGTAAATATGGGCTCCCTTTAATTCCTCTGCTGTTGCACTGATCATACCATTCTCAATCTCAATCTGAGCTCCCAGCATCTTAAATCCTTTGATATGCTGGTCGATCGGACGGCTTCCGATCTCACATCCACCTGGAAGTGCAACTCTTGCTCTCTTGTATTTACCAAGTAAAGCACCTATCAAATAGTAAGAAGCTCTGATCTTACGGATGAATTCATTGTCTACATCACACTCTGGATGAATTCCTTTTCCGCTGATCGTTACTTCGTGTTTTCCTGTTCTGTCTACATCTGCTCCAATTTCCTGCATCGCCTGAAGTAAAACATTGATATCTCTTACATCTGGCATATTATCTATCATACATTTTCCGTCTGTCATTACTGCCGCAGCTAAAACAGGCAGTGCTGCATTCTTCGCACCGCCAATTACTACTTCTCCTACTAATGGGTTACCACCTTTAATGATATACTGTTCCATGATACACCTCAATTATCTCTATCTATCTATATTATTAAACCTAATTTCTATCTTTCGGTAATTATTTAAAATCATACAGATTATATTATAGCATACTATTAGAGGTTTTCCAACACTTTTTCTAAGGAGTTCCCGATGGATAATTTATCCAGTTTTACTGTGATATCTGCGTATTTTTCATAATATGGAATTCTTTCATTATACAGGTCACGTAATGTCTGACCTTTTTCTAGTACTACCCCCCTTGCTTTGAGGTTCCCAAGGCGGCGTTTTACTGTCTGGTAATCTAGTTTTAAATAAATTATAGTCCCGATTTCTTTAAAATGTCTCATTGCTTTATCACTGTAAACAGCACTTCCTCCAGGTGCGATCACGGATTTATTTACATCGATCGAAGCATTGACGTCTTCTTCCAATTGTTTGAATCCGTCATTCCCGATTCTTGCGATGATCTCTTTTAGCAAACCACCTCCTTTTTGCTGAATCACAAGATCTGTGTCCACAAAATCATAACCCAAGGCTTTGGCAAGAAGTACTCCGATCGTACTCTTTCCAGAACCTGGCATCCCGATCAATATGTAGTTATTATTTTTTTCTGCCATTTGGTTTCTTCCTTTTCTTTTTCTTTCTTACTGAGTAGCCAAAGGCTCCTAATTTCTTTCCTGTTTCATAATATCCGCCATGTGAATAGATCAACGGATTCGTTTTTTCCAGTGCAAAGCGTCCGTTGTCTTCCATATAATCATCATCCACCATAATATTGACAACTTTCGCCATAAACATATGATGTGAGCCAAGTGGTACGATCTTCTCTACTTTACATTCGATATTTACCGGACTTTCTGCGATGATCGGTGCATCCACAACCTGTGCTTCTTCTTTTGTCAATCTTGCTTCTTTGAATTTATCAACATCTCTTCCTGAACGTACTCCGCAGAAATCCGTTGCTCTTGTTAACTGTTTTGTTGTCAGGTTGATCACAAATTCTCCACTATTCTTGATCATTTCATAAGAATGTCTCTCTGGGCGGACAGAAATGTACGTCATTGGCGGATTCGTACAGATCGTCCCTGTCCATGCGATCGTAATGATGTTATCCTGACCTTTATCTCTGCAAGTCACCATAACTGCTGGCAAAGGATAGATCATATTTCCAGGTTTCCATGAAGTTTTTGCCATATTTCTCTCCTAGAGTGCCTTTTTAATATCCTGTCTTAATTGTTCCATATCGATATCTTCTGTGGAATGTTCTTTCCATCCGATCGTCACGTCATCCCCTTCATATCTTGGGATCAAATGCATATGGAAATGATATACTGTCTGACCTGCGATCAGTCCGTTGTTCTGTAAAACATTTAATCCATCACAGTGAAGCACTTCTTTTAATGCTCTCGCAACAACTGTTGCTAACTGGAATAATTTTCCTGCTGTGATCGCATCAATCTCATAGATATCTTTAAAATGTTCTTTCGGAATGATCAGTACATGCCCTTTGGATGCTGGTGCAATATCCATGATCACTTTAAACTCAGAGTTTTCATAAATTGTGTTTGATGGAATCTCTCCACCTGCGATCTTACAAAAAATACAATCTTCTTTCTTCATATTATATATCTTCCTTCCTGTGTGTTCTTATTTTGAGAGTTTACATATTACTCTGTTTAGATGTATTTTATCCCATTTACTATTGTTTTTCAAGAAAAGACCTCTGATCAATTATGCTTTTGACACTTATATCATATTATTCCATTTTCACAAAAAATGTGTATTTTGTTCACAATTTGGACACATTTTTATGTGATAATAAAAATCGTAAAGTAGTTAATACTTTCAAATCCTACCCCTCTTGAGGATGAAAATCCTCTCCTTATTGTTTTAAAAGAGAGAACCGACCTAGCTAGTCGGTTCTTTCTTTTTTTGTTTTATGATTATATGATGTAAGTGTCAAAAGTATAAATTGCGTTTGTGCTTGCACAAATAAGCAATTTATACTTATTGACACGCCGAACAACGAGAACGGAATAAAATGGTGTGAACACACCATTTTATGGGAGTTCGAGGTGTTCGAGGATTGCGAAATTGCGTAGCAATGAAGCAATCCGGGTACATCAGAGAGTGGCAAAATTTACTTTTGACACTCTCATCATTATATAATGTAAAAAGAAGCCTTGACTTAAGTTTTATGTCGTTGATCAACATTTTTCTTTAGCCAAAGCTTCTTTTTTATTTTTATATTTCGGTACGTCCTTCTAATGCTCGAAGTAACGTTACTTCATCTATATATTCCAGATCTCCTCCAACCGGAACTCCGCTTGCGATCTTACTGACTTTGATGCCTGTTGGTTTGACAAGTTTGCTGATATACATCGCTGTTGTCTCACCTTCCAGACTGGAGTTTGTTGCTATGATCAATTCTTTGACATCTCCCTGCAGTCTCGCCATCAGCTCTTTCAGACGAATATCATCTGGACCAATTCCAAGCATCGGAGAAATTGCTCCATGTAAAACATGATAGACACCTTCGTATTTTCCTGTCTTCTCATACGCCATTAAGTCTCTCGTGTTCTCAACGACCATGATCGTGCTGTGATCACGTTTGTCACTCGCACAGATCGGACAGATCTCATTGTCTGTCAGTGTACAACATTCTTTGCAATAATGTACATTAGTCTTTGCGGAAATGATCGTATCTGACAATTTCTGCACCTGATCCTGTGGCATATTGATAATGTGAAATGCCAGTCTTCCTGCGGATTTAGGTCCAATTCCGGGGAGTTTCCCAAGTTCTTCGATCAACTGTGTGATCTGATTACTGTAATAATCCATAGTCTCTCACTCTATCTAGAATGGGAATCCTCCACCCATTCCTCCTAATCCACCAGTGACTTTTCCCATCTTCTCCTGAGAATCTTCTTCCATCTTACGAAGTGCTTCATTTGTAGCAGCTACGATCAGATCTTCTAACATTTCAACGTCATCTGGATCTACAACTTCTTCTTCTAAATGTACAGAAACTACTTCTTTTTTACCAGATACAACAACTTTTACGACTCCACCGCCTGCTGTTGCTTCATATGTGGATTCTTCTAACGCTTTTGTTGTTTCCTCCATCTGTTTCTGCATCTTCTGTGCCTGTTTCATCAGCTGATTCATATTTCCACCCATACCTGGAAATCCACCACTTCTTTTTGCCATTGTTCATTCCTCCTGAAAATTCATTTTTATAAGTTTCATTTTAATCTTCTATTTTTACATCCATATGAATGCAGTCTAAATTGATCATATCACTGTCATCATTATCTGTATTCATCACACTAACTTCCAGTTCGACATCTCTGCCAGACTGTCTTGATAATTCCTGCTTAAGCTGTTCAATACGCTCTGGTTCCTCTAAGAAATATCCACTTTCCACGTTCATTTCTTTTGGGAACAGTACTCTTAACGCAGTTCCTTCTTCGTTGACCGAAAGTGTTGCTCTCTGTAAACAATACTTCATCTGTGGTGACAGATTGCGTTTGACATCTCTCCAGTGATTCACAAGTTCTATAAGTTCCTCAACTTTTGCTGGTGGAAACTTCTCATTTAACTGTTCGACAGGATCTTGTTCTGATTTTACTTCCTGTTGCAGTGCTATTTGATTTTGTCCTGCTTGTGCCGCCTGCTGTACTGGAATTCCTGACTGTAGCAACTGTTCTAACTGCTGTTCTAACTGTCTCACCCTGTCGGCCAGACTGTTTGTGTCTGCTTCCATCTGTGGCCTGCACATCTTCATCATCTCAACTTCCACAAGGACTCTCTTGGATGTCGCATAACGTATACGCTCTAACAATTCGGATAAGATTCTGATATAACGGATCAGTGTGTTTTCTTCCACCTGCTGTGCTTTCTCCTGCAGCAATTTCAACTGATCTGTTGATACTTCCAATGCCTCCTCTGCAGCATTTCCTTGACCGACTAAGAGCAGATTCCTTAAATACCATAGGAAATCTGTAATAAATTGTGACCATTCTCTTCCCTGTCTCGCCACATCTTCCAGAAGATCCATCACGCCATTGATATCCTGCGAAAGAATCATATCCAACAAATCACTATACACTTGAATATCAACAGTTCCCAGCACTTCCAAAACATTATCATATGTTAATTTCTCACCGAGATAAAATGCAATACACTGATCCAGCAAACTCAACGCATCACGCATGGAACCGTCTGCCATTCGTGCCACATATTCCAACGCCTTATCTTCTGTATCAACATGTTCTTGTTCCATCAGATCTGATAGCTGCTTCTTGATCGTTGCTGCCGTGATACGATGAAAATCATATCTCTGACATCTGGATAAGATCGTGATCGGTATCTTGTGAACTTCTGTTGTCGCAAGAATAAATATAACATATTCTGGCGGCTCTTCCAGTGTCTTTAACAATGCATTAAAAGCACCTATAGACAACATATGCACCTCGTCGATGATATAAACTTTGTACTTTCCTGTTGCAGGTGAATACTGTACCTGTTCCTTGATCTCTCGGATATTATCAACACCATTATTGGATGCTGCATCGATCTCGATCACATTCATGGAACTTCCTTCTGCGATTGCTTTGCAAACTTCACATTCTCCACATGGTTCCCCATCGACTGGATGTTCACAGTTTACTGCTTTCGCAAGGATCTTGGCTACTGTTGTCTTACCAGTACCTCTTGTCCCACAAAACAGATATGCATGACCAATCCGCCCAGTCCTCATCTGATTCTCAAGCGTCTTCACAATATGATCCTGACCTTTTACTTCACTGAAACGTGTTGGCCGGAACTTTCTATATAAAGCCATGTAAGACATATCATATGCCCCTTTCTATTTTGAAATATGACATATAGCCATACTTCATTATATTTTACCATGAGTATCTATCCTTTTTCAATGATTGTTTTTTGACAGAAAACATCGAACTTTTTTGAACGCTTTTTCTTGCCCTTAATCTTATTTTTTCCGATAATAAAAGAGGAAATTTAATTACAAGAGGAGCCAACAATGAACGATTTACAAGAACTTTCTACGTTTTCACATGAGATAAACAATTCTCTGACTCTCATCTACGGACAGATTCAGTGCATTGAAAAAACATATGATACACTTACCAGAAATGACCATTGGAACCGTATGAAAGATGATTTTTCTTCTTTATTTGATTTCATTCATCAGTTTCTGGCACCAGCAGAAGAATCTTCTGCCGCCATGGAACCACTCGACCTGATCAGCGTGATCAGTGAAATCCGTTCTTCCTGGTCTTATTATCTCCATAAAGAACAGATTCGCTTCTTTATTCAGGCAGACCCCGGAACCGCTTTTTATGTTTACGGTGCAAAATCAAAACTTTTTCAGTTATTTCATAATCTGATCTCCAATGCCGTCAAAGCGATCCAACAAAAAAAGGAGACCTGCCGATCTCCTCATATTACACATATTACAGTCCACTTAAGCAAAGAACAGGGACATATTGTATTAAATTTATCCGATACTGGAATCGGAATGACCACAGAACAACAATCGAGAGCTTTCTACCGTGGTGTATCCTTCCATCCCGGCGGAAACGGAATTGGATTATCCGTTGTACAAAATATTGCTCGCGATCTTCATATTAAGATCCATATTGATTCCGCACCGAATCAGGGAACAACTTTCACACTGATCTTCCCTGCTTATGAGCAGCAATTAAGCTGCCCAACACGTACAGAAGCATTGACAAAATAAATCCAGCAATACATCCACCGATATGAGCTGCATTGTCGGTTGTTCCACTCTGGAATCCATGATACAGACTTCCTGCGATCATTAGAAAGATTCCAAATCCATCGAATCTCTGTCGTTGTTCTTTGCAGAATAAAAATATTGCTGCAAGAGCACCGACTAATCCAAATATCGCACCAGAAGCTCCTGCTGACAACACATCTTGCCCTATCATGCTGTAATATGCTACAGAAATGATACTTCCGGCAATGCCTGCTCCGGTATAAAGAATGACATACCGCACGCTTCCGATCACTTTCTCCAAAGAAGATCCAAGGATCAAAAAAACTGCCATATTATTAAAGAAATGATCCCATCCAAAATGCAGATAATTCGACGTAAATAGTCTATAATATTCATGCAGTTTCTTTACCATATACGCATTACACGCAAATGAATCATAGATCTTGTCTCCATAAATTTCTGTCAGAATAAAACAGATTAAATTAGCTGTAAAGATCAGAAGGGTTGCTTTATATTGATAGAGCGATCTCCAGAAATCCTTGACACTTTTATTATCTTTCACTTCTATTTCCGATCCTTGCCCTGCTTGACTTACCTGATTCTGTGCTAATACTATGGATAATGGTCCATACAGATCATCGAACTGATCCTGTGGATCAAGAAATACTGGTTTATCATTCTGCGACAAGATAAGCATCAATACAACACAATCCATACCAAACAGCTGCCTTGCATAGTCTTCCAAATGATACAGATCTTCTTCCAAAATACTGCTTCCATCCGGATTCTTGTCAAATATCACGAATACACATTTATTTCTTCCATTGATATTCTTTACATAACATGGTCCTGTTTCGGTATCATTTTTCATATATCCATGAATCCTTAACAATTCTATGATTTTCTGATACATAATTTCCTCCGCTTTGATTTATGTATCTACTATTATAACACAGAGGCTAGTCTTGTTTAAAATAAAACTCCTCAAGTCCGATCTTTATACAATCTCCTTCTTTTAATACTGCTTTTTTATTCTTTTTCCCATTTAATTTTACACCATTGATCTTTATACCATTTGTCGAATCGAGATCTTCACAACATACATTTCCATCTTCTTTATAAAATCTTATATGTCTCCGACTGATCCCGATTCCTTCTAATTGATAATCTGTTCCTTGTGCGGAACTTCCAATGACAAATCCATCATCATTTAATACAATTTCTTCTTGTTCTGGATTCTTCGAGACCAGTCTTCCAATCGGTTCTTCCAGTAAAAGAACTGTCCTGTCATCCTCATCCTCTAACAGAATTGTTTTCTCATCCAATAATTCTGCAGCATTTTCTGTTTTCCGCCATGAATCCACAAAGATCTCTGGATTTTTATTCTTTTTCCACAATTTATAACATCCATACACACTTACACCAAGGCCTGCGATCGAAACTAGTGATCCGATCAAAAACAAATAATAAAATCCATATTCAAATATTTTTAATACAAAATAAACAATTCCAAATATGCTGCAAAAACAACCAACAACACTTATCATTTTCCCGATCAGAATTAAAATTCTTTTCGGTGTTTTTTCATAAATTTTGATCTCTTCTTTTTCAGAATGATCATTCTCATCTCTTATAGAATCCGATAGATTCTCCTGCATATCTTGTGCTGATTTCAATTCTTCATCTTTTATTTTTTCTCTTAAAATTTCACCATTCGTTTTCTCTGACCGAACTTCCAGATAATCCTTCATCTGTTCCATATTCGGTTTTTCTTTGACAAGAAAACTATGAAATTCATAATAAAAACGAACCCTCTTTTTATCATTTCCAGAAATATACTCAATACATTCTTCTAAAAGATCACGGAGCTGCTCATCAATCTTTTTTTCATATTCAGGCAGATAACAAAGAACTGGCCGGTCTTCTTTATCCAGAAACATAGATTCCAAATCTAATTTTAAATGATCCAGCTCTAACAGATAGGAAGCTACCTGTTCAAAAACTTCCAAAAGATACGCAAAAAACAATTTCGGTTCTAACATAGAAATCCTGTCTTTTAACTTTGTGTAAATACCTGTTTCATAATAATAATATTCTTCTCCATCTTCGATCCGGAATTCACATGGAAGAAGACACGGAAGTGTATGATTGTAAAGAATATTTTTTTCATATGTTAATTTCAGTTCTTTTTTAACAACATAATAACTGGAAAAACCTTCTCTAATCCATTGCTCCTTCAAGTGCATTCCACCTCCTGATCTGATCGATCTCAAAATCTCCCTGCGCCTGATCATTTCCTTCATATTCAAACAAGCGGATTCCAAACATACTTAAGAAATCACCTGCCATAACTGCTGATCTTGTCTTTATTTTTGCTGAAACTCTAAGCGGTGTTGTCGATACTCTAACCAAACTTACTTCTGCCATAAACAGATGCCTTCGCAATTGTTCTTTTATCTCTTTTTCAGCTTTTGCATTTCCTGATTTGTTTGACGATATCACATTTCCAGTGATCAACTTTTGATTTACTTTCTGATACGACAACTTTCCCGTATCATACTCTGCCCCTGTAATTTTAACATCTGCCGCTTTCTGCACTGCTTCTTCCATGATTCCTTGTGCGATCCCACAGTTCATAAAATAAAACAGATAGCTAAAAAACATCCATAGCACCATCAAAATGATCGGAAGCAGCGCACTGATTTCAACCGTCATGTATCCCCCTGTTTTGCGCATCTCATGCATGGCCTCATCCCCTTTAATGTACTTAGATCCACTTGTTTGACTGTTCTTTTTAACCCGCTGCAGCCAAGATCCGTGTGATAAGATTCCCCTTCTTTTGCGATATATACACAGGAAAAATCACCTTTTTCATGCTTGGTGCATTTATCACATGGCTTGTATTGTGTCCGCTTGTTTCTATATTTTTCTACATCTTCGTCAACAGAAATATCCAATGACAGATGTGTACAGGAGAGATCTTTATGATACACCGCTTCATGCGGTGTGATATAGACATAGCCTTTTTTTAATTCATCTCCGTCTGGTACATATCCTGTCATGGATTTTTGCCTTACACTTTGCTCATAGGATACTATATGTGTTGATAAAAACGGCATTGTTTTGCGAATATAATAACGCACAGATACGATATATTCCCCTTTAGAGGTCAATGTCAGTCTACACGCCGCTGCCGCTCCTGCACTTCCTCCGATCAAATCCGAATGATCTAAAAACTTACGGTTTACCGCTGCCAGAAAAGCTACCTTGGCACTAAATCCTGATAAGTCACTTCCAGATTTTTTCTTCTGCCTGATGCGATATTCATTAACTGCAGCCCTCTTTGCTGCCTCACAAGCACCATGAGAAATCTGTTGGTGGATCATCAAAATCTCTCCTGCACTTGTAAGCATTAAAAGAACGATCAAAAAAATGGGGACGATCAGACTCGCTTCTAATGTCATTGCGCCTTCCTCATTTTCAGAAAGATCTGAGGCAGAGGAAGATGCTCTCTTGGATTTTTTTACGACGATCTTGTTGTTATTGTTATCATTTTGAACCGGATTCACTTTTGAGAAATGTTTTTGACAAGAGAACATCTTTCTCTGCCCCCTTTCTTTCATTTTGATCATTTAAATTTTAATACGTTACATATCGATACATTTTAAGATCTGTATATGTTGCGAATGGCAAGATCATTCCACCAAATCCGAGTTTTTTCAACTTCAGATTCTGCGTGATCTTGTAAGAAGAAATGCATTGATCCAATTTAAAATCTGACACTTTTCTTCGGATATTTTGTTCCATCAGATCCATCATTCGGAAATATTTTTGACGTTTATCTTTTTGTGATATCAACAGTAATAACAAATAATCCTCGTACGCCATTCCCTGTTTCACAGGTTTTCTCTTGCAATTTAACGTTGCCAGTCCTGCAAAAGAAAGCTGCCAGTCTGCAGATGTTTTTACTGCTGGGATTTTTTTACCATCTGCAAGATTTCTTACATCGATCACTGATTCCCCATAAGCAAGTGCTAGTAATAACAGGTTCTTTGCAACCGCAACTGCTGGTGGAAATCCTGTAACTCCAAGAATTGACGCTGCTAACAATGCTGCTTCTTTTTCTTTGGCCGGATCTTGATATACACAAGCTGCATTCATCACAAATCTAAGTGCGATCATCCTCCAGAAAACCATTCCAAGATTCTCTTTTTCCGAATCTTTCCCTGCGATCAAGTATTCAATCTCATATTTAATCCCGTCTTTTTTTGTTGTATCTGTCAGAAAATGAAAATATTTTGTTGCATATAAAACTACCGGTAATTCACTTGCAAAGGAATCCGTTGATGCTGTTTTTTCGAATTCATCTAATTCTTTTTCCACATCTTTTCGGTTCATAAAATTCCATGCACTCTGCTTTGTTGTGTCTTTTTTGCCATAGACAATATTAATTGGAAGATCTGACACTTTTTTCTCTCCCATGATCAATGGGACCGAGCCTTCTTTTAACAATTTCATAAATCCTTTTCTCGGATCTTTTTTTACTGGTTCTGATGTTAGTGTTTTTTCATTTTCCGTTTCTTCTGCTTCTTCTTCCTCTTTTTGAATCTGATCCTTAATTCCTGAGAGCTCATTTTTCTGGTCTTCTCCAGCCTTGATCTTTTTGGTCAAGTTTTTCAAAATATCCCCTGCTGCTTCATATTGCATCTGCTGCCGAATCTGATATTTCAAAACTTCTCCTTTTTGTGCTGACAGATCAAGTATATCTGAAATTTTTGTACTTCCTGTTTGAAAGCGAAAAGGATCTCCATTCTGATCCAGACTTTCTTTCATGCGGTCTGAAAAATCTGTTTCGATCTTCTTGTGATATCTTGGATCCATCGCATAAATATGATACATATCCGCAAGCTCTTTCTGATAATTTCCTTTTGTATGAGAAAGCCCAGACATATAAATACCCATCGCCTTTCCCCTCGCTGTATACATATAGATTCCTTCCACACATACGCTGATCAACAGTAAAAAAACAAGAAATAACATTGCAAGAAATGCACTCATACTACCTTGCTCATCCCGGATCATTTGACTTGTCCTGTTTTACTAGTGATCGTTTTAAAAATGCTATCAACGACTTTCTTGATCTGCGTCTGGAAAATAATGACGAGTCCGATCAAAACTACAATGATCAAAATCACCTCAACAACACCCATTCCTGATTCATCTTTAAAAAAATGCTTTAGAAAATTTTTCATATGTTTTACCCCCTGACCTTTTATGAAAATGTAGATAGTGCTGGAAACATCAATAATACTAAAATAACAACCAACATTACCATCATCGGTGCGAGCAGTTTTGTGCTTGCTTGTTCTCCTTTCCTTTTTGCATGTTCTTTTTTCTCAAAAAAAGCTCCTTCTTCCTCTTCTTTTAACCTTAGAAACAGATCCGTTGAACCTCTTGTAATACTCTGTACGAGCAGAACAGATAATTTTTGATAAGAAGACAACCCAATCTTTTTGCCCATCTCACCAAATGCTTTTGTCTGTGGAACTCCAAATGAAATCTGTCTGCATGTTTTTTTGATCTGTTCATATACGAAGATTTCTTTTTTGTTTCCTCTTCTTTGTTCTTTCTCGTATTCCGTCGCTACTGCTTCCAATGCAGCCACCACACTCATTCCTGTCCCCAGAAATAAAATCAGATGTTCTATGATCTGTGGATACTCCACCATAGATTGTTCCAATGTCTGTATTCTTTGTTCCTTATATTTTTCATTTTCGTGATACCAGAAAAATATGATCACTGCAATCCCAAGAAATAAAATTGCAGGAATCTGACTTTCATTTTCCGCAGGTAAAAGTCTGCCCTGCCGGATCACATCTGGAAGATAAAACTGTTCCTTCGTAATATGTTTTTCTTCCAATTTCTTAAGATCTGCAATGATCTTTTGTTTTTCTGATACCTTTTTCCCTGAATTCCCAGGAACTACACAGACAGGAATCTTTAAGATCCTTACTTCTCCTTGACATTCCATCCTTGCATTAAGATTCAACAGATAGTCTTTTTTGACATTCTTCGAAAACACATTGCCTTCTTCATCGATGACTGTAGGATCATCACTCTGCCATTGTACCGCAATATTTTCCCCAGGTATCTTTACTGGCATTTCAAGATTTCGTTCCACTTCATTTAATGATTTGTTTTTCGCCACAAGATGTTTCCTTAAATAAGCTTCTCCTCTGTCAAATGCCTGCGTGATCTGGGCTTTTGTATATCCTTTTGGATGAATCTCCAAGGTGTAAATATCATCATCGCTTTTTGTTTTAATACGAATCTGTTGCTCTGTAACTTCGCCGCCCGTTTCATCTCTCGTGATCAGAATTCTACGATCCTGACTGAAATAAAAGATTATGGTCAGAAAAAGAACGATAAGAAAAATAATAGTCGCCACGCTTATGATCTTCACCTGTTCATACAGACTCTTCCTTACTTTCTCATCTAATTGTTTCTTTGTTCCTATGAAACAGGATCCTATCTCTGCTTTTCTTTTTTCTTTGAGTTCTTCTGGAAGTTTTTCCACGATCTTATTAATCCATTGAAACTTAAATTTCAATCTCAGTCACCCTCTCTGCCCATATATCTGCGATCCACAGACATAAAAGAGAAATCACTGCGACTAAAACTCCGGCAAAACTCTCATACAGTATGTCGAAATATCCAGGATTTGAAATCCTTACATAAAGGAGAATAAAATATGGCATGACAGACATGATCTTTTTCTCCATTTGTTTTGCCGCGATCATCGTGTGAATCTCTTCTTTTGTCTGGATTGCCTGACTTAAATGTTCTATCGTATTTTCCGTGATCTCAATCAGATTCCCACCACTTTTTTTCGCAATTGATATGACCTGTGCAAACTGATAAAATTCTTCCAGACCTACATGTTCCGCCATATCAAAAAGCAGATTATCCACAGGTTCGTTCATTTTGAGCTTGTTTATCAACAATTGAAGTTCTTTTGCCAACAAACTGTGTTCTTCATACATCTCCAGATCATTTTTTGCTGTTTTCAATGCATTTTCAATAGAGTATCCTGCAGATAAACTATTTCCAATAGAAATCATCATTTCACGGAATTCCTTTCGCAGCTTTTCCTTCTCCCGATGCATCTTATGAATTCTTTGTTGTTTCATAAAAACAAACAAATATGGAATCAAAAGAATCGCAAATGCAATTCGGTCAAAAAACAGCCATGCGATCATCACGATATAGCAAATTCCCTTAACCAACTCTTGCTTCTCATATTTCCACAGGCTGATCTCTTGCTTTAAAAGATTCCATAAGTTTCCGATATGCTTCATACTGACCATACTCCTTTAACTTCTTCTGATCACATAATTCTGATCTCATTGTAAGTTCATCATCTTCATTCATCTCAAACAACGGATGTAATGCTACCTGACTCGCCGCCATACCAGTAATCTCTGAAATCTCCATCAGTTTTCGACTTCCGTCAAAGCTTCTTCCAAGATGAATGATCACATCGATTGCAGATGCCATCTGCCCACGGATCGCCTCTACTGGCATATCGACTCCCATCAAGACCATCGTTTCGATTCGCTTAAGCATATCTTTACAGCTGTTCGCATGTCCTGTCGAGATGCTTCCATCGTGGCCTGTATTCATTGCATTTAACATAGACAAGGCTTCTTCGCCTCGCACTTCTCCGACGATGATCCGGTCTGGCCGTGAACGTAATGCCGCTTTGATCAGTTCTTTCATATCGACCTGATTTTCCCCCGCTGCATTCGCATTCCTCATCTCTAACCGGACCAGATTATCAATCCCATTAAGTTTCAATTCTGCGGAATCCTCAATTGTTATGATCCTCTCATCTTTCGGGATACAATTTGACATTCCATTGAGCAACGTCGTCTTTCCACTGCCTGTTCCCCCCGAGATAAAAATGTTATAGCGCGCCCTTACAAGAATCTTCAAAAACTTCGCAATTTCTTCCGAAAATGCTTCCCGTTCACAAAGCCATGCTAATGTCATCGGTTCCTTTGCAAACTTTCGGATTGTCATCGTTGCCCCATCGATCGATATCGGCGGCAAAATGATATTTACTCTCGAACCATCGTTAAGTCTCGCATCCACAATTGGATTTCGTTCATTCACCATACGGTTCGCTCCTGATGCAACCTGCTGAATTACCTGATATAATTTTTCATTATCCGAAAAATGCCCAGGATATCGGTGCAGTTTTCCTTGCCGCTCAATAAAAATATTTTTATAGCCATTGATCATGATCTCCGTCACAGAATCATCTTCTAACAGATCTTGCAGAATATCCAATCTTCGAAGAGCATAAAAAACTTCCTGATTCAAGCGAATCTTGTCAGACAAAAGCAACGGATATTCTTCTGATATTTTCATGATCTCTTCCTGAATCACACCTTTTAAATGTTCGTCAGAAATCTCCTGTGAAAAATTCAATTTCTCCATTACTCTTTGTTTCAGCAATTCCTTCAAGGCCACTGCCCCCTTCCTCCTTTGTTCTTCCAGCTCTCAAGCATCACTTCTTCCCAGTTTGTCAATTTCCATACTCCATGTTTTCTCATCTGTTTTTGAAACTTCTTATATTCCATACACCCCAGATCTTGCCGCATAAGAGGCAGAAAAATCCGGTCAAACAACCCAAAGAACTTAAGATCTGGCGGTGATGCGATGCCAATATCAAAAATAATACAAATTCCTGTTTCTCTTAATTTCTCAAAAAACCACTCATAATCCTGCATAGATAATTCTCGATAATCCAGATAACATGAAGCTCCCGCAAATCCTACACAACCATCAAACTTCTTCTGATGTTCCATAAAATATAGCACAATATCTTCTTTGTGTTCTTTGATATAAAACAACAAAAGGTCATCTGTCTCATCTTCTTCAAAGTGTCCATATGGTTGCATTCCAAAATAAATCCACCCATTCGAAGCTGCCATATTCCTTGCAAATGCCGATATCTCCAGTCTTGAAATCGGAGAATATACTCCAAAAATCCGTTCATTTTCAATCTGAGGACTTACATTCAGGCAATGATAGATTCCCGCTGCGATCTCTTTTGCACTCTGGCAATACATCCCACCCATAGATTCATTTGCTCCAATTCGGCAAACCGGAAAATCTCCATGATAATCCGTCTCTTCTGCCAGTACTAGGCATTCAAAATCTCCCTCTTGTTCCTGTTTAAAAAACATCTCCTCATCCGACGTAAATGATGCCGTCATCGGGAAATCTTTCTGGTGATTTAAGTATTCCATCAGCCGTTTTCCATACTGATGGTCTTTGTGATAAATACCGATTGAAATATCCTTCATAGTCCACCTCCTAACAGGCAGATCATGTACGCTGCAAGGATCCCAAATGAAAAATGTATCATTCCATCTTTCATCAGATCCCCATTCTCTGTCTCGTACATCAATAATCTCTTGTTATCCTTACATTGTGTTACATATTGAAATAAGCGAAATAATCGCAGATGGAAGTTCTTCCTCTTCCATAAAAAGATCACGGCATAAATACCGTTACATATAAATGACAAAATCAGAAACCGGGGCATTGCCCGTCCGATAGATATTGCACATACCATCAGCAGCTTCACATCTCCACCGCCAAGGCATCCAATATAGAATAATAATCCACAGCTGATCAGCACAACCAAAACTCCGATCATCATATCTGCTGCCTTCATCCCAGAAACTCCTGCAAGAACCAGCGTGATTAACGCTCCCGCCCCATTGAGCTTATTCGGGATCTTGAAATCTCTGTAATCATAAATTGCTGCCATGATCAAAAATAATAGAATCCATATCTTCATCTTTCCTCCTTCCTTTATGTTCCATTATTTTACATCTATTTACAGTATTTGTCTAGTATTTTTTCTATTATTTTACAGAAATACAAAATCCAGTATTTTACTAGCGCACTTTACATCACATTATTACTGCAATAAAAACACCGCTGCCGCATACAACGCAATAATTCCTGGAAGCCCCAACAGTGCACCTGTTCCAATGGACAAGATATTAAGATTGACTGGTGCTGTGATTCCTTTCCGCATACAAACAATGCTGATTCCATATACGATCATCGCACAAAAAGCTCCCCGCAGCAAAAGCACCAGCAAATATGCCGGTTTCCTTACAATTCCGATCATCAGACAGATCATACATCCCGCTGCCACTATGTAAAAGATCATTTCATTTTGTCCCATAAAAAAATCCCTCCTTATGTAATCTTATGTTACATAAGGAGAGATATTCGTTTCTTATATGCTCCTAAGCTTTTATGAAAATAAATTAGACAGCCAGCTGAAAATAGACTGGAAGAAAGCTGCGATCTTATCAAAGATTCCCTGACTTCCTCCAAGCTTATCATATAAATCTTTTGCTTGAGATTTTAACTGAGACACATTCAGATCAAGTCCTGAAATCTTATCCATCAGACTCTGTATCTTCGCTCGGTCTGCATCAGAAAGATTGATATTTAAATCTTTTGCAGACTCTTCAATCGCCTGTTTGATCTCAGATGGAGATGACAGATTATCTTTTGCAACTTTCTGTTTGACATCTGCGATCAGTTTCTCTGCATCGTCAGAACCGATATTTTCCGCAACTTCTCCCGTTGTGATCAACTCGTCTGTCGCTGCATCTTTGCTCTTTTCTGGAATCTTCTTTCCTGTCATTTCTTCGTAGGCTTTCATAACGCCAACCAATGCTGCTGTTCCAGAAATCTTAAATGGACCAGCTACTTTTACATCGGCATTCTTGATCCCTGCTGTGATCAGAGCATTTCTATACATTCCAGATGTGCAGTAAGAGATATTCTGTGTTGTGACATTCACTCCATTTCCATCATCTTTCTGTTCTACAGTCACAGAAGATAATGCTCTTGTTCCGATCACTCTGCTTGATAGATAGCTGTCCAAATATTCATGTTCATCTTTATTTGTTACAGTAATAACTTTATAGTCGCTATTATCATCTAAATCCAGAAGTTCTAACACTTTCTTTTTCTGGGAAGCTGTTAAGTCAGCTCCAAGTGCCAGATATTTCTGATCAACGCTGTCTGCTTTGACAGTTACAGATGATAATGCCATTGCGACACAAAGTCCTGCTGCAAGGAATTTTCCAATAAACTTTCTCATAAATCCTTTTCCTCCTGCTTGTTAATTTCTTTCATCATAGCAAAAACATCTCTGACTTTCAATATTCCAAAATCATAAGAATTTCTTACGAAAATTTATATTTCTTTAACTGCAGCTTTTTTCTTTCTTTGGGAAAAAAGCGTGATCAGAATAAAAATAACAAATCCCGCAACACTTAAGATTGCCCCTTCCTTAAACCCAGAAGATACATACGTTAGTGAAACTTTATGCTTTCCTTCCGGCACTTTCACTGTCAAAAATGCTTTCCCAAGTGCTTTTGTTTTCACTTTCTTGCCATCAATCTTCACCGTCCATCCTTTATCGTATGGAATTGAGAAAAATAACATCTGATCTTCCTGTGCATGGATCGTTCCACTTAGATGATTTCCTTTGGCACTGGTAAGTTTCCATGCATTTTCCTGCATTCTCTGTGCAAGTTCTTCCATCACTTCTTCATCAAGTTCCGCTGCTGTCAGTCTTACAACTCCAGACATTTCATTATCTTGTTTGAGTTGCATTTTGATGCGGATCTCATCACCTTTCTGCACGTTTCCAAGATAAATGATCTGTGAATCCAGCCTTCCCGTCAAAACCTGTTCTCCATTTTTCTCAATCACAGTATTTTCTACCTGGCTTCCATCAAAATGAATATACAACCGCCTTGTTTTTGTTGATCTGATCGTAAATACCATGTTATCTGGTCGGGCGGATGTATTTTCAAATACATATTCTCCATCACCATTATCGGATGTGATCTTACAATCGTTTAATTGCGGCTTAGCTGTTTTGACCATATGAAACAACTCATCAACATCAAATGCACTCGTTGCCAGATCATTTTGTACATAAAATGGATTATAATCTTCATAATCCCAAGTTTGTACCAAGTCATCCATCGTATAGGCAAGTGCTGTTCGATAAGGATTTTTATAAACCGTGACATTTCCAACACTTTCTTTTAGTGAAAATTCGGTATATTTCGTATCATATGGACGGTAAATCTGATATTTCATGGACATCAGATTATTTGTAAATGGCGTTGCACCTTCATATAAATATTCATTTACACCCGTGTAGAATCCAAGCTGATCCATCATATCGACAACGTTTCCCTGTGCTGTGGAACCAAACAATGTCATTCCATTTAAGGTATGCCAGATACTTTCATCAAGCATACGCCCACTGATCAATTCCATTCTTGTCTCTACATTTTTCTGATACTCTTTTTTTACTTCTGTGATAGCTTTGGTATCCTGAAAATAACTATCTGTATCGACGGTTCCATTTTCCTGAAATCCCATCACTGCCATCGCTGCGGTTTCTACTATAAATAAGAAACAGATCAATGTTGTAAATATTTTCTTCCTGAAAATCTTCTTCTGATATAATGCGAAACAAACCATATAAACTGCGATCGCTGCAACTGTTGCGTAAACCGTTTTCATTTCCAATTTCACTGTCGACGTTTTCATTGTGATTCCGATCAAAATACCGCATAGGATCACTGCAAAATAAATCCACAGTGAAACTTTTCTTTTGCCTCTTACCAACACACAATATCCTTCATACGCCATCGCAAGCAATGCAAAAATATACAAAAACGCAAAGCGGTTTGGAATTCCATACTGATCATGAAAACCATGCCAAACATAACCTAAGACAGGCATATTGAAACTAAAAAATAAAAATACAAGTAATAACAATCTTCGAATCTTATCGATCAGGCGAATTTCTCTAACTGCCAGATAAAATCCTGCCATTAATAAGGTTAAGATTCCACAATATAAATTGATCTTACTGTCATCTACCGCCATCGTAAGCGGTGTTGTCCCAAGAAAATGTCTGGAAAATAGATTTCCAAATGTTCCATACCATAATTCTTTTGGAAATTGTAATTTGGCTGAGGATGTCTGCATGATCCCAAGGTAAGCTGGCAGTAACACAACTGCTGCCATTACTCCAGATAACAGTGAATATCCTGCAAAGCGGAATCCATTTGTAAAAAATTCTTTGACATTTTTATGTGAATATAGTAAATACCACAAGATTAAAAATAAACATGTCATATAGGACATATAAAAGTTACACCATAAAGAAATAAATAATGCAAAACAATAAAGTCTTCCATCATGTTCTTTGATCAGCTTATCAATACCATACAAAATGAGTGGAAGCATCATCATGACTTCCATCCACATAATATTCCAACTGTAGCCAACCATATAACTGCATAATCCATATGCCATTCCGAACGCAACAATGGATATCTCATCCTTTCCACGGCGTTTTCTAAAATAAAATGCGGCTGTAAAGCAACACAGTGCGATCTTTAAGACATACAAATGACTTAATATCATCGTAAGCATTGATTTCGACACAAGTGCGATCACCAGATTTAGTGGACTTGCCAGATAATACGCCCATAGTCCAAGGAAATTGTATCCAAGACCTGCATGAAAAGAATAAAACATCGAATCCATGCTTTTTAATTTTTCCTGATAATCTGCAAAAAAGGGCAAATACTGATGCAATGCATCAACGATCAGAAATGATTCACTGCCAAATGGCTGTATCTTCTCTGCGATCGCGATTCCTTCTAATAGAAGAACCGGCAGAAAAAACGAGAGTAACAGATACTTATGAGTTTTCAGTATGTCTTTGATTTTGTTTGTCATGTCTGCTCCATTCTTTTACACGGTGATTGATTTCCATGATCATATGATATCTTTTTTTGATCATGGATGTGATCGAACCATGGGTCAATTCCGTAACATTTCCTCCATGTCTTCGATAATAAATAAGAGGTTCCTCCAAAAATACAACTTTCCCGAGTTGTTCTGACAGCAATCCGATCCATTGGTCATGAATCCAGATGTCATCTGGAATCGGCAGAATTCTTTTCATTGCGGATCTTCTGACTGCCATACAGCATCCGATATAGGAATTCTTTTTCATATTCTTCCAGAAGCCTGTTCCGCTATTTCTCCACTCAAAAGTGGTTTGATCTAAAGATGAAAGTTTTTCATCTACAATCTGCGCATCATGAACAACTGCTATCACTTTCGGGTCTTCAAATACACGCTCAATCTCTCTCATTTTATTTTTTTTCCACACATCATCCTGATCAGATAAGAAGATGATTTCCCCTCGACAATGCTTAAATGCATTCTCAAAATTTTTTACGACACCCTTCCCAGGTCCTTTAATTATGCGGATTCTTTGGTCGTTTTGGACCCAATCCTCAAGTATTGCTTCTGATCCATCACTAGCATCATCCACTGAAATGATCAGTTCATCTGTCTCTTCCATATTATCAAGAATCGATCTTATTTGCTCATCTATATATTTCGCGCCATTATAAAAGGCCATTGCCACAGATTTCATACTAATTTCCTTCCTGCGTATTGATTTTCTTGAAATATTATACCATATCTTATATAATAATTCTAAGACAAAGGCGTCATTGAGAAAAAGAGGCGTTTTCCGACCTCTTTTTGTTTTATCTTTTGGGATGTGCCAACACCCATTTGAAGAAGATACCCTCTGTTTTAAACACACATATCATTATGACTTATAAGGAGGAAACAAAATGTCATACGTAGATGAAGTGATCGAGCAGGTAGTTGCTCAGAACCCAGCAGAACCTGAATTCCATCAGGCTGTAAAAGAAGTTTTAGAATCATTAAGAGCCGTTGTTGAAGCAAACGAAGAAGCTTTCAGAAGAGATGCTCTTCTTGAACGTCTTGTAAACCCAGAACGCCAGTTCAAATTCCGTGTACCTTGGGTAGACGACAAAGGACAGGTTCATGTTAACACAGGTTACCGTGTACAGTTCAACAGTGCGATCGGACCTTACAAAGGTGGTTTAAGACTTCACCCATCTGTTAACCTTGGAATCATCAAATTCTTAGGATTTGAACAGATCTTCAAAAACTCTTTAACAGGACTTCCTATCGGTGGTGGTAAAGGTGGATCTGACTTCGATCCTAAAGGAAAATCTGACCGTGAGATCATGGCATTCTGCCAGAGCTTCATGACAGAGCTTTGCAAATACATCGGAGCAGATACAGACGTTCCTGCTGGTGATATCGGAACTGGTGCAAGAGAGATCGGTTACATGTTCGGTCAGTATAAGAGAATTCGTGGACTTTATGAAGGAGTTTTAACAGGTAAAGGTTTATCTTATGGTGGATCTTTAGCTCGTACAGAAGCTACAGGATACGGACTTCTTTACTTCACAGACGAAATGTTAAAATGTAATGGTAAATCTATCAAAGGTGCTACAATTGCTGTTTCTGGAGCTGGTAATGTTGCTATTTACGCAATCGAAAAAGCTCAGCAGTTAGGTGCTAAAGTTGTTACAGCTTCTGACTCTACAGGATGGATTTATGACAAAGATGGTATCGATGTTGAATTATTAAAAGAAGTAAAAGAAGTAAAACGTGCTCGTTTAACAGAATACGCTGCTGCTCGTCCAAGTGCTGAATATCACGAAGGAAGAGGAGTTTGGTCTATTCCTGTTGACATTGCTCTTCCATGTGCAACTCAGAACGAATTACACTTAGAAGATGCAAAACAGTTAGTAGCTAATGGATGTTATGCAGTTGCAGAGGGTGCTAACATGCCTACTACATTAGAAGCTACAGAATACTTACAGAAAAACGGAATCTTATTCGCACCTGGTAAAGCTTCTAACGCTGGTGGAGTTGCTACATCTGCTCTTGAAATGTCTCAGAACAGCGAGAGATTAAGCTGGACATTCGAAGAAGTTGATGGAAAATTACAGAACATCATGGTTAACATTTTCCACAACTTAGATGACGCAGCAAAACGTTACGGAATGGAAGGAAACTATGTAGCTGGTGCTAACATTGCAGGATTCGAGAAAGTCGTAGATGCAATGACAGCTCAGGGTATTGTTTAATCCTTAAGAAGAAAGAAGAATGTTCCCGTGGGACGGAATGTTCAATTAAAATAATGTCATGTGTATGTAGAAAGCGGAGATCCTTTTATGGATTCTCCGCTTTTTGGGTTTTATTTATTTGCTTTTAATTTCGGTGTTCTTATGATCTGTACGAGCAATGGAATAACCATGATAAACCATACGATCGGTTCTGCTACGATAACACCTGCATATCCCATCAAAGGAACTAATGTAAATGCGATCACCACTTTTCCGACCATTTCTAATCCACTGGATACTAATGGTGTGATCTGATCCCCGATTCCCTGCATAACATTTCTTACAATGCTGATGACCGCTGGCACATAATAAAAGATCGTATTAAACTTCAGGTAATTTGTTGCATTTACAATGACTACATCTTTGTAACTTCCAGTTACCATATAAACTAACTGCGGTCCAATCGTATAACTTGCGATCATCGCAAAAGTTGACCAGACACATGTATAAATGATCGCTAGTTTCATACCTTTCTTAATTCTGTCAACTTTCCCAGCTCCCATATTCTGACCACAGAATGTTGCCATCGTCTGGCCAAAGACACTGAACATGATCATATATATTTCTGTGATCTTTCTTGCCGCTGTATGGGCTACGATAATTTCTTGCCCAAGTTTATTGATCGCTGTCTGTAAGGTAAGTGATCCGATATTCACAAGAGAACTCATAAATCCCATGGACATTCCTGTCGCCAGCATTTCTTTGATCATTTTAGATTCCAGATCTTTAAAATCATTTTTATTCAGACGTAATAATTCGTACTTATGAATCATATAAAAGCAGCAAATAATCAATGCGATAAACTGTGCCAACACAGTTGCTGCTGCCGCACCCCATGTTCCCGTTTTCCATACTGCAACAAATAAAAGATCCAGTACGATATTTAATCCTACAGAAATCGCAAGAATCAATAATGGTGTTAACGTATCTCCGATGGCACGCATCACCGCCATCAAAATATCATAAAACATCGTGACCCATAAACCAATGATAATGATCAGTATATATTGTTTCGCTTCGATAAATAATTTACCTGGAACATTCAAAAATCCTAAAATCGGATTGATAAATACCGTTCCGATCAAGATTAAAATAGCAGAAACGATCACTCCTAACACAAGTGCGATCGCAAATGATCTTCGAACTCTCTTTTTATCACCTGCTCCAAATTTCTGCGCTGTAATAATCGCAAATCCATTGGCCAGACCTAAATCGGGTAGGAGGTAAATAATTATTTTATTTACCGTCCTCCTACACCACCGTACGTACGGTTCCGTATACGGCGGTTCTTTAGTTTTCACAGATTATTAGATAATAGTCGAGCATGGATGTATATCCCAGCTTGGCTATTATTTTCTTTGAAAAGATTTGGTTCAAGACTTTCGCCATTCTCCAATAACCTTTTCTACTATTGGCTAGTTCCTTGGCTTTCCAATCCTCTAAACCTAGTGCTTTCAGCATTCGGTATTTCGTTTTGATTTTCTTCCACTGTTTCCAATAGACCGCTCGGATTCTCCGCCTTGCCCATTCATCCGTTTTTCGGAGGAGCTCTTTCATATCTGCGAGCCTGAAGTATTCCACCCATCCCCGCACATACTCTTGATACCTCTTTTCTCGTACTTCATTGCTAATGCCTTTGTTCCTGTCGGTAAGTTCTCTGATTCTATTCTTCATCTTCACTACCGACTTTGAGTGTACTCTGAATCTGCATTTACCTTTATATCTATAAAAGCTATAGCCAAGATATTTGACTTTGCTGATGTGAGACACCTCCGTTTTCTTCCTGTTTACTTTCAGAAATAGTTTTCCTTCAATGAACGGGATAATGTTTTTCAAGGTTCTTTCCGCACTTTTCCTGCTCTTACAAAAAATCATACAGTCGTCTGCATATCGGACAAATCTATGTCCTCTGCTTTCCAGTTCCTTGTCCAATTCATTCAGCATTACATTACTAAGCAACGGACTAAGCGGACCACCTTGTGGCATACCGACCTCTGTACGTTCAAACATTCCTTTTGCGATCACTCCCGCATTCAGATATTTGTGTATCAAAGATATAACTCTGCCATCTTTGATGGTTCTTGACAATACCTCTATCAGCTTACTCTGGCATACCGTGTCGAAGAACTTTTCCAAGTCCATATCTACCACATATACATAGCCATCATTTACATTCTTTTGACATTGTCTGAGGGCATCGTGTGCTCCCCGCTTTGGTCTGAAACCAAAACTGTTCTCTGAGAATTGCTCCTCATAAACTGGCGATAGTTCCTGCGCTATTGCCTGTTGGATAACTCTGTCAACAACAGTTGGAACTCCCAACTTTCGGAACTCGCCTTTTGTTTCCTTTGGTATTTCTACCCTGCGAACCGGGTTGGGTTTATATTTCCCCTCCCTTATCTTTCGGATTAAAGTATCTTGGTTTTCTCTAAGGAAGGGCAGAAGTTCATCCACCTGCATACCATCGATTCCACCTTTCCCTTTGTTTTTCTTGACTTGCTTATAGGCGCTGTTAAGGTTGTCTTTTCGCAAAATCAAATCCAAGAGATTGTTCGTCCAATAGTCTGTGATGACACCGCTCTTTTCAGTAATCTTAGAGT
>OGPJ01000352.1_pt1 | contig 37901 bp, 28 predicted proteins | sample 1552831 | NCBI WGS metagenome assembly OGPJ01 (sample SAMEA2579914, study PRJEB22360) | human gut metagenome | biome: human gut; feature: human-associated habitat; material: faeces | place: Denmark | collected 2008/2010
AGCGAAAGATTGCTACCCGTTATTACTGTGATGAGTTCCACCTTCTTCTGAAGGAAAAACAGACTGCCATTTATTCTGTGGAAATATGGAAGCGATTTAGAAAATGGGGTGGTATTCCGACAGGTTTGACGCAGAATGTGGGCGATTTTCTTCGTTCTGAGGAGATTGAAGGTATTTTGGGTAACAGCGATTTTGTGTATCTGTTAAATCAGAATGCCAAAGATCAGGCAATTCTCGCTGATAAACTGGGACTTTCTGATAAGCAGCTTTCCTATGTTACCAACTCCGAGCCGGGAAGTGGTCTGATACTGTTTGACAATGTGGTAATTCCATTTGTAGACAAATATCCGACAGACACCAAGACTTACAGAATTATGAATACCAAGCCGGAGGAATCGGTGCAGAAGGAGGACGCAGTATAAAATGGCAGAAAAAAGACAGAAGAAGCAGGCAGTAAAGGCATTTGAAAAAGAGACATTTTCCAAGGATAAGGAAGTGACTGGAGCAAAACACACAGAACACAGGCAGGATAACACCTTTCCTACGGAAAATCATTTTCATGCCAATGAGAAGCCTGTGAGCAATCTGCCACGGGATGCGAACCATGGCAGTGATACAAAAAATGTAACTTCTGGTCACAATGTCCAGAAGTCAGAAGCCGAAGCGGAAAAGGCATTCTTAAAGGAAAACAGCTTCATGCAGGACGAGCAGACTGATTTTGAGACTTCTTCTGACAGTACAATAGAAAACAAGGCTCATGTCAGGGACACCTACCAACGGTCTGAGGAAAAAGGAAAATATCACAAAGGGCGTGTGCAGAGAGAACACGCACACAGAGGGCGTGCGAAGTCAGAAAATACAAAGCAGTCCGATTATGGAGATTTCCAGACAAAGGATGCCACATTTTCGCAGGGACAGGCGGAAGAATTTACCGACAAAAAAGTACAGAAGGCTTTTGATAAGTCGGAAAAGAACTGCCGAAAGTTGCAGAAAGCAAAGGACAAGATGCCGACAAAGCGGCAGTATGAGATGAAGCGTGTCTTTGATGAACAGACCGGAAAAGCAAAGTATGTTGTGGTTCCGGTGGATGTGGAGAAGCCATTTAAACCGGATGGACTGGGAAAAACTGCGGTTCACAAGCTCCAGACCGAAAATATGTATTTTGTGCATCGTAAGATTGCAGAGACAGAAAAGGATAATTCTGCTGTGGAGGGCGCACACAAGACGGAACAGCGAGCCGAGGATATTTACCACTATATGAAGTATCACCGCAAGAGCAAGGCACAGAGAAAGCGTGACCGCTTAGAGCGATTGCACAAAAAACAGGTTACAGCGGATATGAAGCTGGAGTATGAGAAATTCATCAGTGAAAATCCACATCTAAAGGGCAACAGTCCAAAGAAACAGTTACAAAGGCAGCTACAGAAACAGCGCATCAAGCGTGAGTATGCCAAGGCAAGGCGGGCAGGAGCAGAAGCCAAGACTGCAAAGGAAACATTTACAAAGACAGCCAATGCTGCAACCGGGATTGCAAAGAAGTTACAGGAAATTGCCACGAAAAATAAAACACTGATTATCACAGTGGGTATTTTTGCACTTCTGCTCATTATGATCATGTCGGCACTATCAAGCTGCGGTTCCATGTTTACCGGAACTGTGACAACAACGATGGCAAGCACATATCTTAGCCTTCCGGCAGAGATTGATGCAGCAGATTTATCTTTTACAGAAAAGGAAATGGAGCTGCAAAATAAGATTGACCGGATTGAAACTGATTATCCGGGATATGATGAATACGATTATAACCTTGGTGCAATCGGGCATGATCCATATACACTGATCAGTTATCTTTCCGCAGTCCATACGGAATTTACTGCCGCAGGAATAGAGAGTGAGATTCAGGAATTATTTGATGCCATGTATTCACTCACTACCGAGGAAGTAGAGGAAACACGGACAAGGACAGTCACAAAGACCGGAACCAGAATAGTAACAAATCCGGACGGGACTACCCGTACCGAGGAATACGAGTATGAGGAGAAAGAAGAATATACCGTAACAATTCTTCGTGTCACACTTACGGTCACACCGCTTGAGAGCATTGTAGCCGGACGCATGGACAGCGAACAGACGGAAATTTTTGGAGCCTATACGGAGACAAAAGGCGGCTTACAGGTCTTTGCTTCTCCGGTTGATTATTACTGGTATTACTATATCAGCAGTTATTATGGCTACCGGAAAAATCCAAACACCGGAGCCGAGGAGCTTCACAGGGGTGTGGATATAGCGGTACCGACAGGAACGTTTGTATATGCGGCACATGATGGAACGGTAACAGAAGCAACTTACGATTCCTATTATGGAAATTATGTGGTGATTACGGACAGTAAGGGATATACCACAAAATATGCCCACATGGACAGCTTAAATGTGTCCGCAGGGCAGAGTGTAAAAAAAGGTGACAATATAGGCAAAAGCGGAAATACAGGAAGCAGTACCGGAAGCCACCTTCATATCGAATGTCTGTATAACGGGGAATATTATAACCCGTTATTTTATTTTGAAGCAGGAGAACAGACCATTTATGGAGAAACAACGGGCGGCACCGGAGGAGGAACCAGCAATGTGATACCGCCGGAATCCTATGATGATGTAACCGTACAGACGCTTATGCGTGAAGCAAACAGGTATCTGGGAATGCCATATACTTTTGGCGGCACAGCTCCGGCTAGTTTTGACTGTTCCGGTTTTGTATGCTGGGTATTTTCAAACAGTGGCGTACATAACCTGCCAAGAACCACAGCACAGGGCATTTATGACCAGTGTACTCCGGTATCAGCGGCAGATGCAAAGGCAGGGGACATTATATTTTTTACAGGAACCTATAATGCAGGACGTCCGGTTACACACGTTGGTATCTACTGTGGAAACGGTACGATGGTGCATTGCGGTGATCCAATTCAGTACACATCAATCAATACTTCTTACTGGCAGAGCCATTTCTATGGTTTTGGAAGATTGAATTAGCGAAGGGAGGAATTATTTTTGTCAGTAGAACGAATCAATTCACAGCTTAAAAAGGTCAGAGAGCAGATAGCACAGCTACAGGCAAAGGAAAAAGACCTTGCAGAACAGAAACAGATGGCGGAGGATGCCGAAGCCATGAAGATCATACGAAAATATAAAATCTCATCGGAGCGTTTGCAGATGTTAAACAAGCTCAGTGAGGATGAAGTCAGAAATTTATTACAGAAACGGGAACAGGAAAAGGAGGTTTCAATCAATGAAAAACAGGAAATTATCGGCTAGGGCGGTAGTGTCCCTTATGCTGTCGGCAATACTTTTTTGTATGCCGATTGGGGCATTTTTTGCCAACAGGACAAATACGATAGAGGTTCATGCGGAGGATACTGCCGAGCAGAAAACGGAAAGTGCAAGTGACGCAGAAAATACAGTTACACCCGGCAATGGCAGGGAAGAAAATTCAGGAACAGATACCGGAGAGGGAAAGACGGAAAATTCCACAGAAGGCACAACAGAAGATTCGTCTGAAGAAACACAGCCTGCCGCAAAATGCGCCTGCAAAGAAAAGTGCAGCCAGTATGCGGTGGATGAAGATTGTGAGGTGTGTGCAAAGAACTATAAGGAATGTACCTATATCAATCCGAGCGTAAAAATCACAATCAATACACCTTCTGGGTGGCATAACGATACCACTAAGGTGATAGTCAAAGTAGAAGATACGATAGTTTCCGGTAATTTTACCGTTCAGACAGTAAAGGCGAAAGTCGGGCAGAATGGAAGCTGGACAGATATTACCGAGGATATGTACATAGAGATTTCCGAAAACAGCACTATTTATGTGCAGGTCACAGACCAGAAGGGCAAGACCTATGAGAAAAATCGCTATATCAAGTGCTTTGATTTTACGAAGCCTACCTTAAATGCGGCAGTCAGCGATGGTCTATTGAGTATTCAGGCACATGATACGGATTCCGGTATCAAGGCAATCTATGTCAATGGCTATGAGTTTACCGACCATACGAATGGTGCTTTGAATATCCGTCTGCAACAGTTTGATGCAGGATATCAGTATTTCACGATTTCAGCCATGGATAATGCAGGAAATACCTCAGAAATCTATAAAACAGCCAATCCGTATTACACCGATCCGGAAAACAAGGACAGCAATGAAAAAGATCCGGCACAGCAGCTCCCGGTGGATGCGTCAGCAACCAAGCCTAGCTCTGCAACCGCACAGGTTACAGACCATACCAAGACAGACAGCAATGGAAATACTGTTTCCCAAACAGGCAGTGGAACAACTTCAAGCAGTACAGGAACATCAGCCAAGCAGTCCCCGAGTACGGGAGATACTTCTAAGGATACCGACCAGAGCAGTGACAGCCAGACTTCTGAAAAAGGCAAGGAATTTTATACAATCCAGACTGCATCAGAAAAGGTATTTTATCTGGTGATTGATCGTGACGGGGAAGATGAAAAGGTATATTTCCTTACCGAAGTCAGTGAAAATGACCTGTTAAATACCACAACGGATAACAGCGAGACACTTCCGAAAAATTCAGCAGCATTGGAATCTGCAATTCCTACCAAAGACAGTGCATTGTCAAATAATAATGCAGATACCACAGGAGAGAAAAAACAGGGAACGGAAAGTGTTGAGGGCAGTACCGAAGAAAGCACGGAGGATACAAGTAAGCCGAAAGAGGATACCGCAAAAGCAGATGGTTCCGGCTTTACATATATTTTAATAGGCATTGCTGCGGTAGCTGTGATCGGAGTGGTATATGTTGTGAAGTCTAAGAAGAAAAAGGAAAACTTCATTGATGAGGATGAAGATGAGGACGAGCTTGACGAGGACTATGATTATGAGGACGAGGACGAAGCCGAGCAGGATTCAGACGAAGCATTCTTAAATGGTGGCGATGATACAGAATCAGAGGACACAGGCGAGAATGACAGTGAAGATAACAGTGACAACGATAATGATGAAGAAAACGGGGAGGAATAGAGATGGAGCTTGTAATTGCAGAGAAGCCGAGCGTGGCACAGAGCATTGCGGCAGTTCTTGGTGCCACACAGCGTAAGGACGGTTATTTGGAAGGCAATGACTATCTGGTATCATGGTGTGTGGGACATCTGGTAGAACTGGTACAGCCGGAAAGCTATGAGGAAGCATGGAAGAAATGGAGTTATGACAATCTTCCGATCATCCCACAGGAATGGCAGCATGAAGTGAAAAGTGATACGAAAGCACAATATCAGATTTTGAAAAAACTTATGCATGATGACAGGGTGGATGCAGTCGTGTGTGCTACCGATGCCGGAAGGGAGGGAGAGTTGATCTTCCGCCTGACCTACAACATGGCAGGGTGCAGAAAACCGATGAAGCGGTTATGGATTTCTTCCATGGAGGAGAGTGCTATCCGTGACGGCTTCCATAATCTTCGTCCAGGCAGTGATTATGACAATCTGTACAAGTCAGCACTATGCAGGCAGGAAGCAGACTGGCTTGTGGGTATCAATGGCACTAGGCTTTTTACGGTATTGTATGGTGGCAAGGCATTAAAGGTCGGCAGAGTGCAGACACCGACACTTGCCATGCTGGTAGACCGTGAAAGTAAAATCATGAATTTCAAGAAAGAAGCCTATTATATGGCTCATATCATGGAAAATGGTCTGGATGCTGTATCGGAGCATATCAGTGATAAAACGGAAGCAGAGAGGATTGCAGGAGCCTGTGAAAACGGACAGGCTCTTGTCACTTCTGTGATAAAGGAAGAAAAGTGGGTGGCACCACCGAAACTCTATGACCTTACCACACTCCAGAGGGATGCAAACCGTCTGTTTGGCTTTACTGCCAAGCAGACATTGGAATATACGCAGAGCCTTTATGAGAAAAAGTTAGTAACATATCCGAGAACAGACAGCCAGTACCTTTCCGATGACATGGAGGGAACAGCGAAAAATGTGATTGAAGCAATTTTCAATTCGCTGTTATTTGAGCAGAATATCATGTTCAATCCAGATATTAAAAGAATTTTGAATAGCAAGAAAGTGACAGACCACCATGCAATCATTCCGACCATGGAGATCATCAAACAGGACTTAAAGGTGATTCCTGAGAGTGAAATGAAGATCCTTTCATTATGTGCGAACCGTCTGCTGTGTGCAACCGGGGAGAAGCACATTTATAATTCCACAAAGGCAGAGATTACCTGCAACAATACTGTGTTTAAGGTATCCGGCAAGGAAGTGTGGAAAAATGGATGGAAGGAATTTGAGGATTTCTTCAAAAATTCCTATAAGACCACAGAGGATAAATCGGATGCCGAGGAAGAAAAGAAGCTGCCGGAGCTTCGTGAGGGCATGATGATTGCAGTGGAGCAGACAAAGGTTTCCGAGCATTTCACACAGCCACCGAAGCATTATACTGAAGATTCCCTTTTGTCGGCAATGGAGCGAGCCGGAGCAGAGGATATGGGTGATGAGGTGGAGAGAAAAGGACTTGGCACACCTGCCACCAGAGCCGATATCATAGAAAAGTTGGTAAAAGACGGATTTGTGAAACGTGAGAAAAAGCAGATGATCCCGACAGAGGACGGAATGAAGCTGATCACGATACTTCCGGATGTAGTAAAATCTCCGAAACTGACCGCTGACTGGGAGAATGAGCTTACTCTTGTATCCAAAGGAGAAGTTGCTGCAGAACAGTTTATGTCAGGTATTGAAGCAATGGTAACTGATCTTGTAAAGACCTATCACAGCGTTAGTGATGAACATAAAGCCATGTTTGGCACAGGCAAGGGTGGACAAGAAGTGCTAGGCAAATGCCCGAAGTGTGGTGCTGATGTAGTCAAGGGAAAATTCGGAGCGTATTGTACCGGGAAATGTGGCATGAATGTCGGCAAGGCACTTGGGGTAACACTTTCCGATACACAGGTCAAGAGCCTGCTTCAAGGGAAAAAGATACTTGTAAAAGGTCTGAAGGGCAAGAAAGGCAGCTACGATGCTTATTTGATTCCAGAGAGGATAGAGGAGTTTTCTTACACGAAGGACGGTAAAGAAATCAAGGGATTACAGTATAAATTTAAGATGGAATTTCCACCGAAAAAGGACAAATAGAAGAAAACAATTCCAAAATAATTTCAGTTTGTCGGTGCAACACTAATACCACACATAACTAAAATAACAACACAGCGTCAGAGCGTATGGGAAAACCTGTACGCTCTAATTTTTTATCAAAAAATGGAGGAAAACACATGGAAGAAACAAATGTAACAATGACAGCAGAGGGAATGCAGGGTGAGCCTGCGGCAAAGGAAAATGAGACAAAGGCGGAGAAGTTTATCCGTATTGGCGAGTACCGCATGAATAAGGCGGTGGATGCCATTGGAAGATTGGAGAATCTTGCAAATCGAGGTTCCTATGAATATACACAGGAACAGGTAGATGCTATGTTTCAGGCATTAGAGGGGAGGGTTGCGGAAGTTAAGGCGAGATTTACGCCTAAGAAAGCGGCTGAGAGTAAGACTTTCAGCTTTGGTACAACAGAATAGGAATGTAACGGGAAGTAAGGGAAAGGCAGTCATGTAGTGTATGTGGCTGCCTTTTTGTCGTATCTATGACAGGAAGGAGAACTGCGTGAGAAAATATGATTTTATATCGGCTCTGGCAAAAGAGACAGCAGCCGAGGTTGTCAAAAATCGTGAGGAATGGATGAAATACCTGACTACAGCGGCAAGGCTGTATAAGTATCCGTTCCGGGAACAGCTTTTGATCTATGCACAAAGACCGGACGCAACAGCGTGTGCTTCCATAGAACTGTGGAATGAGCGGATGCACTGCTGGGTAAACAAAGGGGCAAAGGGTATTGCACTTCTGGACGAGGACGAAGCACATGGCAAGCGTCTGAAATATGTTTTTGATGTTTCAGATGTCCATGCGGCAAGGAGAATCGGACGGTATCCGGAACTCTGGGAATTACATGAGGAACATAAGGAAGATGTAATTAAGCGTCTAGAGCAGACTTATGGTGCTACCGATGATAAGAAGCTGTTTGAAGAAAGACTTATTGAGATAGCTGAGAGGATTGCGGCAGATTATTATGAGGAATTGCTGCCGGATTTGAAGTACATGATCGAGGGCAGTTTTTTAGAAGGACTGGACGAGCAGAATGTCGGTATCCGGTTAAGAGATACTTTATCGGAGAGTATTTCTTTTACACTTTTATCTGCCTGTGGTGCAGATATGGAGGAGTATGGTTCGGAATTTGCTTTTGATTTTATCCATGAATTTAATTCCATGAACACCCTTGCGGTACTTGGAGATGCAGCCAATGAGCTTGCAAAACCGGTACTTTTAGAGATTGGAAGAACCATAAGGGCATATAACAGGAGCCACGAACAGGAACAATCGCAAAATTTAACGCAGAAAGGACTTGCAAATACTTCTAAAATAGACTACAATGCGTTAAAGCGTGAAAGCGAGAGCAGACATGAAGAACAGATAGACAACAACCAAAACAGCGTAGAAAGGGGCAATAGAGATGAATCTGACATACGAGAAGAACGGGGATTACCTGATCCCGACATTACAGGCGGACATTCAGCCGGAGGGAACGGTAACGAAGTACGGAATGATGAGAGAGACTTATCTGAAGGAGAACCACAGGGGCGTGTACTCAGCGTTTCTTCTGAAAGGAACATTGAAAGAACACCTGCTGACGATCCAGAAGCAGGCAGAGGAGAGAATGGAGAAGCTGACGAGCCAGATGGCGGCAACCGAGGGAGTGACCGAACAACTCAAGGAAGCCGATCAAATGCTCTGGGTAGCGAAGATGAACAGCATTCGAAACCGAGCAGAGGAAGTGGTTCTGGGAGAACTGGTTTACAGTCTGTAACAGACACAGATGATCTTCTCCGGGGAGAAGCACCGGAACCCACCTTTACACAACTCAGTCTGTTTCCTTCTTTTGAGGAGCAGGTCGGAACAGTCGCAGCAGCGGAAGCAAGTATGAAATATACCATGTCCGCTGCTTTTTCTTTGCCACAGAATGAGCTTGAAACCATTCTTCGCAGTGGCGGAGGAAAACAGCACAGCAGAAAACGTATCTATGCCAAGTATCAGCAGGGTAAGACACCGGAAGAAATGGCAGAATTTTTAAAGAACGAGTATAAGACCACCGGAAAAGGTTTTGAGTTTGACGGAAATCCTGTTTCACTGTGGTTTGATGAAATGGGTATGCGTATCGGTTACGGTACATCGGCAAAAGAAAATACCCTTGCAGTGATGAGCTGGAGCGAAGTGGAGAGCCATATCCGTGTTATGGTGGAGAATGGTACTTATATGAGTGCCAATGAAGTATTCCTTGTGAATGCGGTGGAGCGTGAGAGAATTGCTACGGACATTAACAATTTCTTCCGTGATGGTATATCGGAAATGCCGGAGAATCTGGAGCTTAAATTTTCTGACTACCCGGCAAGCATGGAAAGGCTATGCGAGCTTTTATCAACAACTGAGGGCAGAGAACTGATTAAGAATGAGCTTGAAAAGGCAAAGGAACAGCTTGACAGCGGAGAAAAGCAGATTAAATGGCGGTATGTGAAAAGACCGGATTATTTATTAGAACAGCTTGCGGATTTAGGTGTGGAAAAGAAAGAATTTCCGGCACCTGACACGGTTGAGGTAAGGAATGAGGACTTCATCACACAGGACGAGATTGATTACAGGCTGACAGGAGGAAGCGGCTTTGAACATGGAAAATTCCGTATCTATGAGTATTTCATGGAAGGGCATGACAAGAAAGATAACATTGCTTTTCTGAAAAATGAATATGGTACGGGCGGCAGCTCCCACGCACTTCCAGGAAGTGACAGAGCGCACGAGGATCACGATGCCAAAGGTATCCGTCTGGAGAAAGGTAACTATGGCAATCCTTACGCAAAGGTGCTTTTAAACTGGAATGTAGTAGAGAAACGTATCCGGGAGCTTGTGCAGGCAGATAAATACCTTTCGCCGGAGGGAAAGGAAGCCTATGCACAGTATAAACAGGAACAGGCAGAGAAAGCCATGCAAAAAGAACAGGCGAAGTTGGAGCGTGGTGTAACCAATCAGGAATTAGATAGAGAAACAGGAACTGTTGCTGAAGGAGAACCAAAAGCACCAGAAACCGGAAAAACAGACATAGAGCAGTTAAATAAAAGGCTGACTGAAATGTCGGATGTGGTTAAAATCTGCGGAGCATTAGACCGGAAAGATGTGGTTGGCTGGAACGAGGAAACACAGGCGGTCACGATTACTGACGATGAGCGTACTTTAGAAGGAAAAGAGGTCTATGATTTCCTTTTTGCAGAAGCGGCAGACTATGTAATGATGCAGACAATCAGTGGCGAAACAGAAAAAGCTCTGGAGATGGACGGTCTGTTAAAGGATGCCAGACAGTATGCGTCACGTTATGAGGGAGAGCCTTCCATAGAGCAGACAGAAGAACAGCCTTTGACTGCGGATGATGTTCAAAACCTTGTATTGATAGACCGGGAATATATCAGAGGTACACGAACAACAGTCTATGATTTTGAGTGTGATATTCGTGGGGAACATGATAAGCTGCAATATACGCTTGAGTACCATGATGACGGAGAAGGCTTTACCATTCATACGGAGAAGAATGATATTTGGGAACGTATGCCGGAGCCTGAACTGGCACGATTGGAGGGTATTCTTGGCAGGGAAGCATTATATTTTAAGTACCATGATAAAATAGCCGGGGCAAAGAGCCTTGAGGACATGGAGGAGATTCGCTTCAGCATTATGGAAGAAGAATCTCCTTATTTTTCTGCTGTTTCCCAAAGAGTATGGGGTGAATATGAACAGAAAAATGAAGAATTGTCCAATCCAATGCAAGAAAGTGAAGTGATTGCCGAACCAGAGCCGCAGAATGAAGCAGAAGCGCCAAAGGAACAGCCACAGATTGACAAATCGGGTGCAGTCAACTTCCACATTGCTCCGGAAACAGAGGAAAGTGCCGGAAAAGGCTTTGCGGCAAAAGAAAAATTCCGTCAGAACGTGGAAGCTATCAGAACGCTTGAAAAGATTGAGAGCGAAAACCGTATTGCCACACCAGAAGAACAGGAGATTTTAGCAAAATATGTAGGCTGGGGCGGTCTTGCCGATGCCTTTGATGAAACCAAAGCGAATTGGGCAAGTGAATATCAGGAATTAAAGAGCCTGTTGTCAGCCGAGGAATACGATTCAGCAAGGGAAAGTACCTTAAATGCGCACTATACAAGCTCTGTAATTATCAAAGCAATTTATGATGCGATGGAACGAATGGGCTTTTCAAAAGGAAACATCTTGGAGCCGGCAATGGGTATTGGAAACTTTTTCGGTATGTTGCCGGAAAATATGCAGGAGAGCAGGCTTTATGGTGTGGAGCTGGACGGAATTACCGGAAGAATTGCAAGGCAGCTATACCCGAATGCCGATGTGAAAATTACAGGATTTGAAAAGACAGATTATCCAAACGATTTCTTTGATGTTGCAATCGGAAACGTGCCATTCGGTCAGTACAAGGTAGCAGACAGAGCCTACGATAAGCATAACTTTCTCATACACGATTATTTTTTTTCCAAAGCCTTAGATAAGGTCAGACCGGGCGGCGTGGTGGCGTTTGTCACTTCAAAGGGAACAATGGATAAGAAAAGTCCGGAAGTCAGAAAATACCTTGCGCAGAGAGCGGAGCTTCTTGGAGCGATCAGGCTTCCCAACACAGCCTTTAAGGAAAATGCGGGAACGGAGGTCACTTCGGACATTCTTTTCTTAAAGAAGCGTGACAGGGTAATCGACACCCTGCCGGATTGGGTGCATCTTTGTGAAAATGAAGATGGCATAGCCATGAACCAGTATTTTGCAGACCACCCGGAGATGATCATGGGAAAAATGGAAATGGTCAGCGGGCAGTTTGGCATGGAAGCCACCTGTACACCGGATACCACCATTCCTCTATCCAAGCAGCTTGAAAGGGCTGTATCCCATATTGAGGGCAGCATTGACGAGGTAGAGTTCGATGAGCTTGATGATGAGCTGGCAAGAGAAGCCATTCCCGCCGATCCGAGCGTTAAGAATTACAGTTACACTATCGTGGACGAGAGGGTGTATTACCGGGAAAATTCCATTATGAAGCCTGTGGATGTATCAGAAACGATGGAGCAGCGCATGAAAGGTATGGTGCAGATTCGTGACTGTACACAGGAGCTGATTGATTATCAATTAAACGAGTACCCGGAAGATATGATTAAGAGCAAGCAGGCAGAGCTTAATGAGCTGTATGATGCGTTTTCCAAGAAATACGGTCTGATTAATTCACAGACCAATAAGAGAGCGTTTAACCAGGACTCAAGTTATTGTCTGCTTTGTTCATTGGAGAAATTAGACGATGAGGGCAACTTCAAAGGCAAGGCGGATATGTTTTCCAAGCGAACCATTAAAAAAGCAGAAGTTGTCACAAGCGTGGATACCGCAAGTGAAGCACTGGCGGTGTCATTAGGGGAAAAGGCAAGGGTAGACCTAGCCTATATGTCGGAGCTTACGGGAAAAAGCGAGGAAGATGTGGCAAAGGAACTTGCCGGAATTATTTTTCAGAATCCGGTTACAGAAAAGTGGGAAACCGCAGACGAGTATTTAAGCGGCAATGTCCGGGAGAAGCTGGCAACCGCAAGGGTATTTGCAGAGAACCGTCCGGAGTTTGCAATCAATGTCACAGCCCTTGAGGGTGTACAGCCAAAGGAGCTTGATGCAAGCGAGATTGAGGTGCGTATCGGTGCCACATGGATAGATCCGAAGTACATCGAAGATTTCATGCGGGAAACCTTTGAAACACCGGATTACCTTTTTGACCGTAACCTTGTAGGGGTGCAGTATTCCGATGTGACAGGACAATGGAATGTAAAGGGCAAAAATGCGGATCGTGGCAATGCTCTTGTCAACATGACCTACGGAACGAGCCGGGCAAATGCCTACCGTATTCTGGAGGATTCCTTAAACCTTCGTGATACCCGTATTTTTGATACGATTGAGGAAGATGGAAAGGAAAAGAGAGTTCTTAACAAAAAGGAAACCACGCTTGCCAGCCAGAAACAGGAAGCCATAAGGGAAGCCTTTAAGGACTGGGTATTTCGTGATCCGGAGCGCAGACAGACCTTGTGTGCCAAGTACAACGAGCTTTTCAATTCCACCAGACCAAGAGAGTATGACGGTTCCCACCTAAAGTTTCCGGGCATGACACCGGACATTACATTAAGACCACATCAGCTTAATGCAGTGGCACATCAGCTTTATGGGGATAATACCCTGCTTGCCCATTGTGTGGGTGCAGGTAAGACCTTTGAAATGATTGCTGCAGCAATGGAGAGCAAGCGGTTAGGGCTTTGCCAAAAGAGCTTATTTGTCGTACCGAACCATTTAACAGAGCAGTGGGCGAGTGATTTCCTGCGCCTGTATCCGGGTGCCAATATTTTAGCTGCCACAAAGAAAGATTTTGAGCCTGCCAACCGTAAGAAATTCTGTTCCCGTATTGCAACCGGGGACTATGATGCGGTCATTATCGGGCATACGCAGTTTGAAAAGATACCGCTTTCAACGGAAAGACAGGCTGCCATGATTGAGCGGCAGATAACGGAAATAGAAATGGCAATCGAAGCAGTCAAGGCGGAAAAGGGAGAGCGTTACACCATTAAGCAGATGGAAAAGACGAAAAAATCTTTAAGCGCAAGGCTGAGCCGATTAAACGATACTTCCCGCAAGGACAACGTAGTAACTTTTGAACAGCTTGGTGTTGACAGGCTGTTTGTAGACGAGAGCCACAATTATAAGAACCTTTTCTTATACACCAAGATGCGGAACGTGGCGGGTATTGCACAGACAGAAGCACAGAAGTCCTCGGATATGTTTGCAAAGTGTCAGTACATGGACGAGCTGACAGGCGGCAAGGGCATTACCTTTGCCACAGGTACGCCGATTTCCAACAGTATGACGGAGCTTTATACGAATATGCGCTATCTGCAATACAATACGCTCCAGAAACTTGGTCTTGGCAATTTCGACAGTTGGGCGGCTACTTTCGGAGAAACGCAGACCGCCATAGAGCTTGCACCGGAGGGAACAGGATACCGGGCAAAGACAAGGTTTGCCAAGTTCTTCAATCTGCCGGAGCTGATTTCACTTTTCAAGGAAAGTGCGGATATTCAGACACCGGATATGCTAAAGCTGCCTGTACCGGAAGCAGAGTACGAAAATGTGGTGTTAAAGCCGAGCGAGTACCAGAAAGAAATGGTACAGTCCCTTGCGGATCGAGCGGAAGCAGTGCGTGACCGCAGAGTAGATGCAACGGTTGATAATATGCTCAAAATCACGAATGACGGAAGAAAACTGGCATTAGACCAGCGTTTAATCAACGATATGCTTCCCGATGAGGATAATTCCAAAGCCACCACCTGTGTGGACAAGGCATTTGAGATTTGGGAGGAAACAAAGGAACAGAAGTCGGCACAGCTTATCTTCTGTGACTTATCGACACCGAAAGGAGATGGTACATTCAATGTTTATGAGGACATTCGGGGCAAACTGATAGAGAAGGGTGTCCCACCGGAAGAAATCGCATTTATCCATGATGCCAATACGGAAACAAGGAAAGCGGAGCAGTTTGCAAAGGTAAGAAGCGGACAGGTTCGTTTTTTGTTGGGTTCTACTGCCAAAATGGGAGCCGGAACCAACGTACAGGACAGATTGATTGCATTACACCATTTGGATGTGCCCTGGCGTCCGTCTGACATTGAACAGCAGGAAGGTCGTATTTTACGACAGGGCAATATGAATGATAAGGTCAAGATTTTCCGGTATGTGACGGAAGGCACCTTCGACAGCTATTCATGGCAGCTCGTTGAGAACAAGCAGAAGTTTATCGGGCAGATCATGACGAGCAAGTCCCCGGTACGTTCCTGTGAGGACATTGACGAAGCGGCGCTCTCTTATGCAGAGGTCAAAGCACTTGCAACCGGAAACCCGTATATTAAGGAGAAGATGGATTTGGATATACAGGTGTCAAAACTGAAGCTCTTAAAGGCGAATCACACAAGCCAGCGTTATCGTCTGGAGGACAATATCGCAAAGCATTACCCGATGCAGATCACAGCCTTAAAAGAAAGGCTTGAGGGATACCGGACGGACATTCAGACCTATACAGCGCATAAGCCTGTGGATAAGGACGTTTTTTCCATGAAGATAGGAAACCGTACCTATACGGACAAAAAGGAAGCGGGTGCGGCGTTGATTGATATGTGCCGGAGTGCAAAACAGCCAAACATGGCAGTAACAATCGGGGAATATCAGGACTTTAAGATGAGCGTGTCCTTTGACTCGTTCTTCTCCAAGTTTACGGTCAGCTTAAAAGGAAGTCTGAGCCATGAGGTGGAAATCGGAGCCGATCCGCTTGGAAATCTGCAAAGACTATCCAATGCGTTAGAGGGAATGACCGGGAAAATGGCAGATGTGGAGCAGAAGCTTTCCAACGTGGAACATCAGCTTGAAACCGCAAAGGTGGAGGTCACGAAACCTTTTGCACAGGAGCAGGAACTGGCGGAGAAGCTAGAGCGACTTGCAGAGTTAAATGCGCTTCTTAATATGGACGAAAAGGGCGATAATGCGTTGGATATGGGAGATGATGAGCCGGAGGACGAAAACGGAGAGCAGAGCGCACAGGCACAGGAGGGCGAGCCGGACAGGGCAGAAGATATACAGGCGGTGGCTGATGAACCGTTAAAGCCTGTTGCAAGTTTTCTGATGTCGGAGCGTATCGCAGAGCATGACAAGGAACGGATGTTAGCAGACGGTTCCAGAGGGCGGGTATCCGTCAAGGAGAAACTTGCCGAGATGAAGCAGAAAATTTCCGATCAGAAGATGCCGGAGAAACCGGAGACTGTAAAGAGCAAAGGAAAAGAAGAAAGTTTATAGGAGGGTGCTATGGAAGCAAACGAACCAAAGAAAGAACAGAACACAGAGGAAATGGACGTTATGAAGCAGTTCATGGAGCTTTTGGGACAGCAGGGCATGAAAGAGCAGTCACAGGACTTTATGGAGGTCTTGCAGTATATCGCCGGGATGCAGTTACAGCTTTCCGCTATGGTGGACGAACTGCAAGGAGTACGGAAGCAGCTTGAAAGGATGCAGGAGAGCCAGCCGAAAGCAGCGGAAAGTCAGCTTTTGGATAAGGTGTCATACCTTCAGGAGAAGGTAAGCAGTCTTGCAGAACGCTTATCGGAATTGAAAGACCATTTGATTGACACCGCAGCACAGGCAGTAACCGCCTTTAAGGAAAAGGGAAGGGAGGAAATGAACAGGGTTCTTCAGAAAGGAATTTCCGGTGTGCAGTCGGTGCTTTCCGGATGCCGGGAGAAGATGGTTGATGTGCTTACCAGTTATGAAAAGACCGCCAACCAGATAGACAGTATCGGGGACGAGTTCAAGCAGATAGGGAACAGCGTAGCCAACGTGGGAAGGCTCTTAACCGGAAAAGGTACAAAGGAAGTGTCGGACGAAAAAGAGGGCGTTGCCCTTACAAGGGTACTGAATATGCCTGTAAAGAAGCATATCTCAGCCTTAAAGAAACAGGTGGAGCGGATTGACGGTGCAGTAGCGAAGCTGGATAAGATCTGTGCCGGACTGGATACCGGAAAGGATAAGGAAAAAAGCAGGGTGTCCGTCAAGGAAAAGCTGTCACAGATGAAAGTGAAATCGGAACAGCAGAAGAAAGAACCGGAAAAATCAAAGACCAAGAGTCAGGAAGCAAGTTTATAAAGGTTTATGGAAAGAGCAGGTAGCAATCTATCTGCTTTTTCCTGTTATGTGGTTATCGTAAGCAGAGAAGATTAAGTGACGAGCAGAGGAAACAGGCAAGGTTGCGATGGAGAAAATCAATTCAGACGAAAACAATAGGCAAATTTAAAGTTGATAAGAATTCACCGATATATTTATTAGACTATTCAGCATTACACATCATTACAGTTACATTTCAAAGCATTATAATTGTTTCACTTGAGGATAGATGCTAAAATAAATTTTTTAAGGAAAGAGGTGGTCGTGTGATTAACATAGCAATTTGTGATGATGAAAAATACATATTAGATAAAATCAAAAAGCTGGTATTTAATTTTTTTCATAGAAAAAACGTAGAAATAACTGTTTCACAATTCGGGAGTGGTGAGGAATTACTGAGACACAACAAAAATATAGATATTCTGTTCTTAGATATTCAAATGGATGGAATAGATGGGATGGAAACTGCAAGGAAGATGCGTAGTCAAAATTATAAAGGATACCTAATTTTTATAACAGTTCTAAAGGAAATGGTGTTTCAATCCTTTGAAGTCCAGGCATATGATTATCTGGTAAAACCGATTGAAGAAGAATGCTTTGAAAAAACGATGGAGAGATTATTTTCTGCTATGCAAAATGCAAAAGACGCAAGTTTGCTTGTCCAAAAGGGATACGAGAGTAATATTATTGCCTTTGATGACATTGTTTTTTGTGAAATTATAGACAGAAAAATATATCTGCATCTAAAAACGGAGGAAGTTATTGATTACTATGACAGAATTGAAAATCTTGAAACAAAACTAGATGGGAGATTTTTTAAATGCCATAGAAGTTATTTAATTAATTTGAGCCATCTGAAAAGTTATAAAAATGGGATGGCGTATATGATAAATGACAAACAGATACCTGTATCACGCTTACGGAGCAAGGAATTTTCAAGTGTTGTTTTGAAATATATGAAGGAACGGAGAGTGTGAAAGAATGGATGGATTAGATATTTTCAATGTATATATTATGGGAAGCATTGAAATGTTGACGGTTTTTCATTTCTTTACCAGATTTCTTAAGAAAAAGGTAAAGTTTATTTATTATATATTGTTTGCCTTTCTTGGAATGACGATTATGATGTTTTTTCCAACCGGCAGTATTATGGAATTATTGGTATATGTTCTGCTGTTGATGGCAGGAGGATTTTTTATATGTAGAACATACAATATATTTGTCGGGTTATATGCAGTTGTAATGATTGAAATAATGCACTTATGCTATGGAGTTTTTAATTCGATTTCGTGTATTTTATCTCCCTTGTTTTTTCAGGAAAATCCTAAAGCGGTTAGCGTTTTATTTATGGTAATGAGCAGTATTTTAGCTCTTGTTACATCTGTTTTGTGTTATCAGGTCATAAATAAAAATTTTTCATATGATGAAAACGTTGGGGCAAAATATGTTCTTCTGATTTTAATACCGACTTTAGTGATTTTTTTGGTAAGTGAATATATTAGTTCAAATATTTATGGACATACGATTACGATACAAGCAGATGGGAGTTTACCTAGCATAAGTCCGTTTCCATTACTGTTTATACAGATATTGGGGATAGCCAGTCTGTTTTGCATCATGTTTGCGTATAAAAAATTAGTGGATAGTTTTAAATTGAGCAGAGAGCTATCTTTATTAGAACTGGAAAAACATTCTTTAAATCAGTATGTGGAAGAAGCAAAAGTACGTTATGAGAAAACAAAAGCATTTCGACATGATGTGAAAAATCATATATCTATTGTCAAAGAATTGGTACAGAATGGCGATATAGATACAGCATTGCAGTATATGAGTGATATGGAAAATTTAACAGCAGATATGTCATTTCCGGTAAGTACAAATAACCCTGTACTTGATATTTTAATTGGAAATAAGTTAGGGATAGCTAAGAGCAATCAGATAGAAGTACAATGTTCATTTATTTCTCCATATCCATGTGGAATTGCTGATATTGACTTTTGTATTATTTTTTCTAATGCATTAGATAACGCTATCTCAGCTTGTAACCGAGTGCCCCATGATAATCAGAAATATATTCACATAACAGGAAAAGTGCAAGGTGATTTTCTTTTAATTGAAATAATTAATAGCCATAGTGGGAGAGGGAGCATTCGCAGTGGGACAGGACTTGCTAACATAAAAGCAGTTGCAGAAAAATATCATGGAGCAATGGAAGTAAGAATAGATGGAGATATATTTGTTTTAAGTGTTCTTTTAATCATTCCGCAACAATCAGAAAGCATTTCACAACAAATCTGTTAAAAACAGATATATGAATGACGAATAAGAGATTGTAAAAACATTATAGTGTATTAAAGAAAAGGAGGACGTTTTATGTCAATGGAAATAAGCAGTAATTATAAGGATTACAAAAATGAGTATTTAGATAGGGTACAGACAGGGCAGGATAAAGTAAAAGAAGCTTCACAAGATCAAAGGGGGGAGGATAAAAACGAAGGTATTCCCGTTCCAAAGGACGAGTATATTAGTAGCGAAAAATCTGGTAGCAAGCCAAGTGGTCTGTATCGTTTAGGGCAAGATGAAAATGGTAATCCAAAAGTAATGTATGATGATCCTAAGAGAGTCGCAAAGGCGAAAGATGTTCAACCAAAGGAGGAGCCAGCGAAAAAGGCAGAGAAATGTACGACAAATACAGATAATGTTGACAGAGAGATTGAGAAACTCAAGGAGGAAAAGGAACAGCTTGAACAGCAGATAAAGGCTGCGGCGGGGGACAAAGAAAAGGTTAAGGTATTGGAGAAAAAGCTGGCTCAGATTGAGGGGGAGTTAAGCCAGAAAGATAATGATACATACAGGAGAAAGAATGCAGTAATTTCTTAAACAAATTATGAATATGAGTGGGTGAATAAGAGGGAAAGGCTTTATTCACTCCTTTTGCAAAAGGAAAGAAGTTCAGATTAAGAGTAATTGCAGAAAAGGATTTCGATTCTATATCTCAAGGAGGACAGAGAGATGATGAATGGAAGGCATTCAGAATACAGGGAACATTGGATTTTTCCTTAATCGGAATCCTTTTAAAAATATCTTGCCTGATGGCAGAAAATAATATAGGCATTTTTGCTATATCTACGTTTAATACGGATTATGTTTCAATAAAATCAAAAAATTTTTCAAAAGCAATAGAGCTGTTGTCAAAAACAGGGTATAGAGTTGCAGAATAACAAATTGTTAAGAGGATAGCAGTTTGGAACAACCGGAAAAATAATTTCCTTTATAGCATATAGGAAAAATAAATAAGAAAGATCAAATAGCAAGTACCACATTGTTTGGTTGGATATAGGAATTATTCTTTTGTATTGACCAGAGCTTTAGCAGTAGATAAAAGTAATAAGGCAGGTGATGTGTATGGGAAAATGCTAGTTCTGACATTTGAAGATAATGAGGATGATATGATGAACCGCATATTGTCGTTGATAAATACCAGAGATGAAATCACTCAGATGTCAGGTTTGAATAATCATCTGTTGAATTTCAAAGGTCTTATGATTGATGAGGTTCAACGGGTAATCATTCAGGAAAATCAGGAGATAGAGCTTACATATACCGAGTTTGAAATCTTGAAGCTTCTTGCAAAGCATCCGGGAATAGTGTTCAGCAAGGAACAGATTTATGACATTGTGTGGAAGGAATCCTATTCCGGCGATTACAACATTGTCATGAGCCATGTCCGGAATATTCGGGAAAAGATAGAGGATAACCCAAGCAAGCCAATCTATATACAGACTGTTTGGGGAGTCGGCTACCGGTTCAATAAAAATTTAATAGCATAGAAACAGGCAATTAAGAAACAAAATCTTGGTTGTCTTTTTTATTTGTAAAATACATTTACAGCGACAGGAGCAGAAAGGAGACAGGAGTAAATTGCAGAAATCAAAACGAATACGGGCAGTAATGATAAAGGTTTATAAGTGAATATTGTAGTTATGCGAAGGCAGTCAATAATGGCTGCCTTTTGTCATGCAAAAAAATAAGCAGATGGAGGAAATACTATGGCAGACGCTAAAACAGAAAAACAGAAAGTACAGGAAATAACAGAGAAGCTGGAGCAGGGTATCAAGGAGCTTTTTGAAAGCGAGAAGTACAAGACTTATCTGAATACCATGTCAAAATTTCATAATTACAGCTTTAACAACACCATGTTAATCGCAATGCAAAAGCCTGACGCTACGTTAGTGGCCGGATTCAAGGCTTGGCAGAAAAATTTTGACAGGCATGTTAAGAAAGGGGAAAAGGGTATCCGTATTCTTGCCCCGGCACCATACAAGATTAAGGAAGAACAGGAGAAACTTGATCCGGTAACAGGAGAGATTATGCTTGACAAGAACGGAATGCCCATTACGGAGGAAGTAGAGATTAAGATACCCGCCTTTCGTGTGGTTCCGGTCTTTGACGTGTCACAGACGGACGGAAAGGAGTTGCCGGATATAGGGGTAAATGAGCTTTCGGGAAGCGTGGAGGACTACGAGGATTTTATGCAGGCACTTACGGAGGTTTCCCCGGTTCCCATTACCTATGAAGATATAGAAGGGGAGGTAAAGGGATATTTCCATACCACAGACCACAGGATTGCCATACAGGAGGGCATGAGCCAGAGTCAGACCGTAAAGACCGCTATCCATGAGGTGGCACACGCAAAGCTCCATGATCGGGAACGGAATCAGGATATAGATGCGGTCTTAGACAAAGACCGCAACACGCAGGAAGTGGAAGCAGAGAGCGTTGCCTATACGGTGTGCCAGCACTTCGGCATTGATACCTCGGACTATTCCTTTGGGTATATCGCCGGATGGAGCAGTGACCGGGATATGAAAGAATTGAAATCTGCCCTTGATACCATACGAAAGACCGCTTCGGAGCTGATCACAGGCATTGAGGACAGGTTAGCAGAGTTACAGAAGGACAGGGCAGTGGAGCAGGAGCAGAATAAGGAGAGTATACTTCTGATACAGAATGATGATCTGACAAAATACAGTCTTGTGAGTGTTATGGGCATGGACAGACAGGAACTTATGGACGTTCTTTCAGCCATGAGTGAGGACGATAAGCTGAGTATTCAAGCATATCTGGAGAGTAAAGGGGCATGGACTACCGAGATTGCCAACGAAAATACAAAAGAATTTGGAGAATACCACCTTGATGTCCGCTACAATACTGACACAGAGGAGCTTGTGGATATGAAAGAACGAAAGGCAATCTATGATAAGTCTATGGAGCCGATTGCCGCCGGAGATGTAGTGGTAAAATTCTCCGGTTCGATGGGAAGCGAATGGGAGATTTCCAAAATCACAAATATGTCCCCGGACGAAGTTAAAAAGCTGCTTTATGATATGGCTCTGCTTAATGAGAGTGAGTGGGACGGAGATTATAATGCGTATCTGAAAGAACATGGGGCAGAAATGACTTTGATTAGTTCCAGTGCCGGACTGAATGAACACGCACCGCAGTTTTTTGATTTTGCATACGATGCAGATACAGGCGTGAGTGCATCAACGGAATTGTCTGCCATACAGCAGGCAGAGAACCTTATCAACCGCATGGAGCATGGGGCAACGGTCTTTACGGATGATGAGAGAAATCTGATTGTGAATTACAATTACAAGCTCGATGACATGGAAAAGACAAGAGAATTGGCGGAGAAACTTGCATACATGATAGAAAATCAGCCTGTCAATGAAGCGCTTACTGTCATAGATGCACAGGCGGAGATTGATGCCCTTCCGGATGGCATGATAGGTCTTTCCGAGATGCACGAGTATGGTTATTCCTGGAATGAAATGCTGCCTTTGACAAAGGATAAGGCAACAGAGCTTTTTGGGGAAGATGTGGCTGTGTATCAGCTCCATGAGGACGGTTCCGAAACGCTCATTGAAGATTCGGAAGAATTAAAGGAGCATGAGGGCATTTTCGGTGTGGAAAAGGACGATTGGAGTGCCTATCTGGAACACCAGAGTATGAAACAGGAGTTAGAGGAAAGCTCTGCAAACAGGGAAGCACAGCTTTTGTTTGGCAGTGAGGACAGATTTGGCATTTATCAGCTCAAAGATATAGAGGAAGCAAGAGACATTCACTTTATGGGAATGGACTATCTTGAAAGCAAGGGCATTGCGGTCACAAAGGAGAATTATGATCTGCTTTATACCGCACCGTTAGAGGAGGGCACAAGCCTTGAAGATATTTACACCCGCTTTAATATAGATCGCCCGGCAGATTTTCGGGGACATTCCCTTTCTGTCAGTGATGTGGTGGTGCTTCATCAGAACGGAGAGAACACAAGCCATTATGTGGATTCTTTTGGTTACAGGGAGGTGCCGGAGTTTACAAAGGAGCTTATGGCAGAGCATACAAAAGAACAGACTTCGGTCATTGATGAAACGACAGAGATACTTTCGGAGATAGCACAGGAACACGCAAACGATGAACCGGACAGGGAAAATGAAGTGTTCCTCGTCAATTACAACGAATGGCGTGAGGTCGGTACGCTTGACTTGGAACAGAATTACTTTGCCATTGACGATCCGTATGCGGACGGGGATTTCAGACTTTTGCATTTGCAGAACCAGATCAAGGACATCACGCCTGCAGGAGTGCATTACGATACCTATGAGGAAGCTGCGGCTGCCTTATATGAAGCAGAGCGGGAAATGGCGAATATGCCCTTCAACAAGGAAAATAACATCGGTTCCTATATGTTAAACGGAAGGGCACAGCTTGAGCGCATCATGGAAGCAAGACAGCTTCAGAAGCACATGGACATTGAAAATGACAAGGTATCCTACTATGTCATTGCCGATTTAAGCACATGGGCAGAGAACAGTCCGGAAAGGAGCAAGCTGGAGCGTTTTGACAGTATTTCTGAAGCAATGGAAGCATTTCAGGCTTATCGTGGCAAGGATGCGCAGTACAGTGATGACAAGGCAAGGACAACCTTTGGTGTCAGTGTGCATGGCATTGAGTTTGATGTAATCCATGTAAGGAATAACGAAAACGTCCTGTCCCTTGATTTTACCCACAGCAGTGAAGCAAAGGAAAGTAAGCACTTCATGGACGATTTGCAGACGTTGAGTGACAGTATCGGTATCGAAAAAGTAAGAGTCCACCGGGATATGTCACCGGAGGAAGTGAAAGACTTTGTGAAGCAGCGTTTTGAACATCAATTAAAACAAGGCGGTCTTGATGATATTTCCCTTTATATGAGCCGGTTCAATACGCTCTATGAACAGGGAAAGATGGAGAAGTTAATGCCTACTGCCAATCAGAAGCACATCGAGGAAGATGTACCGATTACGGAGTGGGACAATCCGTATTTTGAGGTGAAAGAGCCGGAGCAGATGGCATTTTCCATAAAAGATAAATTTGTCAGCATACAGACCTGTACGGAGGGATATGATTATTCCGTTTTTGATGCGGATTATAAGCTGGTTGACGGTGGCGTGTATGATAATCCTGATATTTCCATTCATGCGGCGTTAAAGGACGTTCTGGAGGACTTTGGACTGTCGGAACAGGATAAGCGTATTCCGGTGGACTATGAGGAGCTTATGGAGAAAACAGAAGCGGTGGAGCGTGAACGGTTAAGCGAGCGTATCCGGGAGGAAGCAGACAGTGTTGTTGCTGATTTCAAGGCAAAGACAGAGGAATTATTTAACGGAATCAACGGACAGACACAGGACGATATAGAGCAGACGGTATGGGCATATCTGCAATCCAAGCTTGACGAGTATGAGATAGATGTTGAGCTTGTGGATGTGGTGGTGTCCGGAAGCAGATGCAGAGGTCTGGAGAAAGCAGGCTCCGATCTGGATGTGGTTGTGGAGTATAAGGGCAGGGAGCATGAAGATGATCTGTTCAATGTCTTTAACGAGGACGGTCTTATGATTGGCGGGGTAAAGGTTGACATCAATCCTATCACAGAGGGCAAGACCGGAACACTTGCAACTTATCTTCCGGAAGTGGAAAGCTATCTTGCAGAGAAACAGGCAATGCAGAAAGCGTCTGCGGTGGAAGCCACACCGGAGAAAACCGTTACCTTAACGGTTGCAGAGTGCGGCGAATTTCACAGTCTGGGAGAGTTCCATGAGAATATCGCAAGCGTGGAGGAAGCAATCGCTGTGTGGAAAAGCATACCGCCGGAGCGCATGAATGGGATTCCGAGTATCGGCATTAACATACACACCGAGGGAACCGAGCGTTATGAGGACGTGGAAATGGATATTCTCTCCGGCAAGGTCATTGATCTGGAGGTTTTGGATTATGTACCGGACATAACAGACGAGCCGAAAGCAATCGAGGTCATAGCGGAGCTGATTGACAAGTTACCGGACATTGAGGTGCGTGGTTCACTGGAGAAGTGGCAGGCGGCTATCCTTGCTTCTCAGATAGACCAGTTTTCCTACGATTATGATACCTATCAGTATCAGGATACGGTTGAGGACAGGGAAGCACAGGTTGCTAACATCACTGAGGACATCAGAAACGGAAATACCGGGTATCTGAATGACTTTCTCAATGCGGTCATTTCTGAAGGCGTCAGAGAGGGTATAACGGACATTTTCGGAGAGGGTGTGGAGATTGATGACAGCGAAGCGGTTCAGACTGCGAGAAGGGCGAAGGAGCTGCTTGACAAGCTGGCAGAATACAAGCCGCTTGCAAAGGTGGAGGAGCTTGAAGAACAAAATTACAACATGATTGATAATGTCTTAAACAATGGAGCGGAGAAAAAGGAACAGGAGCAGATCAAAGGCAGAATTTCCATAAAAGAGAAGTTGGCAGAGAAAAAGGCAGTCATAGAGCAGAGGGATAAGGCGGAACGTACTTCACCGGAAAAGGAAACCGAGAAAAAATCACAGAGGGAGATGTAAGAAGATGAGTAAATTCACAGTAGAAGAAATCAATTTCATGTGTGTGTTTGAGACACAGGACAGGACGGATATGATTGGGCAGATCAGACAGGTAATGCCGCACATAAAGGACAGCGATATGGAGGAGCTTGGAGAGCAGGTGTTAGGTAAGCTCCAGAGCATCACCGATGAGGAATTTGCAGAAATTTCTCTGGAAGCGGCAGAAGATATGTAGGAAAGATAGGCAGTTGGCTGTATTGCTGGCTGCCTGCTTTTTTATTTTCTCAAAAAATATGGCATATAAAATTGATTGAGAAAAATGGTTTTGTAGGGTATAATTCTAATGCATATATTCCGATGTTAAAAATGGAACACAGTGTGTTCCGTTTTTTGAAATGTATTATTTGGGAGGTAGCAATGAAAAAGAATAACGAAATTATCACAAATGATATAGATAAATTCCCAGAATTTGAAAATATAAGAAATGCAATATTAGAAGCACGAGAGAAAGTAGCTACAACGGTTAACTTTGCTATGGTATCCGCTTATTGGACGATAGGAAAACAGTTACATGAAGCAATGAGTGGTGATGGTTCTATTTATGGAAAACAACTGATAAAGTATGTTTCGGTAAGGTTAAGTGAAGAATTTGGGCAAGGATTTGATGAAAGAAATTTGCGTAATATGCGACAGTTTTATGAGGTCTATCCAAAATGGAACACAGTGTGTTCCGAATTGAGTTGGTCGCATTACAGATTGCTTATGCGTATAAAGGAACAAGAAAAAAGAGAGTATTATCAAAATGAATGTGTAGAATGTGGATGGAGTGTACGACAGTTAGAACGTCAGATAAATTCATTTTATTATGAGAGAATATTAGCCACTAGCGAAGGTAAAAAAGCAGAAGTAAGGGGAGAAATCCAATCACTGGAGCCTAATACAGAACCAAAGCATTTATTAAAAGATCCGTATATTTTAGAGTTTTTGGGTTTAGAGGAAAATAAGACATACCTGGAGCATGAACTGGAGCAGGGATTGATTGATAATTTGCAGAATTTTTTACTTGAATTGGGAAAAGGCTTTTGTTTTGTAGCAAGACAAAAAAGAATTACTATAGATGGGGATCATTACTACATCGACTTGGTGTTCTATAATTACATTCTAAAGTGTTTTGTTTTGATTGACTTGAAAACACATAAGCTCACATATCAGGACATCGGTCAAATTGATTTTTATGTAAAATACTTTGAGGAAAACATTAAAACGGAAGGAGATAATCCTACGATTGGAATTGTTCTTTGCTCGGAGAAAAATGAAACAATGGTTAAGTATTCCGTATTAAATGAGAATGATCATTTATATGCTTCAAAATATAAGTTATATATGCCAACAGAAGAAGAATTGAAGAAAGAGATAGAGCGTGAACGATTTAATATTGAACAAAGACTTGATGATTCAGATGAATAATATCAAGGCAGATGTCCTGTGTTGGATATCTGCCTTGTATTATTATAAAGTCTGATTTTTACTTTTTTCCTGCTGTTCCTGTGCCGGATCGGGCTGTGTCCGTCCGAGATACTGATTGAGATTTTCCTGTTTCCGTTTCAGCTCACGCACTTCCTTTTCACAATTTTTATAGGTGGAAGTCAGCTCGCTTTTCTGCTTCATCAGTTTCTGATACTCAGCTTTTAGTTTATCGACATTCAATCCCTTTAAGCTTATGTCCGCCTGTTCAAGCATACGTCTGGCGCCGCCATAAAGAATAATCTGGCTTTCGTATCTGCGGAAATATGCGTCAGGGTTCTTGGCTTTTTTGTAGCCGATATGATAGGAGCGGTTGTCTTTGTACTGCTGTGCGTATTTGATGATTTCCGCAAGGTCTTTGATGCGGTGTTCCAGTTCCACCACGCTCTGCTTTGCAGACTTTCCGGCTTCGGTTTTCACTGCAATTTTGTGTTCCAGTTCTGCAAGGGAACCAACCTCATTATAGCTCTGTGCGGCAATCTTTAAATTCTCGATGGCAGCCCACCTTTGCAGTCCCGGACTGCTTTTGAATTTTTCGTCAGAGGTGTCAATGAGCCTGCGGGCAGAGTAGTCCCTTTTGGGAATCACTGCCTTTCGTTCCCGTTTCCTTTCAATGCGTTCCCTGATACGTTCCTTTGTGTATTCCTTACCCAAAGACTTCGCACTGCCACGCACAAAACGCTCTTTATCTAGAGGGCGGAATGAGATGTATTTGGCAGCTCCTTCTTCAAAAGTTTCCCCCTTGATTTCATACCCTTTGGCTCTCATCAGAAGCAGAAATTCTTCATAAGTGGAAGCCGACTTGATACAGAAATTGATGTCCTTTCTGATCTGCGTTTTCCATGCAGAACCATTCTGATCAGACTGCCATTCTTTGTATTTTCTGCCACGCTGATCACCCGGAATGATGACGGAAAGATTGTGCTCCCTGCACAGCTCATCACTCAGTTTCCGGATGTGATAATAGGACTGTTTGCAGTCGTGATATTTGTTATGTTCGATGTTGTCAGCAGCGCAAAAAATGATGTGATTATGAACGTGTCCTTTATCAATATGGGTGGTTACAATATACGAATATTTCCCCTCTAAAAGTTTATCTGCAAGTTCCTTTCCAATGCGGTGTGCTTCTTCAAAACCAACCTCTCCCGGAGCAAAAGCCTGTATCAGATGATAGGCTTTGTTGGGACTGTTTTCCCGGCAGTGGTCGAGAGTATATTTGAAGTCATAAGCTGCGGTTTCCGGAGAACAGGCATAAGAGGAAACGAACATTTTTTCATCGGTCTTTTCGGGGTTGCAGATGTAGTCTATCGCTTTATCAACGGTTGCTTTGATAGCATGGATTTTTGTGTACGCCATACCTCATTCATCAACTCCTTTACTTCGTCCATATCTTCCTGATAAATATTCCCGGTGCTGTTTATTCGCTTGGCAATCTGATTCAGATTTGAGCTGATACGTCCAAGCTCCGTATTATAATTTCTTAAATAACTGTAATCTACGTCATAGACATAGCCATACAAAATGAGCTTTCGCAAGAAAGCGGACTTGCTTTTCATTCCCGATAATCGGAACTTCTCGTCCAGGATATACTGTTCGTCATCATCGAGATAAAATTGCACAGGATTGGTGCGTTTTCTGTTTGCCATTTCTCTAACTCCTTCTTTTTTTGGGTACAAAAAAACTGCTGTAAAATGTTCGATGTTTTACAACAGTTTGTTTCAATGTGTATTCGATTTTTGGATAGAATTATCCAAGAAAAATTGTAGCAAAATTGCAGAAGAAGGTCAATGATTTTGCTGTGAAAAGTGGCTCAAAAAATATAAGAGGGTTAGGGATACTTCCCTATGGAAATTTACGGGTTATGCCTGCGGCATGAAAAGTAAATTTCAGCCTATGTGTCATGACATGGGCAGTGCTTGCTATGTGTGTTTTCGACACTCCAAAAGGGTGTGTCGGTGTTCCGATTGCTTAGGCAATCTGATTGGAACACATATCTTGGGCTGATAGAATTACTTTAGCTATTTTTTGTCCACTTGCGCTATTAAACTGTCCATTTGCGCTATCGGCTTCAGAAATTTTTATATAATTTCCGATATAATAATCGAAAAGAAAAAAGAGGTGGAACATGATAAGAATTGCAATATGTGATGATGAAAAGAACATACGAACCTATCTTTCATCACTTGTCAGGAAACAGAACATAGAATGTGAAATCACAGAGTATGCTTCCACTGATGAATACCTGTCAGATCAAAAGGAGCATGATTTGCTGTTTCTGGATATTGAAATGAAAAGCGTTGCGTCCGGTATGGACGGTATGAGCATGGCAAAACAGATCAGGGCAACGGAGCTTACAAAGCAGCCAATTATTATATTTGTTACAGGCTATGAAAAATATGTCTATGATGCTTTTGATGTAGGAGCATTTCAATACCTGTTAAAGCCTATTGATGAACAGAGATTTGCCCAAGTTTTCCGGCGGGCAGCCGAACAGATTATATCAGAAGCGGAGCAGCAGAAGAAAACGCTGGTTATCCAATATGCCAATACGAGCAAGGCTATACCGTTAGATCATATTTACTATCTGGAAAGCCAGAGCCACAAAGTTGTAATTCATATGAATGAGGAAGAACTGGAATATTATGCAAAGCTCGGAGATTTGGAAGAAGAATTGCAGGGACAGTTTTTCCGTATTCATAAGGGATATTTAGTCAATCTTGCCTGCATAGATGAGTACAACAAGACAGAAGTAACGCTTGTCAATGGAGATAAGCTGCTGATTTCAAAATATAAATATCCGGACTTTGTAAAAGCATATCTCCGGTATATGCAGTAGGAGGACAGCGGATGAGTGAAACAGAGTTTGTGTTGTTCCAAAATATAATAGGCGGAATTGAAACTTTTTTATATGCAGTCTGTCTGACAGCTTTTTTCTATCCATTTATGACAGAAAAGAAAGAACGACAGGGAAGTAAATTAAAAAAGATACTAATAGTTTTTGGAAGTTATATAGCCATATCCCTTATTGGAAACTTTGTTCCTGCTTATGGGTGGTTAGGTTTGATGATTGTAATAATTTTATTGACGGCATCTTCTGGCTATTTAGGCATGAATAGAAATTTTACATTTTTTATGGGGATTATATTTTTCTGCATTAGAAATTTAAGTATGCTGATTGTGGAAAGTATAGATTTCTTTACAAGCAGATATTGGGTGCAGGAAAAAACATTAGTAGAGGATATTTTTCGTAATGCATCATTGAATTACATTTTTATTGCCGCATTTAGAATCTTCTTGTTTTTAATTATGCTTTTTGTTGTTGGACACCGATTAGGAAAACAAAAGATAGAACTGCAAATAAGGGAATTGTGCTATCTGATTTTGACACCGATAGTAGCAATTTTATTTGGAAATATTATTGTCCGGCTTTGGATAGTGGTGAAAGATGATTTGATTTTTCAACTTTATGAACAATATCCAATATTTCTGGGAATAGTGCCAGTAATTGCAATTTTATTCTATGCAGGAATTTTAATCACAATAGTGTCCTATCAGGAGATGGAAAAACTTCAGGAAGAAAAGAAAAAGCATTTTATTGAAGAACAACAGGTTCATTCAATACAGGAGCGAATGGAGGAAGTAGAGCAGTTTTATAACGGAATACGGCAGATGAAGCATGAAATGAGAAATCATTTGACGAATATCAAGGGACTTATGGAGAGTGGCAATTATGAGGATATGCAACAATATCTGTCAAAAATGGATGAGAGTATGAATGTGTTTGAGATAACTATTCAGACAGGCAATGCTGTTACGGATGTGATTGTAAATGATAAGCAGAAAGCAGCAAGCAAACAGGGAGTACAATTTCAATCAGAGTTCTCTTATCCGGTATCAGACAGATATGATGCGTATGATATTGGAATTATCGTCAACAATTTGTTGCAAAATGCACTTGAAGCCTGTGAAAAAATGAATACGGGGGAAAGATATATTACGCTGTCTGGAAAACAAAAAAGAAAATTTTTTCTGATAGAAGTAAGAAATTCTTTTGACGGGGAAATCAAGTTTGATAGCAATACAAATCTTCCAGTTTCCGATAAAGAAAAAGATATTTCCTTACATGGAATAGGATTATCCAATGTAAAGAGAGAAGTAGAGAAGTACATGGGAGATTTAGATATTAAGGTAAAGAAAAATGAGTTTAGTGTAACAATATTGTTACAAGAAAGGAGAACAGAAAATGAGTATTAGTGGTGTAAATGGTATTGGCGCAACTGCCTACGCTTATATGAACAGCAGTATGAAAACAACAGGGGAAGGCAATTTTGCAAGTGAAGTACAAGAGGCAGGGGAAAGTCAGAATACAACAGCAACTGCCTCTGCATGGGCGGGGGATATGGTTATTCCGTATCCGCCAAATTATAGTGGGTTTACATATGATAGCTCCATTTCCAATAAGTCGAAAGAGGAAATGACAATGGATGAATATAAGCAGTGGGTTATGAATGAAATGTCACAGATGCCTGTAAGTGCGTGGGTTCGTTCTACATATTCATCGGGAGCAACAGTGATTAAAGAAGAAGCATTTGAAAGGATGAAAAGTGATCCGGAGTATGAAAACTATGTTTTGAACCGGGTTCGTTCAGCATATTCAGTAAGCAGCCTGCCTGCCGGATCAAATAATGTCAGCTATGATGTTATCGGAGCATCGCCGGAAGAATGTTATGGATATGCAGGACCAGTAGGAAACAGTAGTTCCAATATTTCAGGTAATGAGAAATCGTGGTGGGAAAAACGACATGAAAAAATGGAAGAATTGTTAGCGGAGCAGGAAAAAGAAGCACTTAAAAGGGCACAGGCACGCAGAGCACAAGCACAGGAAAATTTTCTCCAAAGTCAGTTGGAAAGTAGGCAGAGATTGCAGAGTTTTTTCATGGAAAAAATGCAGAACGAGCAGGGCACTGTAAATATGTCGGCTTTTCAGTCAGCAAGTGTTTCTGCCTCCGCTGTATCAGCCTACGAGGATACAATAAGTACATTTAGTAAGAGCGTGATAGAAAGTCAAAAGCTTTAAACGAGGAGGTTTAAAAGTATGGATATACAGGCACTTGGAATGCTGAGTAATATAACAGCAATTGTGCAAAAACAAAATGTGAATACTATTTCAGGTGATATAAATGTAGAAAAGGATTTTTATGGGACTCTAAGGGAACAGCAGATAAACTGTGTAAAAGAAGATATATATAATAAATTTCATATTGATGTGGGTGCTGCAAATGGCTATTTTGAGTGCTACATTCCAAGTGATGTGCTGTACAGAATGAATACAGACACAGTATTAAGACAAAAAGTTTATGATATGCTTGCGGATTATAGCAGCGATAAATTTAAACTAACGATGCAGACACTTAATCCGCCTGTAAAAAAATGTACACTGGTTTTTGATGATAATGGAGAGGTAGTTGCCACATTAGAGCCGGATGTAGGTGGAGAGAAGGCTGCTTCGGAGAGATCAAAGAATACTGAAAAAGTAAGGATAATGAATGGGAGCGATATAAAAGCCTTATTGCAAAACGATATACAGGAGATGATTGAAGAGATAGAAAGACAAGGAGTTATGGCAACGGAATATAAAAAGAAAAGTATTTTATAAATAATGTAAAAAGAGAATGCTTGGACTCAAAAAGAGAAAGCATAAGCAATTCTGACTGACAGAGGAATTGCAGAAACAGGTAGCAGCCGGAAACGGAGTTTTAAGATATTGAATTGCAAGGTGGTGAATAAATTGAAAAAAATAGTTTTAACAATTACAAGCATTTTTATGATAATAATTAGGTTTTTAATAGCAAATGATATGGGTCAAAGCGCTTTAAGGCACGATGACACATCTATAACAAATAATATATTGAATAGTAAAGAGGAAACATTTCAAGGGGTAAAAAGTAATAAAGATAGCTATGAGAGTGACATAGGATATGCAGATAATGATTTGGTGTTTCGGGAGTATTCTTGGGGGTATCGTTTAGAAAAAGGATATGAGATACTAATTGAGCAAGATAAGATTATTGGTGAAGTAGAAAACACGCAAACAATAGTTGTATTTTGGAATGATAGTGTGTATAAAGAGTTTGCTTTTGATGGCAACGATATTGAGTTTGAAATAGATAAAAGTGGCAATTACAGTTTTTATGCAATTGATTCAGATGGTAACTCCTTTGATATTATGTCGATAGTAAAAGCGTATAAATCAGCAGATGGAGGTGTAATGCCATTGTAATCAGATGTGAGTATAAGTGATTCTAGCTGACAGAGGAATTGCAGAAAGGTTGAAAAAATTATGGATATACAGGCACTTGAAATACTGAGTAATTTAGCGGCAATTACAACAAAGCAAGGTTCAGGAGATGCCGAAGTTGTTTCTGGGGACTTTAGCAGACTCTTAAATGAAATAAATACTATGCAGAGTGTTAGCGATATGCAGGAGGAAATTTGCAAAAAGTTTAATGTTACACTTCATGTTGTAGATTATGCATGTAATACGACAGACCAAACTGCCGAAAATTTTGATCTAGCGATGCTTGACAGTGGGAAATTTTATGGAGCTGGAAATGTAGTCATTTCTAAGAAATCTCTATTGAGAATGCAAACAGATAGTAGGTTTAGGCAAAAAGTATATGAGTCAATAGAAGGATTGGGCTGTACGAGTAAAATGACAGGAGGAATTGTAAAAAGTACAGGAGTATTTATTCACGAAGATGGAACAGGCGGTTACTGGACGGAATTTGACTGGGGAGACGAGGAAGATAATGGAAAAGGGAAAAAACTGTTAATTAGTAAAAAGCCTTTAAATGAATTTTTTCAAGAGCGCAGCAATATAGGTTATCAGCTGACAGAAAATGATATAGAAAATATTATGCCACTCATGATAACGGGGTATTATAAAAAACAGGAGTAATATTTTTTGAGTTAGAGTAATGCTTGAAGATGCCTGTAAAGAAATGGGATTATCTGATGAAGCAGCAGAACAGATAACAACTGCATACGGTAAACAGGCAGAGGAGAAAATCAATAAAGTGAACAGTATGGTTGAGTTTGTTGCAAAGCAGGTAAAAATTGAAAGAGAGAAATTCTATCAGGAGCATGGAGAACCTGCTTACAGAGTGGGAAGCTCTCCGGCAAGGAATACGACAGGAAAAGACAGCGTGGAAGTAAATAAGGAATCGAACAGTGATATTTACAAGATGTTTGCAAATCTTGATGTAAGCAGCAAAGAAAACTTCCAAAGCAGCTTTGAAAATGCGCTGGCAGGGTTCGGAAATTATTTTGTTTCTGATCCGATTGAAAATTATAATGGAACAAGTCGGGAGCAGATGCAGTTAGATGAACTGGTGAAACGATTTCAGAACTTCTTAGAAGTATAGGCATCAATTTGGATATAAAGATTTAAAATTAGTTGTAATGAAACGGATTTCACATTTAATTTGACAAGGAGGTTGCAATTATGCCGAGAATTACAGATTACAGTTTCTTATTTCAGAGTATGTTTGGGACATCAAGGATGAATTTAGTCAACAACATTCAGTTGTCCCAAATTAACAGTAGCTCCGTACAGGCACAACTAAAAGCAGCAGGGATTGACACAAACAGTAAACAGTACAAAGCGGCACTTAGCGAAATGATGAAAAATGGAAATGGTGCAATGTTTACGAATGTTCAGGCGATCAAGAATCTAATGAGCCAGTATGATAAAAATGGAGATTGGGTTGATCCGAATACCGGATTAACAGGGCTTGCTGTAACTGATGAGAACAGAAATAGTTATAAACATATCATCTCTATTCCGGAGAGCAGCCGGGAAGAAATGTTTGAACTGGCAAAGAAGGAATTTTTAAGGGATAATGGCACTCTGAATGGTGATACCACAAAGAGGGAAGATGTATATGTTAACTTATATAGAAAAATGAACAAAGATGACCGTTTGTCAGCGGGATGGACAATGGAGCAATATGAACATCAATACAGGCAGGCATTTGCAGCAGCGGCGAAAGCTGCTGATCCCTCATGGAAAGCGGGTGATCCGATACCGTCTGGAGCATTGGATGGCATTACAAGAGAGTCCATTGAAAGCACACTTGCAAAAAGTGGAAGCAGTTTTGTGAAGAAATCAATAGACGTCAGTATTTAAAAACTGTAGCATTAAATAATGCTTGCGGAGCTAAGGGATAGGTGGCTTACATGGGTAAATATAAAGTATTAGATATTTTTTCTTTTTTACCTGCTAATGTGATAAGTTTAGAACAATTAGAAAAAATGTTTTTAGATAGCTTATCAGAAATATCTAATAATACAAAATTGGGTAATGAAGAAATTGTTGTTACTTGTAGTTCTCAATCTCGGTTTACTGAAAACATAAAAGAATGTGCCACAGAATTAAAGAGTGAGGGAAAGCAAGTAGCATATATCGTATGCAACGAAAAAGTAATTTCCGTTATAGGATATAGGGAAAATGAATAAGAAAAAACAAACAGCAGATAACATACTGCTGGGCTGGATATGGGAATCATTCTTTTGAATTTTCCAGAACTTAGGCAGTATATAAAAGTAATAAGGCAGGTGATGTGTATGGGAAAATGTTAGTTCTGACATTTGAAGATAATGAGGATGATATGATGAGCCACATATTATCGTTGATAAATACCAGAGAGGAAATCATTCAGATGTCAGGTTTGAATAATCATCTATTGAATTTCAAAGGTCTTAAGATTGATGAAGTTCAACGGGTGATCATTCGGGAAAATCAGGAGATAGAGCTTACTTATACGGAATTTGAGATTTTCAAGCTTCTTGCAAAGCATCCGGGAATAGTGTTCAGCAAGGAACAGATTTATGACATTGTGTGGAAGGAATCCTATTCCGGCGATTACAACATTGTCATGAGCCATATACGCAACATACGAGAAAAGATAGAGGATAACCCGAGCAAGCCTGTTTACATACAGACGGTATGGGGTGTAGGCTATCGTTTCAACAAAAATTTAAGCAGCGGTCTGTAAAGAACAAATACAGATCACTGCTTATTTTTCATTTCTGACACCTAAAAGATATTCACAAGATACATGAAAAAATTCAGCAAGGGCAACCACTTCATAATCCGGTACAAAGCGTGTCCCTTGTTCTATTCGTAATACGGTCAAATCGCTAAATTCATATCCGGCAAGCTGGAGCTGTTCTGCCAGTGCTTTTTGCGATAGCTGCCTTTCAGTTCGCAATTCCTTTACTCTCTGACCTATCAGATTTTTGGAATTGCTTTCTTTATTCCAGTAAATTTTCATATCATCACCAACTTTCTAAAGATGAAGTGCCACATGATTGATTTTACGGAATAATCTTGATAATATACTTCTAAAGATGAAGTGCGAAAAAATATTGTTGTAAGAAATTTTAGGATTGATAATACTGCCTGTAAAATGCAATACTTATTTAGAGAAAGGTGGACACAAAATGAATGAAGTATTTGAAAGATTATCTGATGTTTTTGAGGAGCTTCGAAGCGATGCAGGCGAACGGGAGTATTCCATACAGACAGAGGAAGCAAAGAAGGCGGATAAGGAACTGAAAAAAGAAAACCGGGAATATGAAAAATTCTTATCTGACCTTTCTACAGAGCAGAGAAATTTTTTAGAAAACTATATGGATATTGTAGACCATGCACACTTTCAGGAACAACAGAGAGCCTATTATCAGGGGATAGTAGATGCAGTACAGATACTTGCTGGACTTGGGATTGTTAAAGAGAGTGTTAAGGTAAAAGAGTTACTGAATACAATAATGAAATAAGTAAGCAGGGTGGAGCGTTTAATCATGGAATTTCCACCCTGTTTTTCTTCAGAATAATTCAGAAACAATCCAGAAAAAATCGAAATCTTTCTGCTATTCTGTCTCATGGATTTTATATGTACGAAGATAGGCTTCCACAAGTGCAAGAATAGTGGTGATCTGATCGTCCGTACATTCTGAAAGATAAACCAGCAGCCTTTGGTAATCCAGATTATCGGTTGGAGCTGCCGGATAAAAAAACGGATCAGCAGAGATATGTAAAGCACGAATGAGTTGTCCGAGTTTTTCAAGACTTGGAACATTGCCATGATTTTCAATCTCTTTGATATATCTTGATGAGACACCGGATTTTTCGGATAACTCATCATAAGTCAGCTTTTGGTCTAATCTGGCTTTCTTCAGGCGAAAACCCATGTCTTTATCAATTTTCTTAGATTTAGCCATATCATGCACCTCCGTATATAGTGTATAGTTCACCATTTAAAAAGAAAATGAACTAATAACACACTATATAAGAGGGGAATAATGCACTTTAATAAAATAAGAAACTTTGGATATTGCATATAAAAAAACGCAATGTTCAAAGGTTTTTTCACATGCTTTTTTATCCTTTGAATGTGTTTGGGAGAGTTATGTATTCTGAACCGTTGAAAGGATATTTTTGTATTTGGAAAATAGTGTCCTGTTTAGTGCGTGAAAGGGCAGGTAAATAGGTTGCATTTTAAGTAATGCGGCAGATGCTACAGTTGA
>OGPJ01000361.1_pt1 | contig 37538 bp, 29 predicted proteins | sample 1552831 | NCBI WGS metagenome assembly OGPJ01 (sample SAMEA2579914, study PRJEB22360) | human gut metagenome | biome: human gut; feature: human-associated habitat; material: faeces | place: Denmark | collected 2008/2010
GCATCTCCCCACCCCGTGGGGAGTCACCCCTTTCAGGGGAGGCTATCATGAAAATTGATTTCCGTGCTTTATGTAGTATTTCTCTTGCAATTGTCAAATAAATATGGTATAATGAATGCATGGCAACGCGGTATTTGTGGAGTGCTGCCATATCTCAGAACAAAGGAGTCAGAAGAACATGAAGATTTGGATTGGATGCGACCACGCTGGTTACGAGCGAAAGCAGGAAGTGATCGCACTGCTGAAAGAACGGCAGTTGGAAGTGGAGGACTGTGGCTGTGACGGAGAGAGAGCTGATTATCCGGTGATCGCCAAGGCAGTTGGTGCCGCAGTAGCATCGCACTCCGGTGACATGGGAATTCTGATTTGCGGCACAGGCATTGGCATGTCGATCGCTGCCAATAAGATCCGCGGCGTTCGTGCTGCACTCTGTGCAGATGCGTTTTCTACCAAGTATACCCGTCTGCACAATGATGCCAATGTGATGTGCATGGGTGCCCGCACACTGGGTAGCGGTCTGGCACTGGAATTGGTGGAGATCTTTCTGGATACCCCGTTTGAGGGCGGCAGACACGAAAAGCGTGTGCATATGATCACAGAACTGGAACAGGAATGGTAACACAGGAGGAAAAAATTATGGCAGGAATTCATGTAGTAGATCACCCGCTGGTGCAGCATAAGATCTCACTGATGCGGGATAAAATGACAGGCGTAAAGGAATTTCGGGAACTGACTTCGGAAACAGCAATGCTGATTTGCTATGAGGCAACCAGAGATCTGCCGATGAAGGAAATCACGATCGAAACACATCAGGGAATCGCAAAGACCAAGGTCATCTCCGGCAGAAAGCTGGCATTCGTGCCGATTCTCCGTGCAGGTCTGGGACTGGTTGACGGCGTGACTTCGTTGATTCCGGCGGCAAAGATCGGTCATATCGGCATTTTCTGCGAGCCGGGCACACATGATGCAGTGAAGTATTATTCCAAGATGCCGGACGATATTGCAGAACGGGAAGTTATCGTAGTAGACGCGATGCTGGCAACCGGTACTTCTGCGATCGCAGCGATCAAGGATCTGAAGGAAATGGGTGTCAAGAGCATTAAGTTCCTGTGCATTCTGGCTTGTCCGGAGGGACGCGATGCCCTGCTGGCAGCACATCCGGACGTGGACATTTACTGCGGCGGCATGGACGAAAGCTTGAACGAAAAGGGCTATATCGTTCCGGGTCTGGGCGATGCCGGCGACCGTATTTTCGGCACAAAGTAAAGGCAATACCGCACAAAGCCCGCCTGACGGTTTTGTGCGGACAACATCTGAAATAGATTTCAAAAAAAACCGCAGCGGAGAGAATCACTCTTTCCGCTGCGGTTTTGCCTTAGATAAGCAGACGCTTATTCATATTTTGCAATGATTTCCAGAGAAACCTCTTTTCGGGTGCGTCTGGTGTCCATTGCACTTTTCTCAATGTAACGGTGTGCAGCTTCTTCCGACATGCCCTGTTCCGTGATCAGCAGGAACTTTGCACGGGAAACGTACCGCAGTTCCTCTAACTTGGCACGAAGCTTGTTGTTTTCCTTTTGCAGCCCCAGCAAACGGTGGCGGAAGGCACTTCCCATGCGGATCGCCTGTAACAGTTCCTGCTTGTTCAGCGGCTTGGGAACCACACAGACTCCGTAGTCACTGGTGCGATTGGTCATTTCCTCTGCCAGATCTGCCTTGCAGATCAGAATGACACCGGAACATGTGGACTCACAGAGTTTCACTGCCAACTGGTGTCCGAATTCGTCTTTCAGCGGCGTGTTGATCAAAATCAGGTCAAAGTCATCATGGGGAATCATGCGTCTTGCTTCGCTGCCGCTGGAGATGACTGCAACGGAGCCGCAGCCACAGGCTTTCAAAAAGCTGGTGACACTGTCCAGTCCTTTTTCAGAGCCGGAGATCATTAACGTGCGTTCTGAATACACCGTTGTGTTTCCTCCTCTTTTTCAGATTGCAGTTTTCCGGCTGCTCAAAAATATCGGTCGAAGCAGAATGCTTCCGGATCTTTTGCCAGATGATAGGCATCGACTTCTTTCTGCATTGCTGCGGAAAAATCGTGGAGAATTGCCTTGGGCACAGTGTTACGGACAAATTCGCTTTCCAGTGCCAGCTGGATAGATTCTTCCAGGGAGTGGGGGAGTGTGGGAATGGCAGAATTTTCATTTGCTGCATTCATGTTGTCGGACAGTTCCTCGTTGTTCTGGATTCCTGCCATGCCGGCACTCAGCAGCATCTGGAATGTGATGTACGGATTGCAGTATGCGTCAGCGGAACGGAATTCAATGGAGCCGTCCCGTCCCGGAGCATACAGCAGCTGTACCAGCGGAATACGGTTTTCCTCGGACCAGTTGATGCGGGAGGGTGCCGCACGATAGCCGAAGCGGTCGTAGGAGTTGATCGTGGGGTTGGAGAACATGGTGAATTCCCGTACCCGATTGAGGATTCCGGCAATAAAGGCTCTGCCCTCCGGGGTGAGGGCTTCGTGGCTGTTGCCGAAAATGCTCTTGTCGTCTTTCTTGATGCACAGGATGATCTTCAGCCCGCTGCCGCTGCAGTCCTTGAACGGCTTCGGCATAAACGAAGCGTAGAAGCCATTCTGTGCCGCAATGGTCTTGACTACGGTCTTGTAGTGAGCCATGTTGTCGGCAGCTGTCAGCGGATTGCTGCATGCGAAGTCGATCTCGTTTTGTCCGGGGCCGTGCTTGTGGCAGGAGGTGGTAGGGTTCAGTCCCATTTCCTCCAGCGACAGGCAGATCTCGCGGCGGGTGTTTTCGCATTTGTCCAGCGGAGCCACGTCCAGATAGCCGCCCTGATCGCAGGGCTTCTTGGTGGGCTTGCCCTCCATGTCGGTTTCGAACAGGTAGAACTCGCAGCGGGTGCCCATTTCACACTGATAGCCCTGATTCTGGAGGGACTTCATGGTTTCCCGCAGATTGCGGCGAAGATCGCCCTCGTAGGGAGTGCCGTCCATGTGGTACAGTTTACAGAAGAAACGTACCACACGACCGGACTGGGGCCGCCACGGCAGAATGGATAGGGTAGAGGTGTCCGGTTTCAGCAGCAGGTTCTGGTGCGATGCCTCCAGCAGTCCGGTGGCATTGAACGGAATGCCGTCTGTAATGGCACGGTGCAGTTCCCGTGGCATGATGGCAATATTTTTCATATTTCCAAACGTGTCGCAAAAGGTCATGCGAATGAATTTTACGTCATTTTCCTCGATGAAGTCGGATAGGTCAGTTTCAGAAAAAAACATATGATACCTCCTGAAAGTATACTATTTTTAGTATACAATATATGTTTCTTGATAAAGCAATTAGAATGTGTACAATGTGTAAAAAAACGAATTCTGTATTGAAAAAGATAAGAAACTATGGTATAATGTAAATAGAATAATAAAAAAATTCCAGAAGAACTTAAAAAGACATATGTTGAAAGTCGTATTTCAAAGCTTTATGAGAGGTTATCAATGGAAAATCTGAAATTTAAGGATATAAGGCAATACCGCACAAAGAGCGTCTGGTGATTTTGCACGCAATCTGCTTGCAGATTTTCCGTCATATTGCCCAGAAATCCCTTGCAATACGACTGCGTTCGAGGCAGGATTCTGCTCGAGAACAAAGGAGTGTCGCACTAAGATGAATTGCGACCATACAGTATGCCTGCGGAATTTCTAGGCAATCTGCCGAAAAAATCTGACTACGCATCTTACGCACAAGCTTTATGCAGCGTTTCCCTAAGCTTTGGAAAATCGATGGCGGCAGACTTATGCCGGCAGGCGGAACCGTTTTGCGGCGACGCTGCAAATGCCGAATGCGGGAATGCACAGCAAAAACCACAGTCCCGAAAAGGGCAGGCAGATCTGTCCGTAGAGGTTCAGCGGCATGCTGCTGTAGTCCCAGACGTTCCAGCCCATGACCAGATTGTCCGCCACCCCAACGGTGAATTCCAGTGCCGTGATCAGCAGTGCTCCGCAAAGGCATTGCAGCAGCAGCGTTTTCGGCGGTGCTGCCGCGTGGAGCAGATACAGCCCCACCGCAGCCGTACCGCCGGTGAGCGTCATGGTCCAGTGGGTGTACCCGCGGCAGACGATCTCCAGCAGACTGTAGACAAACGCCCCCAGCAGGAAGAACCAGCAGAGTTCGTAGAATCGGATATGCAGCTTCAAAAAAATCACTTCCTGTTTCGTGTGTATGCATAAACGTAGTCTGTGCAGAATGGGAGAAAATATGCGGCTGGAGTTTCCAGTCCAAAGCGATCCATTCAAGTTTTATTTTTTGGAGGTATCAATATGCGAAAAAGTGGTATTTTGATGCACATTTCCAGTTTGCCGTCAGAATTCGGCATCGGAAAGCTGGGCGATTCTGCCTATATGTTTGCCAATTTTCTGCGGGACTGTGGTGTGCAGGTGTGGCAGATCCTGCCGCTGTCGCCGACCAGCTACGGCGATTCCCCGTACCAGTCCTTTTCCGTCCATGCCGGAAATCCCTATTTCATTGATTTCCAGCGGCTGGAAAAGCAGGGCTATCTGGCACCGCCGGATTACGAGGACATTGTCTGGGGCGAAGACCCGCGTCGGGTAGACTATGCCCGCGTGTATAATTATTGTTTCCACGTGCTGCGGACGGCGTTTTCCCGTTTCCGGAAAGAGGATAAAGCCTATCTGGAATTCTGCGAAGCCCAGAAGTACTGGCTGCCGGACTATGCCCTGTTTATGGCGTTGAAAGATGCCCATGACGGCAAGCCGTGGTACCAGTGGGAAAAGCCGCTGGCAATGCGGGAACCGAAGGCACTGGAAAAGGCAAAGGAAACCTATGCGGAACAGATCAGCTTCTACACTGTGCTGCAATTCTGGTTCTATCAGCAGTGGGGTCAGCTGAAAGCGTACTGCAACCAGAATGGCATTTCCATTGTCGGCGATATTCCCATTTATGTGGCATATGACAGTGTTGATGTGTGGGTGAATCCGGAATTGTTCCTGCTGGACAAGACCAGAACGCCCATCGATGTGGCAGGCTGTCCGCCGGACGTGTTCTCACCTACCGGTCAGCTGTGGGGCAATCCGCTGTATGACTGGAAGTATCATCAGAAAACCGGTTTTGCATGGTGGATCCAGCGGCTGAAAAGTGCGTCCACACTGTACAACACCGTGCGTATCGACCACTTCCGTGGCTTCGAAAGCTTTTATGCGATCCCCTACGGCAAAAAAACTGCCGAGGTGGGCGAGTGGCGTAAGGGTCCAGGCATGGCTCTGTTCCAAGCTGTCAAGGAAGCACTGGGCGACCTGTCGATCATTGCGGAAGATCTGGGCTTTGTGACACCGGAAGTGCGGAAGCTGCTGAAGGATTCCGGCTATCCGGGCATGAAAGTATTGCAGTTTGCCTTTGACGATGATCCCAAGAGCACCTATCTGCCCCAGAACTACACCACGACCAACTGCGTTGCCTATACGGGCACGCATGATAATATGACGCTCCGCGGCTGGATCCACGGCTCGCCGGCAAAGACCATTGCCTTTGCGAAGCGGTATCTCCACTGCCGGAGTGCCAACGACCTGCCGGCTGCCATTCTGCGGCTGACATGGAGCAGCACGGCAAACCTCGCCGTGGCACAGATGCAGGACTTTCTGGACGCAGGTCCGGAGGGCCGCATGAATACGCCGTCCACGACCGGCGGCAACTGGCAGTATCGGACACTGACCAGCGATTTCAACCCCAGACTGGCAAAGCGGATCTACCAGCTGAATGAACTGTTCAACCGTCTGCCGGAAGAATCCCTGCAAAAGCCGGTGTCCAAAAAGCGGCAGAAAGCAGCGGCAAAAGCAGCAGCCAAGGCGGCTGCCGGAACGAAACCTATGGAGAAAAAGGAGAAAAAGTCATGATGAAGAAAGAAGCGTTGAAAACCGGTATCCTGAACGCCCTCCACGGCGTAGACCCGAAAACCGCCACCCCGCAGCAGCTGCATCAGGCACTGGGCGAAACTGTCATGGAAGCCATTGCACCGGATTGGAAAAAGAGCATGGACGCTCACGAACACAGCCGCCGTGCCTGCTATTTCTCTATGGAATTTCTGGTGGGACGTGCCGTGTACAACAACCTGCTGGTTCTGGACGTGATGCAGGAGGCAGAGGAAGCCTTTGCAGAACTGGGCGTTTCCCTGTCTGATCTAGAAGTGATCGAAGATGCAGCACTGGGCAACGGCGGTCTGGGCAGACTGGCTGCATGCTTTTTGGACAGTGCGGCAACACTGGATCTGCCGCTGGACGGCTATGGCATTCGCTATAAGTACGGTCTGTTCAAGCAGTACTTCGAGGACGGCTGCCAGAAGGAAGTGCCGGACGATTGGATGCGTTACGGTGATGCGTGGTCTGTCCGTCGGGAAGAAGATGCCGTGCTGGTAGAATTTGCAGGACAGACCGTTCGTGCCGTGCCCTATGACATGCCGGTCATTGGCTGCAAGACCAAGCACATCGGCAATCTGCGGCTGTGGCAGGCAGAGCCGGTGCACACCTTTGACTTCGATCTGTTCAACCAGCAGAAGTATCTGGAAGCTGCGGCAGAAACCGTGTATGCAGAGGACATTTCACGGGTGCTGTACCCCAACGATGACACATGGGAGGGTAAGAAGCTGCGTCTGAAACAGCAGTATTTCTTCTGTGCCGCATCTTTGCAGGACATTCTGAAAAAGCATAAGGCTGCCTATGGCACGCTGGACAATCTGGCGGACAAGCTGGCGATCCAGCTGAACGATACCCATCCGGTCATCTCTGTACCGGAACTGGTGCGTCAGCTGATGCTGCCGGAAAACGGCTATACATTCGAGCAGGCGTTCGGCATGGCACGGCAGATCTTCCACTACACCAATCATACCGTCATGCCGGAAGCACTGGAAAAATGGGACTGCAATCTGGTGCAGCAGCTGCTGCCGGCAGTCTATGACATCATTCTGCGAATCGAGGAACAGTTCATGACCGAGATGTACCAGAAGGGCGTGGACAAGGCACAGGCAAACCGCATGAAGCTGGTGCAGGACGGCATGGTGCACATGGCACGGATAGCAGTGTATGCTTCGGCACACACCAACGGCGTTGCGGCAATCCATACCGAAATTCTGAAGGATTCCGTGCTGAAAGACTGGTATCAGGTTTATCCGGAACGGTTCCAGAACAAGACCAACGGCATCACCCAGCGTCGCTGGCTGGCTCTGTGCAATCCGGAACTGTCCGGTCTGCTGACCGAACTGCTGGGTTCTGATGACTGGAAGATTCATCTGGACGACCTGAAGCAGCTGGAACGCTACGCCGACGATACCGCTGTACTGGAGCGTTTTCTGGCAATCAAGCAGACCAAGAAGGAACAGCTTGCTGCATATATCGCAGAAAAAGAGGGCGTACAGATCGACCCGCAGTCGATTTTCGACATTCAGATCAAGCGGCTGCATGAATATAAGCGTCAGCTGCTGAATGCGTTCTCCATTCTGTATCTGTACTTCGGACTGAAAGACGGCAGCATTGCGGACATTACACCGGTGACATTCCTGTTCGGTGCAAAGTCTGCTCCGGGCTATCGCCGTGCCAAGGCGATCATCAAGTTTATCCACGAAGTGGCAAAGCTGGTGGAAGCAGATCCGCTGGTTTCGCAGAAGATCAAGGTGGTATTCGTTTCCAATTACAACGTTTCCTATGCGGAAAAGCTGGTAGCTGCGGCAGATGTTTCCGAGCAGATCTCTACTGCCGGCACAGAGGCTTCCGGCACCGGCAACATGAAGCTGATGCTCAACGGTGCAGTGACACTGGGTACCTATGACGGTGCCAACATCGAGATCGTGGAAGAAGCCGGCGAGGAAAACAACTACATCTTTGGTGCAAAGGTAGAGGAACTGGAACAGATCATGCCGACCTACGACAGCCGGAAGCTGTTCTCCGAGAACGAAAAGATTCGCCGCGTGGTAGAAACCCTGATCGACGGCACCTGCTGCGACGGCGGCAGCGGCGATTTCCGCGAACTGTACTATTCTCTGCTGGACGGTGCCAGCTGGCATGCACCGGATAACTACTATCTGTTGGGCGATCTGGAATCCTATGTGGCTGCAAAGCTTCGCTGCAACGGCGACTATACAGATCGTATGGCATTTGCCAAGAAGCAGTGGCTGAATATCTGCAACGCCGGCAAGTTCAGTTCCGACCGCACCATTGCAGACTATGCAGAAAACATCTGGAACATTCAGGCAGTCACAGTAGACTGATCGGTACGGCATTCTGGGAGGTGCTGTAAATGAGCGGCGTGATCTCATTTTTCATTTTCTTTCTGCTGGGCATTCTGGATACCGTTTTTGCAGTGAAGCTGAATTTGTCGCCGTGGAAGTTCCTGCTGGCGGGAAACCCACGGCTTCCGGACGGCACGCGGCTGTATGATATGGAATGCTTTCAGCGGGCGGCGGGCATGCTCTGTGCCATTTATGCCGGTGTCTTCTACATGACGGCACTGTTTGTTCTGCTGACACAGATTCTGTGCGTGGTGCCCAATGCACTGATGGCAGGCATGCTGTATATACACGGGGCAGTGCTGACAATGACAGCATTCGGTCTGCTGGCGTATCTGGACAGCTCTTGTCAGGTGCAGCCGCAGACGGAAAAACTGTCAGAGTAAAATCACATCAAAAAACAAAAAACGCTATGGTACGCAAAGTACCATAGCGTTTTTGTTTTAGGGCAATACCGCACAAAAATCTGCACGCAGATTGCGTGCAAAGCCGTCAGGCGGGCTTTGTGCGGTGTTGCCAACTCAATCCATTTTCTTGCCGCAGGAGCCGCAGAACTGGCTGTCCAGCGGGTTCATGGCACCGCAGTGCGGGCAGAACTTCACGGTAGAAGAATCATCGGTCTTGGGAGCATGGCTTTCGCCGGACATTTCGGTGTAGCGGAGTTCCGGTTCAGCCGGTGCATTGTCCGGAGCCTGCGGAGCAGGTGCTTCCGGTGCGGGAGCATTGGGGACAGGTGCACTGACGGCAGCAGCCTTTTTCTTTTTGGACTTGACTGCCGCGTTGGTGCAGATGCCGATCACTGTAAAGAGTACGCCATATGCCGCCGGAATCAGCGTTGCCAGAGCGACCGGTTTCAGCAGTATCGGCAGCCCTGCCTTGGAGAAGATCAGTGCATCTGGTATGTGGAACGCCTCCACCAGCAGCAGGGTGACACCACTTGCCGCCAGTACCAGCAGACCGGGAATTGCCACTGCCAGACCGTAGGCGGTGAACATTCTGCCCTTGTGCCAGTGCTTTTTCACTGCCAGCACCAGCCACAGCACGAAGCATGCCACTGTCAGCACACCAAAGGCGATCATGCCGGACAGATTGCACAGCTGCCGTGTCAGGAATTTGCCGAAGCCGGAACCGATCGTGTGCTGCAGCATGCTGTTCCAGCCGTTGAGGTCGTCGCCCATGGTCCAGTTCAGGGATTTCCGGTCAGCTTCCGCAAAGACCATATGGGTTTCCTTTGTCAGCTTGCTGCCCAGTTCCTCCTGCAACAAGTCCGCCACATCGTCCGGCTGTAACTGCGGCAGTTCGGAGTTGTCGCCGGTCATGTATGTACTCAGGTCGTCCAGATAGTCACAGAGGAACTGATTGCACTCCGGCATGGTCACCAGCTTTTCGGCATATTCCTCTGTCAGATTGGGAGCGTCCCAGAAGTACCAGTCATACAGGCACTTGCCAATGAGCTGCTCCTTTCCGTGGTCGGAAAGCTGTATCTGGGACAAGTCCATTTTCGCTATTGCCGCGGACAGTGTTTTCTGGGGCAGTACGCTGTTTAAGATCGAACTGCACAAAAAGCAGATGCCGAAGAGCAGCGTCAGCAGAAACAGCAGGATCGAACCGAAAACGGCTCCGGCCCGTGTGGGCTGCTTCTGTTTCTTTTCCTTTTTGGGAACTGCCTCGGCTTCGGCAGTCGTGTTGGATCTTTCTTTTGCCATGTCCATTCCTCCTGTTCGGCAGCACCGCATAAGCAGTACTATGGAATTGTTTTGTTTCTATGAAAAAATTATAGCATACAAAACTGCCTCGAATGTGTATTTTCTGAAAATTTTAGGACAATACCGCACAAAGTCGCCAGACGCTCTTTGTGCGGTATTGCCTTAGCATCATGCAAACATCTCCCAGCCGCGAATCCGTTCCCGCATCTCGTCAATGCCCAGCACCCCGCAGGCGAACCCCTTTTTCACCAGTTCTTCCGGCAGGTACTCGTCGTACTTTTCAAAGACAGGTACTTCGTTGGGGTAGACCAGTTCCATCGGATCCAGCGGCTTGCGTTCCTGTTCCAGCAGCACGCGGAAAAAAGTCCGCTTGTCCGCCTGCATTTTGAACTGGATAAAATAGGGACGGGAGGGTGCCAGTCCGGTCAGCTTCAGAGCACCGGCACAGCGGCACTTGAGAAATCGTTCCATTGCCAGAAAGGCATACGATCCCAGCCACGGAAACAGGCACCACATGTCACCGCCCAGACAGATCAGCGGCTCCTCTGTGACACCGGAGTTCCGAGCCACATGCCGTGCCAGCTGTAGGCGGGATACGGCATTTTTCATCAGATAGGGATAGGATTTCTGTTCCTGCAATACCAGCCGCATGCGTTCCAGTACCTTCGTGTGAATATCGCCGGGGCATTCGCCGAAGTAGGCGGGAACTTTCCCCTTGACCTGTTCGCAGTACACCGTGTGCCGCTGGTGATCCACTTCTTCCACCACCCAGACGTGACCGGCAATGGCGATCTTTTCTCCAGCCGGCGGGGGCTGTACAATGGTGCCCAGTTCCTGCGAGTTCCAGCGGACAGTGTATTCCTCGTTTTCCTGAAAGACGGCGTAGAACTTGTAGGAACTGGTGAGCCGTTCGCCGGCAATGCCCACGATCAGGCCGCCGGTTTCCGTGCGTTCTATGTGGTCGATTTCCAGCAGGTGCCGCAGCAGCAGCTTGAAGTCCTCCTGTGAAACGCGGTGGAAATAGCTGAGTGTCAGTACGCGGGAAGCCAGAGCCGCCGGTGTCAGCTCACCGCAGGAGGCGAGCGTGCACATGGTCTGGTGATACAGCAGGCTGTAGGGCAGCCGATCCAGTCGGGGCGGCTCTACCCAGCGTTCCTCCAGATAGACCTGTACCAAAGCGATGCCCTGTAACAGCTTCCATGGGATCGTGGTGGGCAGCAGGGCACGTGGCTCCGGCGGTTCCTCCCGCATGACGAACCACATCTCCGGCGGCAGGTCACGCCGTCCGGTACGTCCCATACGCTGCAAAAAAGAGGACACCGTAAAAGGAGCATCGATCTGGAACGCCCGTTCCAGCCTGCCGATGTCAATGCCCAGTTCCAGCGTGGCAGTGGTGACGGTCGTCAGGAAGGAATCCTCGTCTTTCATTGCCTCCTCTGCTGTTTCCCGATAGGCAGAGGACAGATTCCCGTGGTGAATGAGAAAGCGATCCGGCTCGTGTTTGACCTCGCAGTATTGCCGGAGCGTGGTGGTGACGGCTTCGCACTCCTCGCGGGAGTTGACGAAGATCAGACACTTCTTTCCGCGGGTGTGCTCGAAAATATACCCCATGCCGGGGTCTGCATCGTCCGGAGCCGTGTCGGTTTTCGGGGCGAGTTCCGGCAATGCCTGTGCCGGCGGATTGTCCTCGGCAGCCTGCCGATCCTGCACATAGAAATGTTCCATAGACAGCCGCCAGCGAACGCCCTTGGACTGGATACGGGGAATCACCGTTCCTCTGCCGGTGCCGGCGGCGAGGAATTTGCCGGTAGCTTCCAGATCGCCAATGGTGGCAGAAAGCCCGATGCGGCGGGGATTGACCCCAGCCATGCGGCAGAGCCGTTCAATCAGGCAGATGGTCTGCCCGCCGCGGTCGCCACGCATCAGGGAGTGCACCTCATCAATGACGATAAACCGCAGATCGTGGAACAGCTTGGTAATGGCAGCGTGCTTGTGCAGCAGCATTGCCTCCAGCGACTCCGGCGTAATTTGTAAGATGCCGGAGGGGTGCTTCATCATCTTGGCTTTGTGGGACTGGGAAACGTCACCGTGCCAGTGCCAGACGGGAATGTCTGCTTCGGCACAGAGGTCGTTCAGCCGGAGAAACTGGTCGTTGATGAGGGCTTTTAGCGGGCCAATGTAAATTGCCCCTACCGAAGTGGGCGGGTTCTCGGAAAACAGGGTGAGAATGGGAAAAAATGCCGCCTCGGTCTTGCCGGAGGCAGTGGAGGCGGACAGCAGGACATTTTCGTCTGTGTGGAAAATGGCATCGCCCGCAGCCACCTGAATGGCACGGAGCGATTCCCAGTCGTTCTGGTAGATGAAATCCTGAATAAACGGAGCATAGCGTTCAAAAATAGACATGGAAAAACCTCTTGGGGAACCACGGAATAAAGCTTGTGCGGTATTGCCTTAAATGTCAAACTCTGCGAATTCCGGTGCAACGCTCTGATCGCCCTCCGGCTGTGCCGCGGCGTAGGAGAACTGGTCGGACTGTAAGAGTTCTGCCACATGCATCTGCGGGTTCTGGAAAATGATGTCCAGCAGTTCGATAAAGTCCCGAATCACCTCGCGGGGCGTGATGTGGGAATCTGCCCCGATCCTGCCGAATTCGATCTGCAAAAACAGGATACGATCTTCCTGTGTCAGCGTAGGCGTATACCCGAACAGCTGGGCATGAATTTCCGTCAGCTTTTCTGTCAGCACCAGCAATTCCTCATTGGTCAGGGCGTTCAGGTGGATCACCGGAGCCAGCATATCCCGCATGCCCTCCTGTGCAAAACGTCCCTCTGCCAGGCGGGAACGGAGAGCTTCATAGCTGTACACGCCGCGGCGTGTGTCCTCGATGCACTGGGGTGTGCCGCCCATGATGATGCCCAGATACTGTGCCTTGCCCTGCATGGTATCATTGTACATGGTGAGGATCTTTTCATAGTTGTACTGGCGGGTAATGCTGTGGGGAATTTTGTAGATGTTCACCAGTTCGTCGATCAGCACCAGCATGCCGCTGTAGCCGGCTTTTTTCAGGAACATGGCGAACAGCTTGATATACTCGTACCAGTCGTCGTCGGTGATAATGATGTTCACGCCCAGTTCCGCCCTGGCTTCGGTCTTGGTATTGTATTCCCCGCGGAACCACTTGACCACCTTTGCCTTGCATTCGTCGTCGCCCTCCCGGTAGGCGTTGTAGTACAGCGTCAGCAGTCTGGCAAAGTCGAACCCGTGCACCATTTCATGCAGTGCTCCGATGACTTCGTAGATTTTTCGTTCCACGGCTTTCCGGAACTGGGGGCCGTTGGTATCCAGACCGGATTCCGCGGCAGTTTCGCTCTGGACGTTGCTGATCCAGCGATCCAGAATCAGCGTCAGTGCACCGCCGTCAGGACGTGTCTTGGTGGACATGTTCCGAATCAGCTCTTTATAGGTTGCCAGCCCCTGCCCCTTGGTGCCCTGTAACCGCCGTTCGGGGGAGAGATCGGCATCTACGACAACGAAATTTCTGTCCATGACATAGCTGCGAATGGTCTGGAGCAGAAAGCTTTTGCCGCTGCCGTACTTGCCCACGATAAACCGGAACGATGCTCCGCCGTCTGCGATAATGTCCACATCGTGGAGCAGGGCGTTGATCTCCTGTTCTCTGCCTACGGTGATGTAGGGCAGACCGATTCGCGGCACAACGCCGCCTTTCAGGGAATTGATGATCGCCGAAGCGATTCGCTTGGGTATTTTCATGATAACGATCCTTTCTGAAACGGACTGTATGGGCATATTGACAATGAAACAAGCCTCCCCATAAGCCTCCCCTGAAAGGGGTGACTCCCCACGGGGTGGGGAGATGCCCGCAGGGCAGAGGGGACCGCTCAGTACGAGGGGGACCAGCGAAGCTGGTGGAGGGGTTTCCTTAGTTCTACGGAAAGAATCTCTCTCACCCCAGCAACGCCCGCAGCTCCTCCACATAATCCTCGATCAGTTCCGGCTGGTCGCCGTCGAATAAAATGACCGTGTCGCCGAAGTCATCGAACAACGTTTCGTTGATGTGGTCTACCAGCACCGAGAGCATCACGCCGCCTTGCCGGAGCAGGTCTGCATAGGGCTGGTGTTCCAGCAGACAGTGCAGGAACGCCCGTTCGGTTTCGCTGAGCCGTTTATCTGCGGCAGGTGTTTCCGGTGCAGCCGGTTCTGCCGGTGTTGTTTCCGGAACCGGCAGTTCCGGAGCAGGCTTTGGAGCAGCTTGCAGTTCCGATTCTTCCTCGGTGTCCACCAGCAGCTTGTCCCGTGTGACCTCTGCCGCCTGCCGGATCCCTGCCAGACGGGACAGGTCGAATTCCACTTTCGGAACGGCGTTCTTTTTCTGTTCGTCCAGAAATGCCGCCAGAGTTTTGTCCAGCACCTGCTGGAGATATTTCGGCAGTTCCGTTTCTTTTATGGAGTGGGGATACTGCACCAGCTGCCGCAGCTTCTGGTCAATGGTCTTGACAAAACAGCCCAGCCGTTTCTTTCCCTTTTCCGCGTCGAAATAGGCTTCGCATGTCCACTTGCCGCTGCGGCAGCGGTAAATATGATACGGCGATAAAACATAGTCGCAGTTTCTCTCCGGATCGGTTTCAAAAAACGTGGCATAGTTAAACATGTGGTAGGGGAGCAGCCCCTTTTTTCCGAACAAGTATTCCAGATAGTCGCTCTTTTTCCGGTTCCGGAAGTAGTCGCACATCTGGCGGAAACAGTAGGGCACTGCCTGTTCGATCAGTTCCGTCTGTTCTCTGTAAAACTTGGAACGCTGGAGCCCGTAGCCGGACAAGTCGGAAATCGCCTGAAACAGTTCTGCATCTGTGTGTGTTTCTGCCTCCTGCACCGTCTGAAAGCTTTTGTCGAACCGTGCTTCCGCGGCGTAGTCCTCAGAGAGTTCCGGCAAAAGAGCCTGATCCAGTCCGTAGTAAATGATGTAGTCATGGAGCCATATCGAGAAATAGGGGAAGCGGCATTCCGGTGAAACTGCGGTATAGTCCTGCCGGAACTGCTGTAACATGCGGAATCCGGTTTCCGGATCTGGTACGCCGATCTGGTGCAGCAGCTCATAGCAGTAGAGTTCCGCGTAGCTGGGAGAAGTGCTTTCCACAATGCCCTGCCGCACTTTGGTTCGCCATGTGAAATAGGTGCGAAGCTGTCGGTCGTTCATGTCCCGATAACAGGGATAGCAGGAGGAAAAAGAAGCCTGTTCGGAAAAATCGTCGGTGAAATCCTCCAGCAGCTTTGCCTGCTGATAGAACAGCTGTCTGTAACTATAATGGTATTCTGCCGGATTCCGCATCAGTCGCTTGGCTTCCACCAGCGGTCTGGGCAGAAGCCGCTGCATTTGTGATGCTGTCTGTAGGATCGGCTCGTCGTGATACTCCTGCCGGAGCCGGTCTGCAACATACTTCAGCTTGGGATTGCCTAAAATTTCCTGAATCAGATCTTGTACATCTTCCAGATTTGCCATGCAGTTTCGCCCTTTCTTGATACGGCTGTATTACTTTCAATATACCATATTTTATCGGAAAAGTCAAACGTCACAGCCGCCGCAATGGGAAATCGCTGATGTTTCTCTGAAATTGACATATACTACAGGAAACGCTGCATAAAGCCCGCCTGATGCCTTTATGCAGTGTTTCCTACACATAATGTGCCGGATATGTTCCCTGTTGGTCGCAGGGACGGAAAACGGATTCTGATAATGATTGTTTCGGAAAACCGGAGAGGGCACAGCATGCCGGAGCATATTCCCATAAAAAGCATAAGCCAAAAAGCGTTTACACAAAAGAATAAAAAGAGTTTTGGAAAAATTATAGAAAAAGAAATCACTTTGTGGTATACTAGAAGCGTTCGGGCTTGTGAAAGGGCAATACCGCACAAAGATTGTGCGACAGATGCGTCGTCAAATTTTTTGTGAAATATGACGGGAAATTTGCAAGCAGATGGCGTGCAAAGTCGCCAGACGCTCTTTGTGCGGTATTGCCAAAGGCCTATTTACAAGCACAAAACTGTCGAAAGACGAGGAGGCTCTATATGAGAAAAGTACAGTTTACGGAAACCGTTTTGCGTGATGCAAACCAATCTCTTATGGCAACCCGTCTGCCTTATGCAGACTATGCAGACATTCTGCCTGCAATGGACAAGGCAGGGTATTATTCCATTGAGTGCTGGGGCGGTGCGACCTTTGACTCTTGTTTGCGGTATCTGAACGAAGACCCGTGGGAACGGCTGCGGAATCTCCGGAAGAACCTGCCCAACAACAAGCTGCAGATGCTGCTGCGTGGACAGAACCTGTTGGGATATAAGCACTATCATGATGACGTTGTGGAAAAGTTCATCGAACTGTCCATCAAGAACGGTATCGACATTATCCGGATCTTCGATGCACTCAATGACTTCCGCAACTGCGAAACCGCGTTGAATGCGACCATGAAGTATGCCACCAAGAACACCATTGCCTCTGGCTGTATCTGCTATACCCAGAGTCCGGTGCACACCGTCGAAAAGTATGTGGAAATGTGCAAGGAACTCAAGCGTATGGGATTCCAGACCATCTGCCTGAAGGATATGGCTGGCACCATGACTCCGTATGAAGCAGAACACCTCATCAAGGGCATCAAGGACGCAGTCGGCGACATGCCGCTGATCCTCCACACCCACAGCACCACCGGTATGGCATATATGACTTTGACCAAGGCAATCGAGTCCGGCATCGATGTGATCGACACCGCGACTTCCTGCTTCTCCGGCGGTACTTCGCAGCCGTCTACAGAAACCATGTTCTATGCCTGCCAGCAGTACGGCATTGAAACCGGTCTGGACGAAAAGATCCTGAACGAAGTCAACGACTACTTCAAGCCGATCAAGCAGAAGTATATTGACAACGGTCAGATCAACCCCAAGAGCCTCGGCACCGATGCACAGGCTCTGGTATACAAGGTACCGGGCGGCATGCTGTCCAACATGATCGCAAACCTCACCGATATGAAGGCAATGGACAAGTTTGATGCTGCACTGGCAGAGATCCCGCAGGTTCGTGCTGATATGGGTTATCCGCCGCTGGTAACACCGCTGTCCCAGATGGTGGGCAATCAGGCAGTGACCAACGTTCTGGTAGGCGAACGCTATCGCCAGATCTCCAAGGAGATCCAGAACTATATCAAGGGCGAATATGGTATCGCTCCGGCTCCGATCAGCGAAGAACTCCAGAAAAAGGTACTGGGCGAGGGCGGCAAGCCGGTTGACTGCCGTATCGAGGACCAGAAGCGTACCGGACAGGAATTCGAAGATGCCAAGAAGGCACTGGGCGATCTGGCACGTTCGGAAGAAGATATTATGAGTTATATCTGCTATCCGGATCAGACCATGAAATTCCTGGAAGCCCGCAAGGCACAGGAGGAAAACGAAGCCGTTTATACCATTGAGGCGATGTAAGGAGGAACAGCTATGCCATTAAATGTGATGAGTGCATCAGATATGGGCATTGGCGAAGCAGGTCTGACCGCGATTTTCGGTTATGTTGTGGTATTCGTCGGACTGCTCCTGTTGATGGTCGTACTGTATATCATGGGTGCTGTGTTCAAGTCGAAGGCAAAGAAAGCGGAAGCACTGAAGGCTGCGGAACAGGCTGCTGCTCCGGCAGAAGCACCGGCAGCTGAGCCGGAAAAACCCCTTGCTCCCGGTTCTGCCGGTCACGTCAAGCGGTTTGACGTTCCGGATAAGGAAGCCGCTATGATCATGGCAATTGTTGCCGATCAGCTGAAAAAGCCCTTGAATGAACTGCACTTCGTTTCCATTAAGGAGGTCAAAGAGGATGAAGTATAAAGTTACACTGAACCAGAAAGTTTATGAAGTAGAAGTAGAAGCAGGAAAGGCTGTGCTGCTGGACGAATATGAGGCTTGTGCACCGGCTCCGGCTGCTGCTCCTGCCGCAGAAGCTGCTCCGGCTGCCGCTGCTGCTCCTGCACCGGCTCCGGCGGCAAAGGTAGACCTGAAGGCTGGCGAACCGGTAAAATCTCCGATGCCCGGCAACATTATCCGTGTCGAGGTCAAGGAGGGCGATCAGATCAAGGCTGGACAGCTGCTGGTCGTTCTGGAAGCCATGAAAATGGAAAACGAGATTCTGGCACCTCACGATGGTACGGTTGCACAGGTCATTGTTTCTAAGGGCTCTACGGTAGAAACCGATTCTCCGCTGATCGTGCTGGCGTAAAGGAGGGGTATTCATGAACATGCTTGAAACCCTTCAGAATCTTCTGAACGATTCCGGTTTCGTCAGCTTCTTTGCTGACGGCGGCTGGAAAAACCTTGTGATGATCGCGGTATCCTGCCTGCTGCTGTATCTGGGCATCAAAAAGCAGTTCGAACCGCTGCTGCTGGTAGGTATCGCATTCGGCTGCCTGCTGGTCAATGTATCCAACTTCTTCGTAGACGGTGCAAGCTCGTCCAACGCCCTGTACCACCCCGAATTGTGGAGTGCGTTTCTGGAAGAAGGCGGAGAATACTACCACAGCTATGGGCACATCATGGCGAACGGCGGACTGCTGGATATTTTGTATATCGGCGTCAAGTCCGGTCTGTATCCGTCCCTGATCTTCCTGGGCATCGGTGCTATGACTGACTTTGGCCCGCTGCTGTCCAGCCCGAAGAACCTGCTGCTGGGTGCAGCTGCACAGATGGGTGTTTTCCTGGCGTTCTTTGGTGCGGTTTGCCTGGGCTTTGACGGCAATCAGGCAGCATCCATCGGTATCATCGGCGGTGCAGACGGCCCGACAGCGATCTTCCTGACCAGTAAGCTGGCTCCGGAACTCCTGGGACCGATCGCTATCGCTGCATACTCTTATATGGCACTGATCCCGATGATCCAGCCGCCTCTGATGAAGCTGCTGACCACCGAAAAGGAACGGAAAGTCAAGATGGAAATGACTCGTCAGGTTTCCAAGACCGAGAAGATCATTTTCCCGATCGTCGTTGCTCTGGTGGTTATCCTGCTGCTGCCGTCCACCGCTCCGCTGATCGGCTGCCTGATGCTGGGGAACCTGTGGCGGGAATGCGGCGTGACAGAGCGTCTGTCTGATACTGTACAGAACGCCCTGATGAACATCGTTACCGTATTCCTCGGTATCTCCGTTGGTGCAACTACTGTTGCTTCTTCCTTCCTGACCCTGGATACCCTGAAGATCGTGGTTCTGGGTCTGCTGGCATTCTGCTTCTCTACAGTCGGCGGTCTGCTGGGCGGCAAGGTGATGTATATCGTCAGCGGCGGTAAGGTCAATCCGCTGATCGGTTCTGCCGGTGTATCCGCAGTGCCGATGGCTGCCCGTGTTTCTCAGAAGGTTGGTCAGAAGGCAAACCCGTCCAACTTCCTGCTGATGCACGCCATGGGTCCGAATGTAGCCGGCGTTATCGGCTCTGCAATTGCAGCCGGTTTCCTGCTTGCTGTATTCAAGTAAGTTTCACATCTCATATCGTATATAACAAACGCCCGATACAGGCACGTTGTGGCTTGTATCGGGCGTTTTTCTATCTCGCAGGGAAAAGGGTACTGGTGTTCCGTAAATCGGTTCTGACAGGCTTTCTGCGGCTTCTGAACGGTCGGTGTGTTGGTGGAAGTCTGACTGCTTACGGGGAACAGCCGTTTTCAGACAAACAAAAATCCCCGCAGACAATGGACTGCGAGGAACAATGCGATTATTTCATTGTTATACATACGAAGATTTGTAGCTACTCCTGAAACAGGAGCACGTCACCCCTGTGGTGACGGCTGATCTCAAGAAGATGTATTGTGAAATCGAAAAAATAAGTTCTAGTAAATCAGTTTATACAGGTTGGGGAAAAGTGCAAGGTATTCGCTCAGCTTGGTACGCTTGCTGGAACCCGGATCGTTGATGATAAAGTTTTCTGCGGAGAATGTGGTGCCCTTGGAACCGGTATAGCCGGTAACCAATACGTAATGCTGGCTGCCGTCGGACTTCTTTGCACCGATGACAACCGGTTTGTTGCTCAACAGCTTGTCATAGATCTTCTGCATTACGCTCTGTGAAATGGTGCCGCTGACATTGTCTACGGTGTAGCCCAGCTTTGTGCAGGATGACCAGATCAGGTTGTCACTGCTGTAAGTCAGCTTGGATACCATTTTGTCCGGTGTGGTGTTGGTGTTGGTCTGGTAAGAATACTTCATTGCCAGAGCCGTTGTCACACAGCCGACCTTGCCAATCGTGGAATAATTGATGACCTTGTTGCTCCATTTGGAGTCGAACTGCTTGTAATCTACCACATTCAGCTGTACCGGTGCATGTCCGGTTTCGGTGAGAACACCGGTCGTCGGATCAAAATAGCTGGAGGAATCTCCAATGGTGATCCAGCCGGTTCGCATTGCAAAGGTGGACGGATCAAAATAATAGGTTTTGTCGCCGATAACGGTCACACCGGAAGCCGCTGTACCGTCAGCGTTCAGATAAATCTTGGAACTGTCCTTGGTAGTCCAGCCAGTCAGTGCCTTGCCGTTTGTCGGATTGAAGCAATACAGCTTGCCATTTACAGTCTGCCAGTCTGTCAGCAGAATGCCCTTTGCATTGAACCCGTAGATCCCGCCGTCAATGGTCTGGATTCCGGTTGCTGCACCGGAGGTGGTGAGGTACATGGTACCGTTTTCTGTTTCCAGCCAGCCTGTGCGGAGATACGCTTCATCCGGATCGAAGTAATACTGTACACCGTTGACGGTGATCCAGCCGGTCTGCAAAGCACCGGTCTGTTCGTTGAAGTAGTAATACTTATCGTTGATCTGCTGAATGCCGGTCTGTACAGCACCATTGGCATCGGTATAGTAGGTGATGCCATCTATGGCACAAACACCAGTCAAAGCGTAGCCTTGTGCATCGAAGCAATGATTCTTGCCGTCGATGCTGACCATTCCCTTGGCGAGTACGCCGTCGGCATCTGCCCACATCTTGCCGGAATCCGTATCGATCCAGCCGGTCTTCAGCTTCTTGTCGTCACCGAAGTAATACTCCTTGCCGTCGATCGTATATCTTCCGGTTACGGCTCCCTTGTCTGCTGTCAGATAGTAGGTACCGTTTTCGGTGACTGCCCAGCCGGTTGCCGTTGAAGCATCTGTGTTGTAGAAGTACAGCGAACCGTCTGCATAAGAAACCCAGCCGGTGACTGCACAGCCGTATTCGTCAAAGGTGTACGGGATACCGTCAATGGTCTGGACACCAGTCAGCTTGCCGGCAGTTTTATCGATATAGTACATCGCATTCTGATAATCCATCCAGCCGAATACCGGCTGTCCGACCTCTGCACTATAATAATACCGCTTGCCGTCTACGGTCTGCCAGCCAGTTCGGAGTGCACCGTCAGAAGCAAATAAATAAGTATAGCCGTCGTTCAGTGTGGTTTCGTCCTGTGCACAGCTGCCGTCGCTGTAGTAATAATAAAGGCTGTCATCGTCAGATACATACCAGCCGCTTTCAGTGATCTGATCTGCTTCACAGCTTCCTGTCAGGACACGGTTGCCACTGTCTGTTACGATAAAGCTGTTCAGATGCAGGATGCTGTCCTGTATATCATACTCTTCTGCTGCTGCGGAAATTGTGCCGATCATCAGAGAAGCGAGCAGTCCGCCGGCTGCAGCAAAGAGAAGTTTGCGCATCGGTTGCGCCATTGGTTTCACGTCCTTTCGTGTCAGGGAACTGCCGTCTGTAAGGCGGTGTTTCCTTTTGGGCGATCGCTGTTTCCGTTTTGCAATCGCTGTCGTCTGCGTTCGTATGCAATCGACAAAATTTTCCTGCCGATTGTAATCGATTTGTCATGAATCCACTATTTATTATACCGATGTTTTGGGGTGCTGTCAATCGATTTGCCGTCTTGTTCGAAAAAACTGTCGAATTTTCGGCACACTGTACAAAAAGCTTCTGCTGCACTCGCCCATTCTGCACAATTTTTTCGATGATTTTATTCCTGATATTGGCAATTACGAAATGAAATATTGGTAACAAAACGGAATCAGGAGCCTGCCGGCGGGGTTCAGCGGGGGAGAACGACGGTGGGCGGCGTGCTGATCGCACGGTAATATTCCGGCCTTCTGTCGCGGAATACGCCCCAGCTCATACGCATTTCTTCCAGCTCGTCCAAGTCGTATGTCTGCATAGCAATGCCGGCTTCGTCCCGTCCCAGCTGCTGTAAAACTGCACCGGTGCCGTCGGTCAGGAACGAGGTGCCGTAGAACGACAGAGAGGAGGTCTGCTGCTGGTTCTCCTCATCGGGGGTGATGTGCTCTGTGCCGATGCGATTGGCAGCGATCACCGGCATCAGGTTTGCGGCGGCATGTCCCTGCATGCAACGCTGCCAGTGGGGAGCACTGTCCACCTCCAGAATCGGCTCCGAGCCGATTGCCGTGGGGTAGAACAGCAGTTCTGCACCGGCGAGAGCCATGCAGCGGGCAGCCTCCGGAAACCACTGATCCCAGCAGATGCCCACGCCGATTCTGGCATAGCGGGTGTTCCAGACTTTGAAGCCGGTGTCGCCGGGGGTGAAGTAGAATTTTTCCTGATAGAAATGGTCGTCCGGAATGTGTGTCTTCCGGTAGATGCCCAGTACCGAGCCGTCAGCGTCAATGATCGCAATGGAATTGTACAGGGCAGTGCCGGCTTTTTCGTAGAAGCTGACGGGGAGAACTACCTGCAATTCCGCAGCGACTTTCCGCAGCTGTGCAATGGCAGGATTTTCCGCCGGCGTGGTTGCCAGTTCATAGGAGGCGTACCGCCGTTCCTGACAGAAGTAAGGGGTTTCGAACAGTTCCGGCAGCAGAATGATCTGTGCCCCGTTTCCGGCTGCCTGCCGTACCATCGCTTCGGCAGTGCGGCGGTTTTCGGCGGCATCGGGAGAGCATGCCATTTGAATGGCTGCAACAGTGACTTTACGCATAAATAGAACTCCTTCCTAAGGGAATCTGCTGTGTGATACAGTGGATATTGCCGCCGCCCAGCAAAATTTCTCTGGCGGCAATGGGAACGATCGTCCGGTTCGGGAACTGGGCAGACAAAATTTCACAGGCGGTCTTGTCCATGGGGTCGCCGAACTGCGGAACCAGAACGCTGTTGTTGGCAATGTAAAAGTTGACATAGGAGGCAGCCAGCCGTTCGCCTGCGGTTCTGGTGGGTTCGCCGTCCCAGAGGTCTAACTCGCTGCATTCCTCCTGTGTAATGCAGACCGGCTTCTGCGGAATGGGCAGCAGTGTCACTTCCAGCTTTCTGCCCTTGGCATCGGTCTGCTGTGCCAGATAGTCGGCACAGGCTTTTGAAAGAGCATACTGAGGGTCGTTTTGGTTGTCCGTCCACGCAAGCACTACTTTTCCGGCGGCAGTGAACGCACAGACGTTGTCCACATGCTCGTTGGTTTCGTCGCCGTAAATGCCGCGGGGCAGCCACAGGACTTTTTGGGCACCCAGCATGGAGCAGAGCTTTTCCTCGATCTCCGCCTTGGTCATGTCCGGATTTCTGCCGGCACTGCACAGGCAGCTTTCTGTGGTGAGAATCGTTCCCTCGCCGTCGCTGTGAATGCTGCCGCCTTCCAGAATGAAATCACGGCTGTCATAGCAGTCGGCACGGTACAGGTCGCAGACTTTTCTTGCCGCATGGTTGTCCTTGTCCCACGGAAAATACAGCCCGTCCACCAGACCGCCCCACGCGTTGAAGCCCCAGTCGATGCCGCGGACAGTGCCCTCAGCATTGCGGACGAAAGTGGGGCAGACATCTCTTGCCCAGGAGTCGTCGGTTTCCATTTCCACAAGGCGGACTTCCGGCGGCAGCATTGCCCGTGCGGTTTCGTACTGTTCCGGAGCCACCAGCATGGTGACTTCTTCGGAACGGGCAATGGCTGCGGCAACTGCCGCAAAGGCTTTTCGTGCCGGCCAGCCGCCGCTTCGCCAGGAATCTCCCCGTGTAGGCCAGATCAGCAGACAGCCGGCGTGCCGGTCGAACTCCGCCGGCATGCAGAACCCGTCTGTGCGGGGTGTCGTATGTAAAATGTGCATGATAGGATTCCTTTCTTTTTCAAGCAGCTTTTCCACAGGCTGTTTGATTTTTGTGGAAAGCTGTCCTGTAATGACTGTTTTCATTATAGCATACTTTTTTTGGGAATGCAATCGAATTCTATGGGCGGTTTTTCACGAGATTGTGGAATTGCTGTAGAGGGCGTGGCGTTTCCAAGGAAACGCAGACCTTTTCGGCAGAATTCCGCGTATGCTGTGGAAAATCCGGTGTATAATCTGCCGCAGATGTGGAATCGTAAAGACAGGGAAACACCGCATAAAGCTTGTGCGTAAGATGTGTTGTCAGATTTTTCGGCAGATTGCATAGAAATTCCGCAGGCATACTTGATGTATGGCAAGGGGTTTCTAGGCAATATGACGGAAAATCTGCAAGCAGATTGCGTGCAAAGCCATCAGGCGGGCTTTATGCAGTGTTTCCACAGCACCGCACGAAGCGATTCTGCGGTGAAAAATGCGGAGGTGAAGATCAGATGACCAGTAAAGAATTGCTGTATGTAGAGGACGCACTGGGACATGAGAAGTATTTTCAGACCAAGTGCATGGAGGCTGCCGCACAGATGCAGGACGAAGACCTGAAACAGTGTGTGACGCAAATGGCGGAGAAGCACCGCCAGCTGTTCCGGAATTTTTACGGACTGCTTTAAGGAAACACTGAATAAAGCTTGTGCGTAAGATGCGTAGTCAGATTTTTCAGCAGATTGCATAGAAATTCCGCAGGCATACTGTCGTATGGCAAGGGATTTCTGGGCAATATGACGGAAAATCTGCAAGCAGATTGCGTGCAAAGCCGTCAGGCGGGCTTTATGCAGTGTTTCCTTAATTCGCAATGGAAAAGGAGGTTACTTCCATGGACGATAAAAATGTAATGGAAAATATCCTGCTGCTGGAAAAGGGCGTTTGCGACCTGTATGTACACGGCGTGATCGAGTCCAGCACCAGCAACGTGCACCAGACGTTCAGTCATGCATTGAGCGATTCTCTCGCCATGCAGGATACCCTGTACGACAAAATGGCGGCAAAGGGCTGGTATCCCACCGACCGTGCCGAGATGACAAAGGTACAGGCGGTCAAGAAGAAGTTCCAGTCGATGCAGGGCTGACGCAGACACAAAAAAGCTGCCGCGTTTTTGCGGCAGCTTTTTTCGGTGTTGTCCTTGACATCTCATACAGGGCATGATACAATACAGGCACAGGGCATGATACACAATACAGGCAACGCTGTACAAAGCCGGCAGGCAGGCTTTTTGCAGTGTTTCCTAAAATAGAAGGTGTAATATGAAACGAAATTTTTTATTCCATGTATGGTTGCTTTCTGGACTTATCGCAATTAGCATCACTGGTTTTACAGGCTGTTTCTATGAAAACACAAAAGATGCATCGCATGTTTCTGAAACGGAATTGGAGCAGCTTGCGGACGATGCAGATGCTGTTGTCAAAGCATATTTTAAAGAAAAGTATGATGTACAAGCTGCTGTTACAGACCGGTCTATTGCCGGGGGCGTTTTTTTAGGACCGGATCTGTCGGCAGAACCCTATTATAATTGCACTGTCAGCATTACAGATGACGAGGATTATACGGTGTGCAATGCCGAAGTGTACGGAAAACGGGCGGACAAGGAAATAGAATTATACGTAAAAAACGAATCCTATTATGGGAAATTCATGAAAGATAAAATGATACAGTGGATAGAACCATATATCCTGCAAGCCGGTTTTCAGGATCATATCATAGAGTACAGTTGTACAGAGCTATGCTTTCCGTCAGAATATTCTGCCGATCTCACGGCGGATACATTTGTTTCATTCGCTTCAAAAGACAGAAGCTTAGCCGCCTGTTTTCAGTTGATGATTTCAGAATCAGAGTATATGCAGCATGAGGATCTATCCAGAGAATTTGACGGCTTGAAAGATCATTTGGAGCAAATTGACGGCGAAATAACATTGCGTATGTATGTCTATGATGATGAAGATTATAAGCAGATCAAAAATGGCAGTGATGCTCATTTTCATAGTATTCTATCCTCAGAAATTTTTAGCTGCACAGGGTGATACGACATTGCATAAGATGTGCAGTCCGATTTTACGGCAGTTTTTTGGCGTTGATTTTGACAGGCTGCACACGCAAATCAATTTTCAAAAATATGTTGATTCAAATTGTGCCAAATTATGAAGTTTGACAAGTGAGGCTCCCCTGAAAGGGCACCCGCAGGGCGTGCCTTGTGCTGAGCTGGCAGTGCGTAGCACTGACTGAGGGGTTTCCACTTATGCCGAAAACGTCATAAAAAGATTTTACGAAAAACCCCTCCACCACCTAACGGTGGTCCCCCTCGTACTGAGCGGTCCCCTCTGCCCTGCGGGCATCTCCCCACCCCGTGGGGAGTCACCCCTTTCAGGGGAGGCTATCATGAAAATTGATTTCCGTGCAGGCTGCACAAAAAATCTTGACATCTCACGCAAGATATGATACAATAAAAATAATTGGACAATTTTTTGCCTGTAAGAGCAGGAGCGTTTTTTGGAAAGGAAGGATTGATTGTCTATGAAGAAGTGGATCGCGGCGATTTCTGCCGCAGTGCTGGCAGTGACCGGAATGGCTTCGGCAATTCCTGCGGCAACGGTGACCGCTGCTGACAGCAAGTACAACTATGGAGAGGCTCTCCAGAAGTCGATGTTTTTCTACGAGGTGCAGCAGAGCGGCAAAAAGCCGGACTGGAACGAAGTCAGCTGGCGTTCGGACTGCATGACCAACGACTATGTGACAGGTGGCTGGTTTGATGCCGGAGATCACCTGAAATTCACACTGACCAATGCGTACTCCGCAGCACTGCTGGGCTGGGGTCTGCTGAACTACGGCGACGGTGTGGAAAAGGCTGGTCAGCGTACCATGTATGAGAACAACCTCCAGTTTGCACTGGATTATCTGGTGGGCTGCGATCAGGGTGACAACATTGTCTATATGATCGGCGACGGCTCGTTCGACCACGTATGGTGGGGCTCTGCAGAAGTATACATGGACAAGTACGAACTAATGAAGGGCGAAACTGAGCGTCCGTACTATACCTGTGAGGACAGCTGCATTCAGGCCGACATGGCGGCGGCACTCTGCACCGGCTATCTGAACTTCAAGGACTCCAAGCCGGAAAAGGCAAAGGAATATCTGGAACACGCCATTGACCTGTTCGACCGTGCCGACAAGCTGCGTGCGATCGGCGATGATGCCGCAGAACAGCCGTACTACAAGATCACCACATTCTATGATGATCTGTTCTATGCTGCAAACTGGCTGTACATGGCAACCGGCGAGCAGAAGTATCTGGATCTGTGCAAGACCGACTATATCCCGAATCTGGGCAAGGAAGAACAGTCCAGCGAAATGAAGTACACATGGGGCATGTGCTGGGACGATGTGATGCAGGGCGGCGTGCTGCTGTATGCGATCAACACCGGCGAATCCCAGTGGAAAGACCAGTTCACCAAGCATCTGGAATACTGGACGACTGGTTACGGCGGCAAGCAGATCACTTATACACCGGACGGTCTGCCGTGGCTGTTCCAGTGGGGTTCTCTCCGCCACGCTACCACGACTGCATTTCTGGCATATGTGGCAGTCGATCAGCTGTATCAGGACGATACCGCCAAGGCTGAAAAGTACACCAAGTTTGCTGACAATGTCATGAACTACTGCTTCGGCGATAACTCCAAAAACTTTAGCTATGTGGTCGGCATGGGTGACGATTATCCGCAGGCATGGCACCACAGAACTTCCAGCGGTGCATGGAATGACAAGTGGAGCAACATCGGACAGACCGAGGGCGAAGATGCCAAGCCCCACGCACACATTCTGTACGGTGCATTGGTCGGCGGTCCGGATCAGAAGGACAGCTATTCCGACAAGATCGGCGACTATCAGTATACTGAAGTTGCGATCGACTATAACGCCGGCTATACCGCAGCACTCTGTGCAATGGTAGAAAAGTACGGCGGCACCTCTGACCCTGACTTCCCGCCGACAGAAACTCCGAAGTGGGACGAATTCTTCATGAAGGCTTCTGTGAACCAGTCGGCTTCCAGCTATACTGAACTGAAAGCCTTTGCCATGAACCACAGTGCATGGCCGGCAAGAACCATCAAGAACCTGTCCTATAACTATTACTTCGACATCAGCGAACTGGTCGATGCAGGTTATTCGATCAATGACGTTTCTGTAAAGATCGGCTACGACCAGCACAGCAGCGATAAGGGCAAGATCTCTATTTCTGATCCGATCCAGTACAGCGGCAATATCTACTATGTCAAGCTGTCCTTTGCAGACGGCAGCGTGGTAATGCCTACCGGTCAGTCGGAACACCGCAGCGAGTGCCAGTTCCGCATTTCGATTCCGGACAACATTCAGGGTGTCTGGGATCCGACAAACGACTATTCCTATGCCGGTCTGGAACAGGGCGGCGAAGATGCTATGGTGGCAACCGACCACATCACCATGTATGACGGCGACACTCTGATCTGGGGCGTAGAGCCGGACGGCACCAAGCCGGATCCGGCAGTTACAACAACAACAACAACGACGACTACGGAACAGACCACCACAACGACAACAAGAGCTACAATGACGACCACTTCGAACGAAATTATCTATGAATCCGCGGGTGCACTTCTGCTGGACGATGAGCCGGAGAAGCTGACCTATCGTGTTGGGGAGGATCTGGATCTCACCGGACTGCGAATTTCCCTGAAGTACTATCACGGAAAAGACAGCTGTGATGTGATCTATGACAAGGTATCGCCCGCCGATTATCCGGATAAATTCACCATAGACACTTCGGAATTTGACAGTTCCAAGTCGGGCACATATACCATCCGTGTGAAAGCAAGCTCGGATTTGATCTTGAACTACCGGTTGTCCTTTGCCGAGGTTTCTTTCAAGGTTACTGTTGAAGATCATGAGAGTACAACAGAAACTTCACCTGTTACCACAACCACTACCACAACCGCTTCCGGACAGCCTACACCGTCAGGAGCAGTCCTCTATGGTGATACCAATCTGGACGGCAGAGTGGACATCACCGATGCCGTGCTTCTGAATAAGTCAGTTGCCGGAGCCGTAGTTCTGGAGGGCGATGCCAAGCAGAATGCAGACTGTGACGGCAGCAACGAGATCGATTCCAATGATGCAGTCGTACTGCTGCGGTTCTTGGTACACATCATCAATTCTCTGCCCAGTGCAGAATGATTTCAGTGATGTCTGAACGACACGAGAAAAACTATATAGGATAAAAAAGAGCAGATACTTTGCGGTATCTGCTCTTTTGGTTGTGGTATGAATTTCGTTGAGAAACCAATTGGACAGTTAAGGAAACACTGTATAAAGCTTGTGCGTAAGATGCGTAGTCAGAATTTTCGGCAGATTGCACAGAAATTCCGCAGGCATACTGTATGTATGGCAAGGGATTTCTGGGCAATATGACGGAAAATCTGCAAGCAGATTGCGTGCAAAGCCGTCAGGCGGGCTTTATTCAGTGTTTCCTTAAGGCAATACCGCACAAAGAGCGTCTGACGGCTTTGTACGTTGTTGCCTTAGGTGGTGTCAAGTGCTTTTTCCAAAACACATGATGCCCCAAAACAAACTGCCCCTGTAAGCCATTACGCTTACAGGGGCAGTGCTTTTTATGATCGCGATTGCAAATTTGTTCGGATTACTCTGCAACTTCCGGCAGGTTCTTGATGATCTGTACCAAGAACTTCAGCAGGGAAACCGCATCGTCAGAACCAACTTCACCGTTTGCATTGCAGTCTGCATTCTTTGCAGCCTGTGCGGCCAGAGATACTGCTCCGGCAGCTGCCTTGTTCAGAAGTACTGCATCGGTGATGTCCACTCTGCCGTCCAGATTGGTGTCGCCATAAAGTGTTGCTCCTGCCGGCACTGTGGCGGTGTTCTTGCCAGAAGCCGTTGTAGAAACGCCGGTGGAGTCAGTGGTCTGGGGGAGTGTGGTTACGATCGTGGTAGCAATTGTAGTAGATGCAGCAGAATCCTTAGTAGAAGCCGCTGTGGAAACGGTTGTGGTGCTGGTTGTTGTTGCTTTGGTTGTCTGTGTGGTATCTGTGGTGACCGGCTTCGGGTCTTCAGAACCGTTGACTTTGCCGACTACGATGCCGCAGCCGACAGTGGACATATAAACGGTGCCAAAGGTGTTCATGTCGCCGACCAGATAGTTACCGTTGCCGGTACCGCCGTACAGGTGGTTCTGGTTGATGAGTACCCAGCTCTTGCCGCAGTCGGTAGAACGATAGATGCCTTCCGGATCAGAATCTGCCGGCTTGCCGTACATATACAGGGTGTAGGGATCGCCGTCCTTTGCTGCTGCACCATAGCCCATGGTCTTGCAGTAGCTGACGCTGTCCATCTTGGTGATGGTCTTGCCGTAGTCGGTTACCAGATATGCGCCGTAGTAGCCGGCTGCAATGGCAAATGTGCCCTCGTCCAGATAAGCAATGCGGTATGCGCCGTCGCACTGGTCGTACTGGCAAACGGTCTGGTTGTTCTTAAAGGTCTTGCCGTAGTCATCGCTGACCATCAGGATGTAGCGGGCATCGGTGATATCAGCCTTCGGCTTGCTGTAGAAATAGTACTGGTTGTAGTAGTAGCCGTATGCATAGACATACTGCGGATTTTTTTCATCCACGCACATCCAGATGGTGCTGGACAAGCTGTCGCTGGTGGAAGCGGTGTTCCAGGTCTTGCCGAAGTCATCGGTATAAGCGATCTTACCGCTGCTGCTGACCAGAATGCGGTAGGTGCCGTCCTCCAGCTGGTTGATGGCTGCCTTCGCACCGGAGCACGGAATGTTCGGCAGCTCCTGCCATGTGGTGCCGTCTGTGGTGTAGTAGCCCAGTGCGCTGCCCTCAGACAGACGTACCATCACGTCCGGATTTGCCGGGCAGTATGCAATACCGGCAGTAGAAGCAGTGGTGCTGGTCAGCTTGTTCATGCTGGGAGTCAGCTGGGTTGCAGTGCCGTCTGCATTGTGATAGAAGCCGTCATAGTCACCGATGACCGAAACCGGATCCTTGCCCGGACGGCTGATGAAGTCCAGAGATACCACTTCTTCAATGCCGTCTGCGGCAAAGCGAATGGTGGGGCATTCTGCCCAGGTATCCTCACAGGTGAAAACGCCGTTACCGGAAACCACCCAGAACTGGTCGCTGTTTCTCGGATCCAGTGCGATGCAGCCGGACCAGTGGATCGCCTTGTCCCGAATCCAGCTGTGACCGCCGTCCTGCAAATAGTTTGCAATCAGCGGCCCATTCCAGTATGCAGTGTTGCCGGGAGTCATTTCTGTCCAGGTTTCGCCGCCGTCTTCCGACTTGAAGAAACGGTCGCCCCATGCAATGGCATCTCTGTCCCAGGCATCAGCAGTCCAAGACTGGGAGTACCACTGTGCGCAAGTGGTTGCCACCAGCTTGTTGGCATCCTTCGGGTCACTTGCTACTGCGCCATAACCGACATTCAGCTTTGTGGCAGTACCGTTGGAAGTCGTAGTCGGTGTAATGTCTTTCAGTTCATTGGTCTTGGGGTTATACTTATAAGCATAACCAGTGCCGCTGTCGAACATCAGACCGTTGATGTAGGTGATCAGCAGGTTGCCGTCCGGATCCAGATTGATTCTGGAGGGCATCTGCTCGGTGGGCAGATCTTCGCTCAGGGGCTTGAAATCGTCGCTGCCGACTTCTGCCACGTGGAGGTTTGCCTTGCCCTTGACGGAAGTGCCGACGTAGACCTTGCCGTCTGTAATTTTAATCGTAGCAATACCATTGACGTTCAGGTATTCGTCATCTGCGACAGATCTTACCATATGCTCTGTCCAGGTCGGCCATTTGATGCTGTATTCGAACAGCCCCAGCTTATCATAGCCCATGACCGGACTCCAGGTGTCGCCGCCGTCCTCACTCATAATGAGGGCAGAATCGCCGGCAGTGGCATCGCCGCCGCAGTAGATGATATTCGGGTTGTCCGGATCCACGGCGATTGCCTCACCGGTCTGTCTGCCGTAGCCGTTGCCGTGTACCTGAATCAGATCGGTAACGTCGATCTCTTCAAAGGTTTCGCCGGCATCGCGGGAACGGAAAATGACGGTTCGTGCATCGCTGAAATATGCACAGCCGCACAGCAGATACAGGGTGTCGTCATCGTTGGGGTCAACGCACATGGCATCAACGCTCAGGAAGCCGCGGTCAGCTTCGTTCAAGAAGTCCAGCAGCTGAACCCATTTTTTCTGTTCATAGTCATAGCGGTATGCACCGCCTACGTCGGTACGGGCATACATCTGATCGTCACCGGTGACGATACCGGAAACAAAGCCGCCGCCGGCAATGTTCAGTGTATCCCAATCCATAGAGGATTCGATCGAGTCCGCAGCAGATGCCGTCAGCGGCTGGCTGATGCCGGCAGTGCCGATTCCCGTGCATAGCAATGCGGCTGCGGTGAGCACGGAAATGATTTTTTTCTGTTTGGTCATGGAGTTTCCCCTTTCAAAAATTCCCGAACCGTTCGTGCAGTTCGGCTCGCACGGTTCCTTTGTTGCAGACAGTCTGGTAAGCCTTCTGTCCACGTTCTTACTTATTATAGCATGCTTTGTGCAGGTTTTCAAGAATGAAATCACATGTGCCGTAAAATTTGTGCAGATTGGCAGTTTACAAGAGCAATTTTCTGACAAAATGCACAAATTGCTGAAAATACGCAATTTAGAGATGCGATATTTGTGGAATTTGTCAAATGACAGGAGCGGGAAAGTGTGGTATAATACAAGAGATGTAACCACTTTGTAAGATTTGAACCGGCTTTTGTTGCAATTATTACAATTTGGAGAAAAAGCAGGAAAACCGGAGAAAAGAAATGAGAAAGAGAAAGGGAAGTCGTTATGGCAAGGCGAACCAAAGACAACGTCTGGGACAAGTTTTCCAGAATCGGTGTCATTTTAGTGTTATTATACGTGATGTTTATCATTCTGGGATTTGCAGTCCGGCTGCTGTTCTTCTCCGATGAACGGGGCACCAGCATCATTCCGGAGGGCAATGGTGTTGTGGCTTCTGCGGAGGGCACCTCTGCACAGAGCACTGCCGCATCGGAAACTGCCACCACCAATGAGAACATTCTGGATCTGTCTGTGGACAAGACTTATCTGGCAGTGCTGGAGGGTGGTACCGCCGGCATTGCGGTGAACATGTCCACCACCGGTGCGGCAAGTGCCGGCGATCTCCTTTGGAGCAGCAGCGATGAAACGGTTGCAACCGTAGACAATGCAGGCACTGTGACCGGTGTCAAGGCGGGCAAGTGTGACATCACCGTTTCTGTAAAAGGAAACGATGCCATTGCCCAGACCGTTCCGGTGACAGTCCGGCATCTGGAACAGAAAGACGGCTGCACTTACGTAGACGGGATCCTGATCGTGAACAAGAGCTACGGCTTGCCGGAAAGCTATGATCCGGGGCTGGATTCCACCACAAAGGCTGCCTTTGAACAGATGAAAGCCGACGCTGCCAAGGAGGACCTGAACCTGTACATCGGTTCGGACTTCCGCGATTATGCATATCAGGTGAAGATCTACAACAACTATAACGATCTGTACGGCTGGGAAATGGCAGATACCTTTTCGGCACGCCCGGGATATTCCGAGCACCAGACCGGACTGACCATTGACTGCAACACCATTGATGATGCCTTTGGCGAAACCGCAGAAGCGGTATGGCTGGCAGAGCATTGTGCAGACTACGGCTTCATTATCCGTTTTCCGGACGGCAAGGAAAACATCACCGGCTATCAGTACGAACCGTGGCATATCCGCTATGTGGGCGTGGATACCGCAAAGGAGATCATGTCGCAGGGTTTGACGCTGGAGGAATATCTGGGCGTGCAGTCGGAATATGCAGGACCTTGGGAAGGGTAAGGAGATTTTTTTCAACTTGTGATTTTTGAAAAACACCATGCGGGTCGGCATGGTGTTTTTGAATATTATAAATAGTATGGTTGAAACGAGGGGACTTGAATGAAGTTTGTAATGAACGATTATCATAGAAATTTATCTGAAGAAGAATTGATAAATGATTTAAGAATGGTATCAAAATTGCTGTGCAAATCATATATTTCGCAGAGTGATTATGTAGCAAAAGGAAAGCATTCTGTTTCGCCTTACTTAAGATGTTTTGGTACATGGATAAATGCTTTATCTGCTGCTGGGTTAGAAACAAAACGTAAAAAAGCTGATTATAAAAAAATACCGGATGAGATACTTATTGAAGATATGAAAAAAGTTGCGATTATGTTAAATAAGGACTCTATTTCTACAAGGAATTATTCGAATAACGGTACTTATAAAGTTCAAACAATACTATTAAGGTTTGGCTCATGGAATGAAGCTTTGAAGATTGCTAAGTTAAAACCAACAGTTTATAAAGAAATTTCGGATATAGATCTCTTTGAAGAGATAGAAAAAATGTGGGTCAACAAAGGTTCGCAGCCAACTACGACGGATGTAAAAAATGGGATGTCCAAATACAGTTTGAACACATATTTGCGAAGATTTGGAGGTTGGCCAAATGCTCTAAAATCATTTCTTGATTATATAAATGAAGAATATATATATTATGAAAAGACAGGAGCCCAAAAAAGTGATAAAATAAAAGAAAAAATTCGAACAGTAAAAAAGCATTCTACGCCTCGTGAACCTAATTTAAGATTAAGATTTCAAGTGCTTAAGAGAGATAATTTTAAGTGTTGTATATGTGGACGTTCTCCATCTACAATAGGAGGTTTAGAATTGCAGGTAGATCATATTATTCCTTGGTCAAAAGGTGGCGAAACAACAATTGATAACTTGCAGACACTATGTAATGATTGTAATTTAGGAAAAAGCAATTTGTCTGAAAAATAACAAAGATAATTTTAGAGAAATACGCATTGTAAAAGTGTATCAATAAGAACACTACATTTACAATAATTATTACGAAATGAATGCTTATACAAAAAAGTGTGGTGAACTAGTTTTTATGGAAGAACACACCCAAACCGCCACAGTTCTGCCCCGCACCATAAAAAAAATCCGAAAATCCAAAAAAAATTTCAAAAAACTATTCCAAAATACAGAAAAGTGTGCTATAATAGTATCAGAGCCGTCCAACCGCACAGCGATTTGCGGCAAAACTATCAAAAAAGAGGTTTTTGACATGGAAATCAAAAAACAACTGACGACTTGTCCGAAAGAAAAACCCAAGGACGAGAGCAAGCTTGGATTCGGTCATATCTTCACCGACCACATGCTGGTAATGCCCTATGATGAGGGGCAGGGCTGGCACGATCCAGTGATCATGCCCTATGGTGATATTACCCTTAGCCCGTCTGCAATGTGCCTGCACTATGGTCAGACCGTGTTCGAAGGTCTGAAGGCATATCGCCGTGCCGACGGCGGCGTACAGCTGTTCCGTCCGGACGAAAACTTCAAGCGTCTGAACCGTTCCAACGAGCGTCTGGTCATTCCGGAACTGCCGGAGGAACTGGGACTGCAGTGTCTGAAAGAACTCATCTCTGTGGAAAAGGACTGGGTTCCGCACACAGAAGGTGCTTCCCTGTACATTCGTCCGTTTATTTTTGCAGTAGATCCGTTCCTCGGCGTACATCCGGGTGAACACTACCTGTTCATGATCATTCTTTCTCCGTCCGGTCCGTACTATGCTTCCGGTCTGGATCCGGTCAATATCTACGTAGAAAACAAGTATGTTCGTACTGTCCGCGGCGGTATGGGTTATGCCAAGACCGGCGGTAACTATGCGGCTTCTCTGCACAGTCAGGCTGATGCCTATGAGCAGGGCTATTCGCAGGTTCTGTGGCTGGACGGCGTAGAGCAGAAGTACATCGAAGAAGTTGGTGCCATGAACATCGCTTTCGTCATTGACGGCGAAGTGGTAACACCGTCTTTGGAAACCGGCTCCATTCTGTCCGGTATCACTAGAAAGTCTGCTCTGGAACTGTGCCGCTCCAAGGGCATTCCGGTTTCGGAACGCCGCATCACCATTCAGGAAATTGCCGATGCATATGACGCAGGCAAGTTGTCCGAAGTATTCGGTACCGGTACTGCTGCGGTCATCTCTCCGGTAGGTCATCTGAAGTGGGGCGACAAGGTCATGACGATCAACAACAACAAGATTGGACCGGTTTCCCAGATGATCTATGATACCCTGACTGGCATTCAGTGGGGCAAGATTCCGGACAAATTCGGCTGGATCGTACCGATCGACTAAGCATGCTGCGAAAGATTCTTTCTCCCGAAACCTGTGCAGCCTGCCGGCTCTGCTGCGGGTTTGACTGTACAGACACGTGGGAATTTCCGGTACTGCCGCAGGAAACGGTGGAAGCTATGCACCGTATGGGTGCTTCGCCGAAGCTGGTTCCGGCGGGAGAGGAGCAGACATTTGCGGCACCGCCGCTGCGGGGCGAGGAATTGTTCTTCTGTCCCATGCTCTGCGAAACCGGCTGCACCATGGGGGCGGAAAAGCCCTTTGACTGCAAGGTCTGGCCGTTCCGCATGATGCGGGATTTGACCGGCAATGTGCGTGTTGCCGTGGCGGGATATTGTCCCGGCATGGAACGCTATACCGATGAGCAGCTGGAAACATTTCTGGCGGAAGAAGGCCTGGGCAAGCTGCTGCTGGCATATGCCGCAGAGCACCCTGCACATGTGAAGCCCTATTCCAAAGAATATCGTTTTCTGAACGTGTAAAACAAAAGGAGTTACTTTGCTCTCAAGCAAGGTAACTCCTTTTTTCTGTCTTATACTACGCCGGCGGAATTCCGGATCTCTGCGTCCAGTGCCGCCAGCAGATGATTCCATGTGGCAGCATCTACCACACCGTCTGCCGGCAGCGGCGTGTAGCTTTGGAACTGCTTCACGGCATTCTGGGTGGCAGTGTCAAATATACCGCTGTTGCTGATCGGCGGGATCTTCGGAAAATTGTTCTGAATTGCCTGCAAAATGCCCTGTATCACGAAAACAGCACCGCCCGTATCGCCCAGCGTGTAGGCGGTGATGCCGGTGGGAAACAGTGCCAGATGCAGTACCGGTGGACGAACCTCCTGCAAATATGCCTGTGCAACAGCGTTCCATGTGGCAGTGTCAGTTTCACCGGTTGCCGGCATGTGGTTCTGCTGCTGGAACTGCCGTATTGCCTCAATGGTTTTCTCTCCATAGATGCCGTCCGGTATTATATGTGGCAGCTGCTGTATGTGGGAAATGCCGTGGAGATACCCCTGTAATTCCCGAATGTGTTGTTGCTTCTGTAACTCTGTGTACGCCATGTGTCACCCTCCTTAAGGAAACACTGAATAAAGTTTGTGCGTAAGATGCGTAGTCAGATTTTTCGGCAGATTGCATAGAAATTCCGCAG
>OGPJ01000397.1_pt1 | contig 35468 bp, 40 predicted proteins | sample 1552831 | NCBI WGS metagenome assembly OGPJ01 (sample SAMEA2579914, study PRJEB22360) | human gut metagenome | biome: human gut; feature: human-associated habitat; material: faeces | place: Denmark | collected 2008/2010
CCCGCCCCCATGAGATACAGCAGACTCCCGGTAATCAGCTTCGCCGTCATCAGGTCCCGCTGCGCAGGATCACCCGATGCAATCGCCCGGCGGTACTCGTAGGAGAGCTTCTGCAGCATCGGCGTGTGGGCAAATACGTTGTCCAGAATGTTCACCGGTGTCTTCACAAACGGGAAGAACAAAAGCCGCATGATCTTGCTTTTGAACCCTTTCCCGTTCACCTTGCTGTAGAACCAACCGAAGGCGGACTCCGGGTCCAGCCCCTGCTTGTAGGTCATGAGCTCCGACTCCCGCACCGCCGTTCCAACGATATTCTCAATTACCTCTCTCGCCTGTTCTGATGTGCCTTTCCGCACCCTGCCGGTTCTCCGTGCCTCTACTGCCAGCTTCGTCACGTTGTCGATGAACTTCTGAAGCTGGTTGGTCGGAATCCCGGCATCCGAAGCCAGCATCCGCGCCTCCCGCTTCACCGCACCAAGAAACACCTGATTCCCCGTCCACGCGTCCCCGGCATTCATCACCCCGAACGAAAGCGCCCGCTGCACCTCGCCGAAGCGGTCCAGCAGCCAGCCCAGCGGCTTGCTGGTGATCCCGAGGTTCTCCGAAGTGAATGCAGCAGGTTTCAACCCTTCGGATATCTGGCGTTCGGAGGCCCCGAGATTCATCCGGTGCAGTGCCTGACCGATCCTGTGAAACAGCGTGACATCATCAGGAATCTCCTTCATCTCCCGGGAGAGGTCCCCGAAAAACCGCATTGTTCCATCCAGCTGACCGGAGAGGTTCGCCAGAACTTCCGACGCGGTCTTCCGCTCCGTGTTCCCCCGCATCTTCCCGATCACCGAAGCAATCGGCTCCTCAATGAGATACCGGGAAATCTGATTGAACAGCGTGCCGATACGGTCCACCGCGTGCGTGGTGAATCCCGAAAGCATCGAGCTGGTTCGATACTCGATCAGCGCATCCAGCCACGGGTGCTGTTCCCCATCCGTATCTTTCACCAGATTCTTCAGGTTCCCGGAGCGCACCTCTTCGGCGTGCTTCACCACCGTCTCCGCCAGCTTTCGCACCTGCTCCGGGTCGGACTCCTTACCACGGGCCTCCCGGATTTCCGCAGTCAGCTTCTCCAGCTCGGAAGCCTTCATCCGTTTCCCGTAGCTCTTCTTGAGCTTGATCCCCAGCGGGTCCACCACCGTGTCGTACATCTTGAGCACCCGGGCGTCGTTCCCGCGTGCCTCCCGGAACAGCGAGACGTATTCGGTGAACTCCTCCATCAGAGTGAGCAATCTCTCCCGCTCAACCGCATTTCCTCCGCTCTGAAGAATCCTCCGGCTCTCCTCCACCAGATGGTCTGCGGAATCCAACAGAACCCACCTCTGGAACTGCGCCCGATAGATTCTTTCACGGGTGGCCTCAACCTCTCCCCGTGCAATCTCCTTCCACGCTTCCGGAATCCCTAGATCGTCGAACAGCCGTTTCGCCGACTCCTCCTGAATCATCCGGTTTGCCTCACCGGCCATGTCTGCCATCTTTCTGGGAAGGTTGGCAGGATGATTTTTCATGGCAACTTCGATGGTATCCAGCACGGTATCCCGGTCCTGCGAAGAGACGAAGGCGCCGAGGATGTTCCGCTGCTCCTTCTCACTCTTCGCACTGGAAAACATCCGGGAAACCGCAGCGGTGTTGTGGGCCGCTTCGTCGGGAATCACCGCATTTTTTCCTTTTTTGACGGCAACGGAGGGATCTTCCCGGATGGCGGGTGGTGCTTCCTGCATCTCCGCACCCGCATTTCGTTCGATCTCCTCCGGGTCAAACAGGGCAAACGCCTTCTTTGCCCGGTCTTCCCCCATCACCTCCACTCCGGTCGCCTCGGTGATCCTCTGCTCCCGTGTACGGTAAACCCCTCCGGAAGACTCATCCAGCTTCGCCCGTTTGAACTTCAGGAGTTTCCCGAGGCCGGTCAGCAGGTAGTCGGAGGCGATTCCGAGCGGAACCCCCTCCATCGCATTCTTCAGCCGCCGGTACAGCTTTGAGTCGTCATCCTTGTGGGACAGATAATCGGTAATCGGGTTGGCCAGCTGGGGGAAGCTCTGGATCAGACTGGAGAAGTTCCCCCCGTCGCTGTCCCCCAGCACAAAGTCCACCGGCATCCCGAGCCCTGCCGATGCGGCAACCCGCGCGGTCAGGCCGTAGCCTCCCTTCAGCGCCTTGTCCGCCACCCCGGCAATCCGGGCGATTCTCCCCAGCTTCCCCGCCTTCGACAGCGCCGACAGTGTCGCACTCCCGGTAATCATCCCGAGAGCGAACGACCCCGCCTCCGAAGAGAACTCCCCGAGACCGGTGCGGTTCTGGTACAGGTCCGGAATGTCCACCCAATTTACATCATCCCCGGTGAAGTAGCTGGTGACATCCTCCGCCAGCGATACAATGGAATCCGCTGTACGGGGTACCGCGTTGAGCAGAAACCCGCCGAACAGGTCGGTCGGGTAGTCGTACCATCGGGTCTCCCGCTTCGCTCTCCGGGGGTTCCCCGATCGGGAAGCAAGCGGCCCCTGATAAATCTCCATCTGAAATCTCCTTTTTGTATTACTCCCAGCCCAGCGCCGCGTTCAGTTCCTGCACCGTCATCATCTCCACCGGAACCGGGGAGAGCAATTCCGGTACAGAGGGCTTCGGCGTATATCCCGGCTGGAACAGCTCCGCAGGAGGACGCCACACCGACGGAGTGAGGAATGTACCGATCTTCTGCAGGGAAGGTCCGAACCACCCGTCGACCAGAACATGCATGTCACGGTATTCTGTCAGGCTGTCATAGCTGCTCCAATCCGGCAGCTTTCCACGGTATTTCATGGCATTCTCGTTGGACAGCACCGAGACCAGCTCCTCCTCGCTCTCAATCTCCGTGATCCTGCCGATCGATCCATCTTTCCGCAGGTAGCGCATCCCGCTTGAAATGGGACTCGTCACCAGATTCTGCTGGTCCTCCGCCGACAGAGCGTTGACCGGTTTGGCCAGAAGTTTCCCATCCGGCTGTCGCACCACCGCAAAGCAGGCATCGACCGGGGTGAAGTCATCGTAGAACTTCCCGCTTACCCGGGCGGAGCCCTCCATCTTCTTCCAGTCGGAACCCTTCAGCGTCTGACCCCACAGCTCCGGAAGGTTCTTCGCCTCGGTGACACTTGCAGGAAGAATGCCGCGCAGCCGCTCCCGCGCCCCGTCACTGAGCGACGGATTGTTCAGCAGATTCTCCTTGAGCTGCTGATAGTCCGCCTCGTTCGCCCCGGAGGCAAGCACCGGAAGGTCCGAGAGCTCCGCGAAGTCTGTCACCGGTTCCCTGAGTTTCCGCTGGAAGTTCGCCATCGTCTCCCGGCTCGAGGCCTCGTCCCGGGTGAGCTGCTTGTACTTCTGGCGGAACCGTTTCTCAGCACCCTCTCTCCACGCCGTCTCCCCGCCTTCCTTATTCAGATTCTTCTCTTCCAGATAGTAGCGGTAGAGCTCCTGTTTGGCGTTCTCCTGTCGCTCTCTGGCGCTCACCATCGGATTATCCGGACCAAGATCACTGGAGAGAACCACGTAATCACTCCACTCCTTCCGCTCCAGCAGTTCCGACTGCGCCGTTTTGCTGACCGAGAAGGCCATGTCGCGGTACGCCTTGAACACCCCCGGCTCCACATTGGGATTCTCCCGGAAGAAGCGGGTCATGCCCGATACGTCGTTCCGGTCCAGCATCGAGCGCAGCGCGGCCATCTCCTCCACCGCCAGCGGTCGGGTCATTCCCCCATTCGACGCCATCGACTGAAACCGGCTCAACATATTTCGAAGCGTCTGTCGGGAATCCTCCGTCAATGATTTATCTTCATTTACTTTGCGGATCATCTCGGAGAATGTCCCGGAAAGCTCCTGCGCTTTCGTCATTCGATCCTCTCCGGACAGCTTCCCCAGTTCCAGCAGGGAGTTGTCGAACGAGCCGAACTCCTTCGTGTAGTTCTCCACCGCAGCCGCACTCTTCAACGCCTTCTCCTGCTCCCTCCTGCGGAGAATTCCAAGATAAGCCGAATCAGCCGACTCCAGAACCGTTTTCGTAATCAGCCCGAGACTCTCCATCGTCGCCCCGGTCTCCCCCACCGAAGTGCTCTTCAGTTTTTCCAGCACCTCCCGGTTTCCGGTGGAAGTGAGCTCTTTCACCAGGTCCCTGAGAGCTCCAGTGGTCATGGAGGCATCCACCCCGGTCACCTGCTTCATGTTCCGGGAGAACTCCGCAACCGCCGTCCGGATTTCAGCCGCCCTCTCTTCCCCTGTAAGACCGGAAGCAAGCTGGTTGATCCTGCTTCGAAACAGGGCAGTCACCTGATTCTGCTCCTGCGCCACCTGATTCCGAATCGTGCGATTGCGATAGTTCTCCGTCATCCCATCCAGAAACCGGTGAATCTCCTTCCCCTTCGCCAGAACAAAATCCCTGTCCGAAGTGTTCCCCTCGAACGACTGAAATGCCATCTCACGCAGCTTCGTCGTGTAGGAGGAGACACGCTGGGCAGGAGTGAGATCAGAAGAGGCCAGCTCCTTTTCCAGCTCAACCGCACGGGAGGAAAGGTCGTTTACCGCATCCACCCCGGAAAGAGCGCCCTCCACCTCACTGATCGCCCGCTGCTGCGCCTTCTTGAAGGTGAACATACCGGAATCATCGATGGTGAAATCACCGCGCATCGCCCTTGCCTGCGCCTTCTTGTACTGCTCCCCCGCCTCCGTCTTCATCAGTTCCGCCAGAACGGAGGAAGCTCCCAGAAGTTTTTCGGCAAACCCCACCCCGATGCTGGACTCCGGATACCATGCCACCGGATTGGAGGGAAGACGCGACACCCCGTAGAAACGGGGAGTCCCCACCGTCGTACCCCGCTGACGGGTAACACGATCCTTTATCCCGTTCCAGCGCTGACTCTGCTGAACCTTGGTCGCCATATCTTATCCCTCCGTTGTTACATTAATGGAAAATACCCGGACGGGAACCCCGCCGGAAGAGCACACCGGTACCGGATTGATCAGAAAACCCAGACGCTCCAGCCATTCCACATTCCTCTTCGATTCCGCCGGTACGCAGTTGTACATCGGAATCCCGGTTGCCCGGACCTTGCCCACAATCTTCCGGGCCAGACGAAGGAACTCCTTCGGACAGTGCTTCTGTATCCTGCCGTCGCTCAACAGCCACGGAATGAAACAGGCACGGTCATATGGAGCGAAACCGAAGAGAAGCGACGGGGTTCCGTCAAACAGTACACCGTAGGAGTTCTCCTGCGTCATGCAGTAGAAAAGAGACTCCTCCGCACTTTCACCCGGGTTGACCAGAGCAAGCTCCTCACGATCATCTCCGCACAGCGACAGGTTCCGAAACGGCTGCACCATACACGGACGATCCCTCAGGCGGAAGATTTCAATCCGGTCGGTGGACAACGTATCAAAGTTGTACAGCAGCCGCATGGTCTATTCCTTTTTATCGAGGGATGCAAATGCCTTCATCCGCTCTGACGTCTCCTCCGCCGTCTCACCCGGAGAACCGATGTAGCTCACCGATTCCGTCACCGCGTCGATTCCGAAGAGCTCCCCGAAGAAACTGTTGCGGCGGCTGCGCACAAACACCACCTGCGTCTTTGCCCCGTCCGCCACCGCAGGAGCCGTAGCCAGAGTGTTCACCGCTCCCCCAAGAATCAGGTTCGGCAGGATCGTACCGGTGGACACCCCGCCGCTGGTCTCCAGCTTGAAGGCATCCACCCCGCTGCCCAGCGCAAACGCCTTGTTCTCCAGTGCCGAACAGCCGGATACCAGGCACAGGACAGCCATGAGAAGAAGGGCAATCGCCCCTTTGGCGGGAACCTTGAATTTCTCCCGGTCCTTGAACTCCTCCTGCTTGCCTTTGTTCCAGTTCGTCACCGGGCGGAAATACCCGCAGCAGCGACTGTAGACTTCACACTTCGCACCACATTTTTCACTCATAGAAACCTCCTGTTATTTTGCCTTCACGATCGGAACCCCGATCATCTCATGATACTGTTGCACCGCAGCGACAAACTTGCTGTTCTCTTCCACCTTTTTCTCCAGCTCGTCCAACCGGTCACAGTGCTTTCCCATGTCCTCCCGGCAGTCCGACTTCTCGACAAACCCCCGGAGAGACTTGTGCAGCAGACGCAGTTCCGCCGCCACCCAGGTCAGCACCGAGGTCATCACCAGAAGAGCTCCGGAAAGCAGCGCAATCGCCCATCCTTCGCTCATTCGGACACTCCCTCCGGTTTCGTCCAGCCGGACCAGCCGAACAGTTCACACAGGTTGCGGAACTGTCGCGCCTTGTTCCAGACAAGGTACCGCCTCGGGTCGTACCATGAATATTCTGCGAATGCTGCCGTTTTTCCGTTCCGGCAGAAGCGGTCGTTGCTCTCGGTGAACTGCTTCCGTGTTCCGCCCTCGTGGTACTCGATATCGTGAATCAGCGCCACCACCTGCAACGTCGGATGGAGCGTGTTCAGGAATTCGCGCAGCACTTCCGGGAACCGGTCCGGTCCGATGCCGTTGTAGATTACCGAAATTTCTTCAACCGAATACCGGTCGAGAATCTCGACGTTTTCCAGATGCAACTTCCGCGCCTTCTGGATCAGCTCTTTGACAGTCATTCCGTCACCTCCTCCTTTCCAATGTTTTCTCGTGTTCCTCTTCGTTCTTCTTGCACATCCACGCGGTTGCGTCAAGCTCTGCTTGTTTCGCCGGTTTCTCAATGACCGGGCGAATGATTTTCAGCAGCATGTAGAGCAGAAGCCCGAACCGGTGGCGCTGGTAGGCGTGCCGCAGCTCATGCACGACGCTCCCGAACCAGACCGCAGCATTTTTGTCCGGCGCAATGTACAAACGGTCAAATAGAGCTGAATACATCGCCTGCCGCTTTCCCTCAACCCCGGTCATGCTTCGCAACTCCATGTTTCGCCACGGCGTTTTCTGGAGCCATGCGCCTCCGGAAGTCTGCTCGTACTCCGCTAAACGTTTTTCAAGCTCATTTTTCATCTGTTCTGAAACTCACCGTACAGCTGTGCAATCTCCTCGGAGGAGAGAACCCGGGTGAAAATACGCATATTTGCCAGATAAAGCGGATTCTGATTGATGGATTGAGAATTATGGCCTATGTAAAAAGGATTCCGTGGTATATTAAGGGTAAATTCGTAATCACTTTCAGAAAGTTTTTGCCCATCAACAAATAATCTGAATTTTTTTGCGTCATACGTTACCAGATAATTGTGGAAAACGAACTTGTTAGAAATAACAGCAACCGTTGCAATGTTGGCGTTCGAAACGTAAAAGTTACCACCATTATGGGCTATAAACACTGCTCTGTTTACGCTAAAATCTCCCTGATGGACAGGCACAGAGCCGGGATCATTTTCATTGACGACCTTTCCCCAATAGCTGATTGTAAACTGGTTTCCTCCCGAAAAAACAGGGTAATCGATTTCGAACCCGCCTTCACCAAGAAGAACACACGAAATGCCATCTTCGACTGTAAAAGATGGATTGCCTATTTTTTTCAGAATCTGCCCGCTCTCGGCATATTCGGAATCCGAAGCGAAGGAGGCATGGAAAATCTGACCGGGAAGAGTTCCGGCAACCTCGCCTCCTCCTCCCTCAGGAAGATTTGTAACCGCCTCCGCGCATTGCCGAAGCGTCGCAGTGGCGGCAAGCGAACCTCCCTTTTCGTTGATCGCCGTCACCAGCGCATCTCGCGCACCGGTCAGGTTGTTGAGTACGTCAGAAAGTGCCATGTTTACGCCTCCTCTCCAATTACTGCGGTTGCTTCGGCTTCAAACGTGCCGAACATCGCGTCGATTTCTGTTTTCGTGTAGTAGTTGGAGAGATCAGCATCTCCGGAGCCGCCTCCTTCCCCCCCACCAACCGCTACCCCGTCGAATAGAAGTTTCCCGTCAGCTTCACCAATTTTATCCAGAACGGATTTATTGTCGTGCCGGTGGGCCTGCTGCTGCATCGCCGGGAGGTCAACCCCGGACGGAAGGTCGGATTCACGAAGGTTGCCGGTAAGTTTGTCAAGTTTCGCTCTCATGTTACACCTCTTCAGAGAAGTAGCTGTTCACACTCCGATAGGTCAGGGATTCCCGCTGTGACCACAGACCAAAGGCAATTTTCCTCGTTCCGCCGGTGGCGGTCTCCTCAATCCTGTGAATCGCCATTGGCCGGGAATCATCATCCCCGCCGTATCCAAGGTAGGTGACGGAACCCGACGTTTCCCATCGATCAGGAAGCGGCTCATGATTCCCGAATACCGGGCTGTTGAATTTCCTTCCATACCTGTCACGAATAATCTTCATCTGTTGTTTCTCCTTAACTGATCTTCAATGCTCTTCCGACTTTCCCGGCAGTTCCGGTGACGACATCGCTGAATCCGGCACGGTCAAGCTCCGCCCCGGCCTTGAATCCGGACAGCGTGGACCCCGCAAGATTCATCCAGTTCTGCCAGGTTCCTCCAATCGGACGCCAGGACGCCTTTGCCTTCTGCTCCGCATAGTCGATCGAACCGTTGTACTCCTGAACAATTCCAAGTCCCCGAATCAGATTCTCCGCTTCAATCCCCTCCTGCCGCGCTTCATACGTGGCATCGGCACGGGCACTCTCCGTGGCATTGACCACGACATTTCTCGCGCCCGTGTTACCGGCCACATTCAGACTGCTCATCGCGGCCTGTGCGGAGGCTTCGGAGCGAAGAGATTCAATGGAGGATTCCCTCCGCTCCTGCTGATTCTTCGTCGATTCCTGAAGCGTCTCCTCCTGCAGCTGCATCTGCTGCTGCGCATAGCGGTTCCTCGCATTCTGAACATCCGCCTCATACGCCGCCTCAATCGCCTGATTCATCGCCTCCTGCTGGGAATAGCTGTCGATCAGGGAAAGAGTTCCGGAAACCGCCCCCAGTGTCGTGCCGAGGACGGTCCCAATGATGGACAGCACATCACACATGTAATATCCCTCCTTATTTCTGCATCATATAGGTGGTGAAGTCTCCCGTAACTTCAGATGGAAGCTCGGAATTTCCGCTTTCCCAGCGATTACCCGTCCATCGATCCGATACCGGAAGTTCCCCCGTAAGACGAATCTCTCCGGAACACTGCTGAAACGTGTAGCTGACCTCCTGCGTCTCCGGATCGATCGAAACCGGAACCTGAACCTTTTCCAGTTCCGTCTGCGAGATGACGATTGTCCACGCTTCCGCCGCCGCATCATAGGACAGAACCACATCGGCAAGTTTGTGCTCCTTCGTCTCCTGAACGAACGTGCCGCTGTCAGGATCATATTTTGTTTCCGTTGTCGTCACTGAAGCGACACCGCACCAGACGCGGGAGTTCCCATCCCCTTCCGTGTAGTGCAGCTCCACATCCGTTACCCGGAGATTGTGAAGAACCGTCTCCTCCTCCAGATAAGGAGCGCTGTCGCTTCCTTCCCGCACAACCTTGTGTGTGCACTTGTAGTTGAGCGGCAGCTCTTCACCATGACACACGAACCGGATGTCGCCCTTCCACGCATCGATCACGGCGGTGCCATGCGAACTGTTGTACGGATCGTCCAGAGGACTTCCAACCGGATCGTCCGTCGTCTGGTTCGGATCATCCGTATCCGATACAGAACCCTTCTGAAGCGCATTGGCCAGCGTCACCGCCGTAGGAAGAAAGATGCCCCCCATCACCACACCGGTGTCGCCCACCGACGGTACGTAAGATTGCGACATCGCCCCGATTTTGCCGGGGAAGAACAGACCGTTTCCGGAATTCCACATCCACTCCGCAATCTCACGAAACGCCGCATCCGTGCTGATTACCGGATCGGACCACGACACGAATTCATCCAGATCACCCTGATAAAACTCAATCATCGGGTGTTCCGTCTGAACATCCTCGTTCTCCCCCCACATCATGGCGTCCGGAAGAGAACCGAAGCAGCTGTAGCGGTGGATCATCCCGCCATAGCTGTAGGTACCCCAGTAGATGTACTCCGTGTTCAGCTTGGCTACTGCGGGCATATGACCGTCCATCGTGCCAAACTCCACCGAACCATCCAGAGAGATACTGTAGCGATTCCTCCCTTCATCGGCAAGAATCATGAAATGATGCCAGTTCCCATCATATAGATTCCCGCCGGGTGCTGAGATTTCCGCCGTTACAAACGTGCTGGGACCAAGTGCCCCGTCGACATTGCCGGAAATTTCGCAGTATACCTCCGAACCCAGAAGATACAGATAGAAGATACTTTCCATGTCCCGCTGAAAATACAGCGTCTGCCTCTGACCGGTCGGACCATCCGCCGCCGGACGGAACCACAGGGAAATCATGCAGCTCCGCTTCCCGGAGGAATTATCCTTTGCGTTTCTTGATCCTGTGGTCATCTGGGGGATGAAGATGAACTCCTGCCCTCCCAGTCTCCAGCCGCGCAGATGTTTCCCGTAGCTGGCGCCGTGGCGCATCTCCCCGGTGATGAACCCGGAGTGAATCACCTCATCCGGAAGCAGGCACTCCACCCGAAGCGGCGGGTGACCCCAGTTCTCCTTCAGCCCGTAATAGTAACTGCTCGAGGAGATTCCGACGTTCCACCGGGTGTTCCAGCGATACCCGGTCTGCCCCTTCGTGTGACTCCAGACGGAACCGCCGCAAATCTCATAGGACCGGTCCACATCCGCCCCCTTGTTGTAAAGGAGGGAATAAACATCGAAACTTACCGTCGGAGTTACCTCCTGCCATGCCAGCTTCGTGCAGTCCTCACTGCCGAACCCCAGCACACAGTAGGGACGATGCAGAGCAAAGACATTCTCCGGATCACCGGAACGGATGTGATAGCAGGCCAAGTAAGGCTGGCCGGTCACATCAAACCGTCCTCCACCGGATCCCGACTGCTTCATGCTGGTCACTTCACAGGTGAGGGAATCGGTGTTTGCAGAACCGGTCACTTTCGCAGGGACCGCCCCCAGAGATTCATTGGAAATCTTGTATCCTGCTCCGCCGCCCACCAGCGGACCGGAGGACGGTTCGTAATCCTCGCCGTTTTCGTGCCGTCTCGTCAGACTGATCGTGAACTCGTCGAATCGCCCGGGACACCACTGTTCGAATGTCGCCAGCGGAGAGCTTCCTCCATGATTGTTCGATTGCGCCGCCTCCGCCTCCCGATGGTATCCCTTGCCGAGGCTGACCTTCAGCTCACCAAACCGCGTGATTTTCCAATGAGCAAGTATGTAGAGGGTCGGAGTCAGAAACACACCATCCACCCACAAGGCCTGACCGGGAAGGTCGGTACTGCTGAAGTTTGAACCAGGACGGACCCGCCATTCAATGAGATGCCAGTCACCATCAAACAGCGAGGTGAGTCTCGGACTCGCCCATACCACCCCGGGCCAGTCGTTGTTGTTCCAGAGCTCAAACTGAAGAAGACCCGGAGAGTTCCACGCCATCGTAATCAGGTTCCTGCCAAACAAATGTGCCTCGTTCGCATAATCACTGTACAGCTCCACCAGTGACCGTCTGATACCGTCAGGAAGCACCCCGTTGAAACGACAGCGGAAGCTCACCGTCACATAGTCTTCGGCATTGACCGAAGCACTGTTGGTGAAGGTGCCGAATGTCTTCTCCTCCACCTTGAACTCAATTGCGTCCTCCTCGCTGTCGATCTTCAGACAGCCGGGACTCTTCGCCCAGCCGAGGTTCAGAAACTTTCCGCCCTGACCGCCGTACACAAGCGCTGGTCCGTTGTTGTAGAACAGATTTCCTTCCTGATTGAACTCAAGAACAACCCGATGCGCGGAATCCATACCACCCATCGGATAGTCGGCCACCACCGGATGACCCGAATTCTCCGGAGTGATGTTCGACACCGGAGGCATCAGACAATCCACATCGAGATTCTCCACCCGCTCAACCAAATCTTCCAGATCACCGACGGAGATCAGCAGATTCGACAACCGGTCCAGAAGACCGGCAATCGTCCTGCCGACGTTGGAGTCGATCTCCTCCAGCTCCGCACGAAGATCAGCGAGGTCGGCAAGCAGCTTGTCCCGGATTTCCACCAGAGTGCCGATTGCGTCGATGTCGTACTCCCCCTCCTTCAGCCAGGTCGCCAGATCGGCCGCCTCCTGCAGCGCATCGAACAGCTGCAATGCGGAGCGGTTCTGCTCCACCTCCGACAGCATGCTCCGCGCCGTGAACACCACATCCCGGGTCGAGAGATCAGTCACCCGGCGGATCAGCAGATAGTTGCCCTGCGGAGGCTCATCGAAAATCACCGTCTTCGTCTCCGGATCATAAGTGTAGCCCTCCGCAAGCACAACCTCATCCAGACGAACCTCCAGCTTCGACCGGCTGGTGTCAAAGGTGAAGGTCAGGGGAAATACGGAAACCTCATTCCCGCCAGGCTCCGCGGCACCGCCTTCCCCGGACGGGTCGTACAGTCGAAAATAGTTCAGCGAATAATACTTTGTCGCCATCGTTTTATCCTTATGTTCTCTGTGATCGAACGTGATAGATTCCCTCGAACGACAGGCTGTCGAAGGTGGAGGGAAGTATTCCGTCGTTGATGATTTTGATTCGAAGATTCGCCGCATTCCCAAGTACGGCAAACCTCCTCCGTTCACTCCGAAGACTCCTCCCGGCCATGACAGCTTCCCCCAGAACCACGCCGGTATAGTTGTGGATCATCGTCTCCCTGCCCGGATAGGATACCTCAATTCGAAAGTTTCCCGTATCCGTGAATGACAGCAGCAGCGTCCGTAGCTGAAGCCTTCCCTGCAACATTCCGGAATTCCCGTCCGAAGACAGCAGAAGCTCCGACAGCTCAAAGGAACTTTCAAACGGAATCCCGAGAAGAACTTCACCCGTCGACAGGTCCCCGGCCACCGTCAGCATTCTGCTGGTTCTGGAAATCTCAGTAAATGAGCTGTAGCAGGAACCGTCATCCAGCGTATGCACCACCTTGACCGGGTAGTCGGGAGGAATGTCCAGCGGAAACGTGAGCGATGTGCAGTCCCGCTCCGCGTCATAGGAGAGAAGAGACGGCGTGAAGGCGCTGTCCATCAGCCACTCATCCTCTCCGCTGGGGTCGAAGCGAAACAGCTCCACCGATCCCGTATCGGAAAACCTCCCGAGAAAGTATACGATCTCATCAAACTCGGCAAGCGCAAGAATTCGGAACGGAAAGGAAAACCTGCTCCACGAACTCTGCGGCTTTTCGTTGCCGCTCCAGAAGTACCGGTAAACCGACAGATCACCAGGAGAAGACGGAGAAAACAAAAGCAGCATTGTGTTGTTCGGAAGAGCTACCGCCTGCGCCATGTTGTTCGGAAGGTATCCGGGAACATGCGCCGTAATGTCCGCCGCCGAACACTGCATCGAATCCGCCTGAATGAAGTACTCCCGCACCAGAGTGCTCCCGGTGACATCCGACAGAAACACCAGACTTGACTCAAGATTCAGCGGACGAACCACCGTGGAACAGGGGTATTCACTCATCAGGTCTATCATCGCGGTTTCAGCGGTGAAGATTTCCGTTCCGCTGCTCACGATGAACTGACGGTTGCGGCTGAACAGCAGCAGGTCCTCCTTGTACGGAACCGCAAATTCAGGATACACCGGCTCGTTGAAGCCGATGGAACGGTCGGTCGGGTCAGTATCAAGCGTCGTGGTTGCGGAAGCGGGGAAGAAGTTGAAGTAGTCGTTTGGACAGGACAGAATCAGATTCTGACCGGAAAGAAATCCAAGACGGTTCTTGTGATAGAATACGTCACTGATCCGATTCCCGATAAAGGAGGGGTTCGGAGCACTGATCTCATCACCGGACGTTCTCGGCTCCCATCCCGGCCGGTTCGCACCGTCATCACGAACGGACGGTCGAAAGTCAAACGTCGTTTCATCCACCCGAATCAGCTGATGCGGCATCGTGGAGGCGTCGAAGGCGTTGTATAAAGAGGGTCCCGTGCACTCTTCCCACAGCTGGGAAGCCCAGTTGAACTTCACATAATAACCGGTCAGCGTATCCGCCTTCTCCCCGGTGATCTCCACCACATCACCACCGGCTGCCATCGGAGGAAGGTCCTCCTCCTTGTTTGCAACACCCTTTGTCAGCGTCATCGCCTGATTGCCGTAACTGTCTGAACAGGATAACCCGTTGATGTAATCGCGGGTGCCTGTAATCCGGATCACGGAATCACTGATGAGCGACGCCCCCTGAACCTTGCTCGCCAGCTGCTCCGCAATTGAGCGGGTGGAAAAATTCGTCGTGGAAGTGCTGCTGTCCGTCGTGTAGCTGGCACCCCCCAGAGAGTAGGTCGTCGAGGTAAGCCCCCGTTTTACCCAGCAGAGCGCATAAGGCACCGAATCAGGAGAACGGTCGGACGCCGACTGCGACATGGCGCAGACTTTGTTGCGGTTCACCACCACAATGTAGTCGCTGATCGATGCGCAGCGGACCTCCGATCTCGGAACCGATACCCCGGAGAGATATCCGCTGTCATACATTCGGACCAGACACCTCTTCACCGTATCACCGAGAAGCCATACCTCAATCGGATTACCGGAATCCCCCGTGAAACAGACAAGATAATCACGACCCTCGGAGTCCCGGAACGGAAATACCATTGAGTTCTCGTTGATATAACTGAACTCAAGTGTTGAAAGATGCCTTGTGCCCTGACGCTTCGACAGACCGTTCACCACCGAACTTGTCATGTTAAGCTGCTCGGAAAGCTGATTCGCCAGGCGAAGCGGGGCAGACTGTCTGCTCACCCCGTTGTACAAACCGGGAATGTCTCGATGCACTAGCGCCATGGAAGCCCCCTGTTCTGTGGAGAAACTCCCCGCGCAATCACAGCTTTGTCCCATACGTTGAACAGATTCGGATTGTCCAGAGACAAATCAAGGTCCTTGAGTTCACGATCCGCCGACAGCACCTGCTCCTCCATCATCCTCACCATGTCCGGAGAACCCACCGCGTTTTCCACAAACAGCCGGGAGGCGGAAAGCAGAATGAAGTTTCTCGCCTGTTCCGGAAGCGCAGACCATTCCAGCAGCCGGACAATCTCACAGGTCAATCCGGAAACCTTCAGATCATACCGGTTCTCCTGTCGATCATACAGGCGTCCTCCCATGGCAATATAACGCCGATCCTCACATAGAACCTTCAGGGAATTTTCCGGAACACTGATCGCACCATGCTCGTCAGGAAGAAGTTTCAACCGAAACGTGTTCCACGGATGACCCTGCGACTGCACCTCCCTCGATGTCTGGCAGAGCAGTCGATAGGCCACCGCCGCCTCCGTCTCCTCAATGTCATCCAGAGAGTTGACCGGAGGATCACCGATGTAGTTCAGCATCATGTTGACCGCTTCCAGCTCTGTGGTCGGACTGTTCATACTGTTATCCCCCTTGTATCATTAAAACGAAAAAAAATCCCCCGGGAGGAAGACATAAGCCACCTCCACGGAGGATTCCAAAAAGACGGCGGGAGAACAGGATTACGCGTTGGTCAGCGTGTCCAGCTCAAGCGCCACGCAGCACTCCGGACGGAGCGCACCCATGCCGTAGGCGTGTTTGGCCAGCACCAGTTCGCCCAGGTACTCCATCTTCCGCTCATGCTCCACCGAGACGCTCATCAGCTCCAGGCAGCCCATCGCTTCCGGCTTGAACACGAAACCGATCAGCTTGGAGCAGTCGTTGTAGTAGAACTTGTAGTTGTCGCCGTCCTGCGCGATGTCGGTCGACGGAATCGCCGGAGCCTTGAGGAACTTCACGTTGTTGATCGGAGGAAGCTGACCGGTCGCGAACGAGCCGCTGCCGCCGAAGTCACGGTTGAAGGCGTATCCGGAGAGACCCGCGATGCCTTCGAAAAGGGCGTTGTATTCGTTCGGACGCAGAGCGCACATACGATCCATGTCATCGACGTTCGCCTCATCCATGATCTTCGAGGCGAGGAACACATCCTCCACAATCGCGGCGGCAAGCATCTTCACATCCGTGCTTCCGCTGTCGGCGTCGATCTTCAGGCGGTCGTCCTCAATCCACTTGCCGTCAACCTGGTCGTCGTCGTCGATCACCTTGGTGGCGTGGCTGGTCTGGTGCAGAACGATCGCCGTGTGAATTTCACGAAGGTCGGCCAGGGCACGACCAAGCTGAATGGCGTACTCCTGACGCACATCGTAGTGCATCACCGCGTTCTCGAAGTCATCGATGAAGGTGGCGGCAGTCACCACCCCCGGAATCGAAATGAGCCGCTGGGCCGACTTGATGCCGTCCATCAGCACGTGGCTGCCCGTGGTGTGGTAGTGCGCCTTGGCCCGCCCGGTGAGAGGGAACTGCGCCGATTTTCCCTTGCTGATCGTGCGCTTCTTCACCTTGTCGGAGAGAACCACCGCCCGCTGGTAGCTCGCCAGAATTTCACCGGCGAACTGCGTGAGCGTAAGGTCGAACTGCTTGGTGGTGTTGTTGTTGATTGCACTCGAATGACTGATGTCGGTCGAAGCAAAAGAGGTGAATGCCATAGTTGTAAATCCTTTCTGTTGTTTATGTTTTCGTTATGGCGTTTCAAATGGTTCCGTCACAGCTTGATCCCGGCTGCGACACTGCGGGAGATTTTCTCGGCAACCCGACGCTGTTCCGCCGGATTCTTCCAATAGTCATCTTTCCCCATATCAGCCGCCATCTCCTCGCGGCTGGTGTAGATGTCCGATCCACCGACAGCTCCGGCGGTGGAACCCGTACCGGAAAGCTGCGCGGCAGGAGGCGTCGGACTCGCCTTCTCAAATGCGTTGAACAATGCTGAAAGCCCCGCTTTTATCGTTGTGATGCTTTTGCTCCCCAGCATCCCGTTGTAGGATGCCTTCTCCTCTTCTGTCAGGCTGGCGGAGGCCCAGCGCATCATCGCATCATACCGCTCCTTGCCGCCGACAAACTTATACACCTCGCCGAAGAACCGCTCCGATGCCGCCTGCTGACCCTGAATGAACTGATCCACCAGATCACGGGGAAGCCCCTTCTTCGCCAGCTCCGCGTAGCTCGCATCACTCAACTTCCCGTCCCGCGCCAGCTCCTCCCCGTATCGGGTCTGGTCCTCCTGCGATACGATCGACTCCGGAATCTCCGGAGCAGTGTTCTGCGGCGGATTCCCCGGAGCAGGGGCAGGAGTTGGCTGAGGCTGTGCCTGCGGCGGTACCTGCGGAGCGGTCTGCACCGCTTCCCCATTCTGTGATGCCGGAACACCCTGCGGATTCTGCGTTACATCCTCCATCCGTCAGCCCTCCTTGATTACCATGGAGCGGTTCGCCGGACCGGCGGAACAGACCTTGCCGCTTCTACCGGAAAACATGGAATTCAACGGCCCTTCCACCGTCTTCTTGCGGGAGGCCTTCTCCTCCTTGCGGTACTGCTCGAGAGACTTTTCCATACTTTCCACCCGCTTCATCAGCTCAGCGGCCAGCTCCTGAAAGTCAACCCCGCCTTCGCTGCCGTTCTTCGGAAGTTCTTCCTTATTCGTTTCTTCTGCCATTTTTCTCCTTATTCTCACTGTTGTGATTCTCCTGTTTGACCGACGGCGCCTTTGATGATGTCAGGCAATGCCCCGGATGCCGACCCGACAACCTGCTGCATCATCTGCTGATTCTGCGCTTCCTGCTGCTCCTGCGCCACCTCTTCCACCGTCTTTACCAGACCGTTCATGTCGATGCCCCGGGCAGCCCCAATCCGCTTGATGAAGTCAGGAAGGTTCAGGTAGGCCAGCACCTGAGGGTTGTTCGTGGCGGCAAGATCGGTGATGAACTGCCGAAGTTTCGTCGCGTCATTCCCCCGGCCAAGCGCCTCCAGACCGGTGGTGATCTCCACCTTCAGGTCTCTGCCAAGCTCCACATCCTGAATTCCGTACTTCTTGAACTCCGACTTCACCTCCTCGTAGAGCAATTTCACCAAAGGAAGCTGAAGGTCCTGCGACAAAACCGAATATACGCCGCCAAGATTCTCCTCCAGCTCGGCCGCAACCGTCCTGATCTCCTCCGCCGTCACCCGCTCGCCGTCCCGCTGAACCACCGACTGCATCAGAAACGCCGCCTTGATGTCCTGACGAAGCTCCTGACAGTGCGACTGAAGAACCGAGATGTCGTTGAGCTTGTCCACCGTAAGAAAAGATACATCATCCCGTCTGCCGTAGACGAACTGGCCGTCCTTCGCCCGGTTCAGATCCGATACCTTCGTGACGGAGTTCGGATTTACCATCGGAACAATCTTGCCGCAGGCACGTACCAGAGAGTCCAGTGTACAGGCGTCGTTCTCCAGCGCCCGAAGGTCGCCGAGGTAATCCTCCACCATGCTTCTGCCGTAGTCCTCGCCGATCACCTCGCTCCACCGGATCGCCAGATAGGGAAGTTTGTCGCCACGGTACTTGCCACGGCTGCCCGGAACCTCCACCCCGGAGAGCTCCTGCCACGTCTCGAAGGTCTCCCCCTCCGTCCGTCGGACCGTCGTGTACAGCTCAAGATTCTCATTGGACGGATTCTCCGGAGACAGCGCATGCTCCACCACCGGAGCAACCAGCTTCTTCAGCTCCTCCGTGAGCGTCGTGTAACCCAGATACTCCCGGATCACCAGCTCGGAAAGATTCCCGTCCCCGTCACGGATAACCACGAAGTTGTTCAAATTGATGACTTTCATCGGTTTCCCGGGAAGTTTGCATACAAGCACATCCCCGGTGGTTATCAGCAGTTTCAGTAGCTCAAACAGCTTCGCCCGCAACGCCTGACGCTCAAAGTGGGACAGTGTCATCTGCTCCATCATCGACAGCCGCTCCTCCACCTTCGCCTTCAGACCCGCATCACCGGAACCGCTCGAGGTCTGCCGGTCGATGTTCGCCAGCTGCATCACAATCACTTCATGTGCCGCAAGGCGAAACCAGACAGTACCGGGAGGAAACAGCGCCAGCAGAATTTTGCTGGCCAGATTGTTGACCGCCCGCGCACCGATGCTGTCATAGGTTGCCGGCAGATTCTGCATGCTCACAAACCGGTTCTGGTTCCGGGGAAGAAGCGCCGGAATCGTCAGCTCCGCACACTCCCAGGCAACATTCATCTTGCCTCCCCTCCGTGAGTTCAATGCATCAAACCTGCTCTTCAACTTCGTAATGCCGCTCTGCGGTGCGGACGGAAGCAGTGTCGATGTGTCGTTCATGTTACACCGCCCCAACTCCGCTCTTGCCTGCGGTTCCTACCCCGGAATTCGTCGGTATTGTCAGCTGACCGGTCCCCTTCGCCGCCTTGCGACGACGATCCTTCTTCTCCTCATTGTCACCGCCTACCGAAACCTCCGCCTCAACCTCCGGAGACTGAACCACCAGAGGCTGCTGCTGCGTCTGTTTAGGAATCGACGGCTTTTTTGCAGAACACATTGCCGTTGCCCTCCATAGATTCTTCAGGACGAAACCGGAAAGTCAACTCCTCAAGCAGCTCCTCCATGGTAAAACACCCTTCCGCCATTTCGCACAGCCAGTTTACCGCACTGGCCTGCCCGGAGCGGAACACGTTTTCATCATGGCTCCTGGACAGATCATAACCGCGCTCCGGAAAGGCCGCCCTCATCATGGCGCAAAAGCGGAGAACCGGGGTTGATGCAGAACCGGATTTCCGAGTCCCGTTATCCATAAGTTTTCTCCTGTTGTTCTCTTTAGAAACAAAAACACCGGGAAATGCCTTGCATCACCCCGGCGCCTTCCATCGTCTTCTCTCTTTTTTCTTTTTATTTATTTTTCTTTATTTCTCTCTCCTTAAAGTTTTCTATAGTTTATCTTAATCTTCAGGAATCCATAGATCTCTACAGATTACTGACGGAGTCCCGTTTGTCATTTCCTTTGTCATTCCGTTGGAAATAACATAGGAGGGATTTTACCTATGAGGTGTAAGTTAAAGAATGCTTGAATCTTTATTCAACTCTCTTTGGATGAACGGCTTAACATGTCTCGACCAGCCGTCGGCTCTGACCGGTTCATAATATTAAGTGGTTTATCCCCAAAGATTTCCACATAGTTCTTCCGGTACTGCTCAAGGTTCGTCCGTTTCCGGATGTGATCCCCTCGGCCGTTGAACCAGACCGCCTCGGAAAGTTTGTCCATGTGCGCCGCCATAATTAATTCACCTCCATCCATTCGGCATCCCCGAACGGGTGCCACAGTTTTACCTTGCGCCTGCCTCTGCCCTGAAACAGAAAATCCCCGTGGCGGAGAATGCGGGCCATCCGGGCGTTGTCCAGTGCGTCCTGCTCACTCTTCCCCGCCTGTTCATAGGCTGTCACCACCCGGCTCCACAGCTCCCTCTTGTCCCACCCCGGAACGTCGGCGAGAATGGCTTCCGCCTTCTTCGGGCCGATCCCCGGGCAGCCGGGGAAGCCGTCGGTGGCATCCCCCGTCAGCGTCTGGCGGATGTGCCATAAATCCGCCTCGTCCTCCTCCACCATAACCGGCTCCGGATTGTTCGCGTTCCAGTTGTAGTGCCACCCGGGAATCTGCATCAGGTCCTTGTCGATCGTGCAGATCATCGAGAAGCCATCCAGCTCCGTCTGAAGGATTCCCATCAGATCGTCCGCCTCCAGCTCCGCCACGCGAAGATGATGAAACTCCTCCATCAGGTACTCGGTCAGCGTCGTCCGGAGTTCCGGAACCCACTTGCCAGCCCGGTTGTGTTTGTAGGACGGAAACACCCGCTTCCGCCAGTTGTTCTTCCCGGTGAAGCAGAGCAGAATGTCTTCCGTTCCGACACGGTACATCAGGTTCTCAATGAACTCCTTCGCCTCCTTTTTCGCCGTCTCTTCGTCCCGCACTGTGAATGCCTCCGGGTCCTCCGGAAGCGTCTGATCGTTGTCCGGGAAGCGGTGCGGCGTCTCGTGCTTGCAGGCGAACCGCATTGCCACAATGTCCGCGTCAATCAGCAGACGGAACCGGTTGAAGAAACGAGGAAGTTTTTCGGTGTTGTTTTCAGTCATGTCAGTCGTCTCCTTTCAGCACTCTCTTGATTTTCTCCAGCGCCGCTTCGGCTTCCTCGCGGGTGCGGAAGAAGTTGCCGAATTCTCGGCGTACCTCATCCATGTAATCGTTGTCATAGTCGTATTCATTGATACAACCCGCCGAATCAATACATAAATATTTGTCGCCATTCTGCGGCCACGGCTTTTTATATCCTGCGCCGTTGGTCTCGTTGTATTCAGTTATGGCCTGCATGATCTTTGCGAACTGGAGCAGAGGGACAGTTATCGGGTTATCATCTGCATAGTTAGTAAGCCCACGAACATACAGCAAATCTCTGCATTCTTTATACTCGGGACATTCCTGTGATACAAGAAAATACCCGCAACTGCTTTTGAACTCTCTTCCGTTCGGAGTAAACTCTTCCTCCCGGTGCGTCTGCCGGGAAATACGGAAGGTGACGGTGTGCTCCTCAACGCGAACAACCGAAATTTCAATGTGCCGATTCTGATGCTCTTCTTCTTTCATCTTGGATTTCTCCTCTTGTTTCTCATTGGTTTTTCTTTTGAATCTGCAACGCTTTCCGTTGTTCTCTCTGTCACAGTTGAACTCGATGCCGTACACGTAGTAGGCATGAGCACATCCGCGGCACTTCTTCGGCGTGATGTCCGGAGGGAAGAAGTCGTCGGGATCAATGATGGCTTTTTCACTCATCCTTGAATCCACCCCAGAACATCTTAAACAGGGTAATGAGCACTAGTACACTCATGGCACTTATCATAAGAGATAATGAGATGAATGTGACGACTGTGAAAATTTCAATCGCTATCATTTATTTTCCTCCCCTCGTGTCAAAAACTTTTCGATTGGACAATCATAACAGACCCTTTGATCCTGAAATAGTACTTCCCCACGCAGGCATCCTTCACAAATGTCATAGAGAATCTGACGGAGCTCTTTGTTCTCCTCCACATACTTGCTGATCTGCCTGGCTTTGGTGTTGAGAATCAATGTGATGATGTTTTCGATCATTCCTCAACCTCCCTTTCCAGCCATTCCTGTGTTGCGGCGATAGCTTCTCCCCGACTGTCGAACGACCGATTCTCTTTCATGCTGGTGCAGCCAAACCAGAGGTCTCCCACCCGATACACCAGAAAATTAGCCAACGCCTCCGGGCTTGCGGTGATCTTTTCAAAGTTTCTCTTAGCTTCCACAAAGACAACGGAACGCCCGTCTTTCCTGCACTCTTCACTGCATTCAGGAATATCATACCAGTAGTCACATTCGCGGTGTTCCCTGAATGCACACCTGCTGCATTTGCTCCGGCCGTTTTCCTTCACCTCTTCCGCCCGATAGCAGATGTGATTAAACATAAAGTAGTTTTCATTCACTTCCATCTTGTCTCTCCTTAATCTGCTTTCTCTTCTGCAACCTTATGAAACAGGTTGATGAAATAGATTTGACCCTTTCCGGTGATCTTGGGAGTTCGCGTAAGAATGCTCACACCGTTCGGGGACACATGGACTCCCTCCTTGATTTCAAACCATCCGGATGCTATGCTCCGCTGCGTCGGAAGATTCTTCTGGCTTCCCGTGCAGTGCAGATATCCGTTGTCGCGGAGAAACTCGAAGAAGCGATTCTGCCCGATGTCGTAACCGGTAGACTGCTTGATGAGTTTCGCCATCTCGCCCACCAGAATCGACGTCTGCGATACCTCCACCGATTCCGCAAACACCACCTTCGGACGATCCTCCTCCCGCTTCCGCTCCAGAGCCCGAACCTTCTCCCGCTCCTCCTTCAGCGCCGTCAGCGCTTCGATCATGTGGGTCGGGTCAGTGAGCCACTCCTCCAGCTTGTTGTCCGTGACGTAGGCACCATGCTTGCGGATGGACGGCAGAACCTCATGCGTCACCCAGCGTTTGAATGCTTTGGCTTCCGGTTTATTGCTCCCGATGATGGCGTTGTATACGCCGGATTCATTAACTAAGGTTGCTTCTTGGTCTCCACCAGGGGTACGCACTTTTCGCGTACCCTTTTCATCTGCATCCAATCTACGGCACATATCACTTGCCATGCGATAGCCAAGAATCTCCGCAACATCCTTAGCCACAAACCACGGCTCACCACTGTCATCCGTGACAACTCGAACATTCTTGTTCTGAAAATTGAAAACACTGATCTCATTCATTTTATTTTTCCTCCCGTCACATCCAGTCATCTTCCTGCTGCAATTCCTTGCGCAGCTCTTCGATACCTTCTTTGGCCGCGTCGATCTTCCCGAGAAGAATCATCGCCAGAACCGTGTAGCGTGTCTCTTCTCCGTCCGGACTCAGGGTGGCAAACAAAGTCATCGCCTGCTTCATGATGCCGCTGCCCAGCTCCTCCTTTATTGTCAGGTCGGTGTTGTACAGAAGCCAGTCCTCCAGATACCAGAGAGCTTTGTCCAGGTCCTCCATCGCCTTTTCCATGTCCCCCTTCCGGCCAGCCCGCCAGACGTACTTGAAGGCGTTGCCCAGGTCGAACGAAAGACACCGCGTGATGTCGATACATTCAAGCTGTCTCATCTTGAAGGACGGTTTGTAGTGGGTCGGATGATTCACATTGTCAACAGTCGGCTCGTTCATTGCAGTTCTCACCTCATTCTTTCTTTGATTCATTTCACAATCAGCGGAGCCACCGTTCCCCGGTAGGTCTCACTCATCTTCCGCAGCTCCTCTTCCGCTTCGTTCGGAAGATATCCGTTAATTTCCAGCAGCCGCTTCAGCGTGTTGTAGCTGTACACCGCCACCCGCCCGCAGGTGGGAGTCGGAAGCGTAAACCCAAGCAGCGCAGGACCTGCCCAGTCCGGAAGCAGTTCCGGAGGACAGTCTGTCACGTTGTCACTTACCATTCTCTTTCTTCTCCTTTTCATGCAAAACACCCGCCCAGCCCTTCTCCAGCCAGGACGGGATCAGCCAGCTTCGGAACATCTGCCAGAGATTCGTCCGAATCCCCCGCATTCCTTCCCTTTGCACATCTCGTTTGTACTCGCGCAGCAGCTCCTTGACGAGCTGTCCGGCGTCCTGCCGCAGGTTCTCCCGGATGCTGAACTGCGTGGCCGGAATCTGATCGAGCAGCTGAAGGCACAACTCCAGCAGCAGAACTTTTGTCTCCGGTTTATGTTTCAGTTCCATCGTTTTTTCCTCCCGTTCATCAATGGCATTCCTGCCAGTTTTTACCAACCTTCGCTTCTCCTTCAATCGGACAGCGGAAGTGATAGTATTCCCCCGCCTCCACAAAGGATTGCAGCAGCAGCGGAACCGCCGTTTCCACCTCCTCCGGTCCGGCCAGATACTGCATCTCGTCGTGAATCCACCCGAGCTGCTGAAGATGAAGTCCGGCTTCCCGAAGTTTATGGCAGGCAATCACCATCACCCGTTTCACCAGAATCGCCCCGGCCGATTGCAGCAGCGTATTCAATGCCGCGTGCACAGACGGGCTGACCAGACGTTGACGGTCAAGGCTGTACAGGTAGCCGCGCTCTTTGGTCAGCTCCTTCGCCCGGTCCGTCAGCTTTCGCAGTGCCGGTAGAGAGTCAAGGAAAGCATTGCGGCGCTTCTTTCCCAGCTCCTCCAGCTTGCTTTTTGAGAGTGTCACCGGTGAGCCGATGCTCCCCAGCTTCAAATCCCCGGCTCCGTAAATGCAATGTGTTCAGGAGGGATCGCTGCTCCCTCCCCGGATTTCTCCAGCAGTATGTTGCCATACTGTTCAGACCATATCATCACCCTCGCGGGTGTCATGCGCTTCGGGAATCCATCGCTTATTCCCTACTCCCTTCCGGGATGGTCGTTGCACCTTCCGAATTGCTTCTGAAATTCTCTGCACAGTTGTGCTCCAACTGATGACATCGCTTGCACAGAAGCATGTAGTTCTCTCGCACATTGTTCTTCCTGTTGTGGTCAATGTGATGGACACACCATTGATACCTTCCTGCATTCAGCAGGTCTTTCCCACAACGTTCACAATAGCGTATTTCCTGCTTCATCTGATGTGCGGTCTTTCTGAAAAAACCAAACCCATAGCGATATGCTGGGTGATCCTTTCCGCATTTATTGCTTCCGCCCTTTCCACATCCAACAGGCTTTCCAGATTTTAATCTCTGTTCGACCATCCGCTTTCTGTTTTTCTCCTGATCCAATGCCTTCTTTATTGGGGTACAGGCAGGACAAAACAAGTTGCATGGAGCAGTTGGAGTAAAAATGTTTTTACAGATTTTGCAGGGTTTCTCTTTGAACTTCTTTCGGCTTGGCTCAGGATTGTCCGCAGTTCTGCGGATGTCCCCTGAATTCACATGATTTTCCATTACGAATTTCTTCATAACGCCTCCATTTTCTAAAGGCGTAGAACCAGGTCTTTGCGTCGTCTCTGCTCAGCTCCAGAGCTTTGGCGTTCCGGCTGTGCATGTCGGAACCGTCTTCCTTGCTTCCGTTCAGCACCACGTTGATGTACTCACCTCCGTCGTAGTGCGCCATGTAGTGCGCCAGACAGCGAAGCTCCAGAGCCGAAGCATCCACACCGATCTCGACAAATCCCTCCGGCGCATAGAACAGACTGCGGCACGCCTTGCCGTACTCCGTGTGCGCGGGAACCTGACCGAGGTTCGGGTTGCGGTGCGCCCCCCGGCGGGTCCTCGTGCCCACCGTGTCGATCGAACCGTGGATTCTCCCGGTCTCCGGATTGTACTGCTTGAGCCAGCCCTGTGATCCTTCCGCCAACATCGCGATGTGCTTCTGCAATTCAAAGCGTTTTGCCAGAAGCGGCGCTTCCGGATACTTCAGCTGCGACAGCACGTCTTCATCCACCTTCGGCGTGTTCTTCTCCGTGAATTCCACCGGCTCCCAATGATATTTCTCCCGGAAAAACCGGAGGATGTGCTGGCGGGAATTCGGATTGAACTTCGTCTCCTTTTCCTGCGTGAACGGAACCCCCTTCACATAACCGTAGCGGCTGTTGGTAGCCTTCGGCGTGAAGGTGCGGACATCGTGGAACGGCGGGATCATCTCTGCAATCTCGGCATCCATGGCATCCCGCTTCTCCAGCCACTCCAGGTGCAGCTTCCGCGCGGCCTCAAGGTCGAACGGCCAGCCATCATGCTCCTGCTTCGTGATGATCTTCGCCACCTCCATCTCCAGATCAAAGGCGTCCTGTGAAATCTCCTGCCGCATGCACATATTGTAGAGGGCGTGGTTGACCTCCACATCCTGCTTGCAGTAGTCCCGCATTTCTGCGCAGTAACTCTGCCAGTCGGTCGTGTGACAGTAGGTGCCCTTGTGGTTGCCGAGGCGATTTCCCCAGGCCTCCAGACTGTGAGAGCCGATCAGCTTCCCGGGGAATGCTCCCCGCTTCCACCGAACGATGTCCGAAGTCTTCAGCATCGGGAACAGCATCTTCGACGCAATCAGCGTATCGAACAATCGCCCTTCGTACTGAAAGCCGTACAGCTTCTCCAGCACTGACAGGTCGTAGTTGATGATGTTGTGGCCCACCAGCTCATCCGCGTTGATGAGTTCCCGCAGCGCCGCTTCGATCGGCCCGGCTTCCCCGCCGGGGTCGTGGTCTGAAAAAACACGGGCGGTGTCCTCCTCCCCCAGCCGCTTCAAGGCGATGCAGTGGATTTTGGACACCTCCCGGTACAGACCATCCGTCTCAATGTCAAACAGGATGGTGCTCATTGGTCAGCCCATCACAGAGTGATAGAAGTTGATGACAAAACGTCTGCCTTCTTCCGTCCATTTCAGGTGCTCTCTCGTGGCGATTTCCCCGTTGCTTTTGACGTAGGGGACAACGTGGAAATCACAGTAGCCCTTGTCGCGGATGCTGGCGGAAGGATAGTAGATTCCACCCTTCCGGTAAATCCAGCCGTGAAGCGACAGCAGACGATTCAGGCGAATCGCCGTGGTGCCGAGATGGGTTGCGATGGAGTTCACCGTGTGGAGATTCTTTGCCGCAAGAACCGTGTTGCAGTACTCCACATCGGGGGCCTGCTTCTCCAGCTGCTTCGTCTGCTCGACAGTGATTGCTTTCTGCCGTTCCAGCGCAGCACGAAGAGACTCCATTGCCCGCATGTACAGCTCCTCCACGCTCTCCGTTCCGTTCGATGCAATGTATCCGCCATGCTTGCGAATGGACGGGAGGACCTCATGCGTCACCCAGCGTTTGAATGCATGAACCTTTTCCTGTCTCTCCTTGATGTATTCCGTGGATACGCCCCTTGCTTTGCTCGGCTGCATGGCAAACAGAAGAGAGTACAGCCCGGATTCATTGACAATCGTCATATTCTGCGGTCCGCCGGGGGTGGTTATTTGTGACACACCCTTTTCCTCTTCATCACAAGATTGAATTGCCCTGCGATAATTTGTTTCTCCAAAGTATGCACAAACATCCTTTGCCACGAACCACGGCTCGTTGTCTTTGATAACGGTGCGAACCTCGTTGCCATGAAAATTGAAAACACTGATCTCATTCATTTTGTTTTTGTCTCCTTTTGATCTTTCTCTCTTTTCTACTTCACCCAGCCGAAGAGTTTCAGCAGGTACCGGAGGATTTTCCGGAACCATTCGCCCGGAACCTTCTTCTTTTTGCTCTCCGGTTCCCGATGATCCCACACCGCCATCTCCCCTGCGAACTGCACAGGAAGTCTCGGCGTGTGCGTCTGCCGGACCCGCTGCATTCCGTACTTTGCAAACATTTTTCTCTCCTTGTTGTTCATCAGAAGTCATCCTCCACATCATCCGTTTTTGAATCCTCCGGGAACTGCTCGTCGCTCTTCAACTCGAGCCAGCCGGTTTCCCGATTGTACTTCAGGTGATCGCATTCCCCCGTGTCACCCGTCGCCCGGCACTTCAGCACCCGGATGGTCGATTCATCCTTCGCTTCGCCTTCCGCCTGCTGGTTGCGCTCGAGTGCAATCACTGTGTCACTTAACTGCTCCAGACTCCCGGAACCCCGGAGGTCCGACAGGTCCACCTGACCGCCGGTGTTGTAGCACTTGCCATTCACCCGCTTCAAATGGACCACCGCATGGATGCCCACCCCGGTGTTCTCAGCCAGAGAACGAAGGTTGGTCATCAGAAGGTCGATGTCCTTTCGCTCATCCGCTGACTCCATCCCGGATACCACAATGGAAATGTGGTCGAGAAACAGGTAGTCCAGCTTGAGCGAGACCGCCATGTACCGCAGTTTGCTTATCAGGTTGCGCGACTCCAGCGAACCGAAGTGGTCGTACACATACAACCCCTCCCGTTTGATGAGCCGGTCGTAGCTCTCCTGAAATGCCGCCGACGTGATGCAGTGCGGGTCCTGTTGCAGCCGGAACAGCGGAACGGAATTGTCCAGCGCGATGAATCCGGTGAGCGTCTTCCTGACATTCTCTTCCAGGTAGATCATGCCGATCCGTTTTCCGTGCATCCGGTACTGGTAGGCAATCTGTCTTGTCAGCGTGGATTTGCCGATGCCGCTCCCTGCGGTCCACAAGGTCAGCTCCTCCTTCCGCGCCCCGGCTGTCCGCTGTTGCAGCAGAGGGAATTCATATGGTTCCCCCTTCGCAATCGGCTTCTGCAACTCCGAAAGCGTCACCGCACTGGCCGCCAGAATCCCATCCGGACGGTACACCTGCGCATGGTAGATCAAATTCCGCAGTTCGCTCCCGCGCCCGGCCTTGAGAAAGTCGTTGGCATCCTTCATGTCCTCCGGATAACCCACCACCTTCGCTTTGCCTGGCGTCAGCAACCCTGCGACGGACTCAATGGCCTGTCTCCCCGGTTTGTCATTGTCGAACATCAGCACCACTTCGGCGTAACCTTCGACAAACTCCAGGTTCTGCTCCACATACCTTGCCGCGGACTCCGCACCGTTCGGGACGGAAACCACGTCGACACCGCTGAATGCCTGTGAAACGCTCATCGCGTCGATCTCACCTTCCGTGATGACCAGCAGCTGTCCACGGCCTTTGCATCGGGACTGACCGAACAGCTCCAGCTTTCCGGTTGACCCCAGCCAGCAGAAGGTTTTCCCGGCACCACGCACATGCTGTGCCACCAGTTCGCCATCCCGATAATACGGCGCCACCTGTACCTTTTCCCCCCGCTTGTTGGTCGCAATGAAGTAACCGAAGCGGGACAGCGTCTCTTTCTTGAGGCACCGTTTGGTAAGGTCGCAGGTGACATCGTCGGGAGTCAAAAGAACAGAGGAAAGTGAGCGAGATACTTTCACTTCCCTCTGATTCCCCGGGGTGAATTTTCCGCAGCTGTAGCACTTCGTCGAACCGTCCGCATTGATGGTGAGAGCATCGCTGCTGCCGCAGTTCGGGCATGGGTTGTGAATGGAAACCGCTGTCAGCTCGTTCTGTTCACCCCTGCGCTCACTCATTCAGCCACTCCTCTGGAACTCTTCCGGAAGCCCACTTGAAGCCGTGCTTTTCGGCCCACTCTTTGTAGGTCGTCCGGCTTCCCTTGCAGATTTTCGCATTGGGAGACTGGAAAAGAAACCGAAGATCAAGTTCCGGGTACTGCTCTTTGATAAACAGGTGTTTCTGTCTGTCTTCCAGCATGAACCGGCCCTTCGTTTCCAGAACGATCTTCTTTCCAGTTCTTGTCTGGATGATGAAGTCGGGGGTGTATATGTGGTACGACTCCGGAATCCGGTAGTAAACCTTTTCCGCCTCAAACGAAAATTCCACCCCGCGACTGCGAAGGTCTGCTGCAACCTTCTCTTCCAGCCCGGAGCGGAACCCATACTTCTCAGCAACCTGACGCTGGGTCAGAGATTTCTTCACAGGAGCCAATTAAAAATCCCCCGTGTCGCTGCCAGCAAAGGTCTGCTTATTCTCGCCGCAGTCTTCCTCAGCTTCCTCACCGCCATCCGTGGCAGTGGTGTTGACATAGCCGCCCTCTTCGTCGCTGAATCCGGAGAATTCACCGTCACCCGCAAGGTACGGGACCAGCTTCACCACCTGAACCGCAGAGATGTAGAGCGACACATAGACTTTTCCCTGCGCCGCGACGTAATGCCCCCTGGCCATCCCGCTGATACGCAGTTCGGAGCCGTTGCCAATCGGGGTGTTTTCGGGATCAAGCCGATTTCGATGAGCATCACACAGCGGGATGGAGACGGCCACTTCGTTTCCATCTTTGTCCCGACGGGTTGCATAGCTCTTGAATTTCAGCTCAACCTTGCCGGTGACTTCTCCGTTTTCATCCAGCTCCTCCTGACTCACCGGAGCAAGTACCAGCTGCTTCAGCTTCTGATTGCGCTTTGCGGCATTCTTTTCCTTTTCGATTTCCATTTTCGCCTGCTCATAGGCCGCTTCACCCACCTTGTCGATGAGCTCAAGAAATTCCAGGTCCTCCGGGATGTTCGGGTCAAGCACCGCAGTCACCCGAAAAACTCCCCCCTCATTGAACTTGGTGTCAGGTTTGGTCAGCCAAGGCCATTTGGCAATGAATTTCGGAGTGATGAATTTGATTCCCTTTTCCAGCTCTTCCGCAGAAATTTTGTTCATATCTTTTCCCATTTTTTTCTTTCCTTTTTTCTTTTTCTGTTCTGTTTTTGCTTGTTGTCGTTGATTTTTGGCTCATCATTTCGGATGATCCCGCGCTTTTCTGTTGTTGTTCATTGGTTTCATGCAAAAAAATACCTTGAATAATTCGTTTGACGTAAATCCAGAGAGCCCATCTCCGGAACTTCCGGGAGTTTCACGCCGTACAGCGACTCCCAACTATCCTTAAGCTCCTGCAGCACGTTCCTGTCCGTGTAGATCGTGACGAAAACATGCCGCAGAATCTCGTGCATCACCGGGATGTCACATGCGTGGGTACCGTAGCTGTCGTGGATCATGGCGAAACTTTTGATCCCGGTCTTGCTCATCCGGTTCACCGTCTCCACCAGCATTGCCGCGTCGAGCGAGTGGATTACGTTGGGAGAAATCCCGCTGACCTGCCGACGAGTATTCAGCTCCCGTTCGCTCAGCTCACCCGTGCACACCTGGATTCTCTGACTGCCGACAAACAGCTGAATCCTTTCTCCGGTGTCCGCATGGTAACGCTGAAGAACCGGGAAGCCGGACAAAGGAGCGGTCCAGAAAATCCCCCGGAAATCGTCGTCGTTGTCCGCAATGATGTTCGCCGACTCCTGCAGCCAGCCCATTGCTCTGGGCGCTGCGGTGATGACCTCGCCGATTGCTTCGGAAAGCCGTTTGGTGAGGTACTTTGCAAACTTCATGGTTGTGAAAGCGTATCCAAGAAACAGCTTCTTCTCTACAATCACATCCATAATCTGGTCGGTGATTCCGTAGTGACTTACACCGTAAGGCGTTGTCATAACGGGACGCTTGACGATAGTTCTATCAAGGTGAGGCAGCCACGCCTCCGCAATCAGCTTCGTCTCGTTTTCCTCTGCATTCTCCCGGTCAAACTCCACTTTTTTCTGGAGAACATGAAGCACATCGGTGTAAATGTCAGACGGCTTCATGGATGGGATGAGGTTAACGGACTTCCCGCCGACCGGGTCACGCAGGATCGCCGAAAGATGCTGCAAGCCGTTGCAGGTTCCGTCCATCGCAACCGGAAGGCTGGTCCGGAAAGAGCTTCCCTCCCGCAGAAACCCAGCGTACTCACAACATGCCGCCAGAAACTGAAAAGGAGAGTCCATGTCAGCCCACCAGAGGAAATCCAGCGGATTCTCCGCAGCCGCCACGATCTGTCGCTCATGCTCATAGACCCAGCTGACACGCTCTTCGTTGGAAACCTTGTCCACTCCCGCACAGTTTGCCAAGTGAACCCGCAGCCAGTACGCCCCGACATCCCCAATTGGTTTGGTCTCTGCAAATGTGAGCAGAGCTTTCCCCAAGTCATCGCTTTGCGGGCTGACGTAGGAGGGAATGGCATACATCCGGCCACGGAAATCGCAGTTCCACGGAAAATAAATCCGCTCGAACTCCAGATTTTCTTTGGCAATCCGGAGCTGGTAAGAAACCCGCAGTCTGGCTGTGCAGTTCCGTTTGTTCTCTTTGTGGATTTGCTGGGCCTTGCCCGACCATGCGAAATAGTCTGCTTTATGTCCGTTCTTCCACCGGTCAAACTCTTCCCGTGAGCAGTCGGCTGGCCAGGGTTTCGGCGGGGTTTCCAGTATATCCACCGGAGCCATGCCAGCCACTCCGCCGCCACGGTTCCAGAGCTCTTGGGCAACAGCAAACACATCCCTGTTGATTTTCCAGGCAGTGTTCTGGATGCTGTTGACCGCCTTTACAACATGTGGAAACTTCACCTTTTTCAGCTCTGTCAGCTCGCTGTTGCTGGCTTTAATGAGGGCCGGGTGAAGTGACCGAAGCGGAAGCAAGTAGCCACCTCCCGACATGCCCTGCCATTCGTTCGGCCTCACCAGCATGACAGGGAACGGCGGCTTCAACTCAGAGAACCAGTCCGCACACTTCTGGACAAGCGACAGCAGCTCTTCCGACGCCCGGAGAACCGCTGGTTTGTTGCGCTTCCCAAGATTCAGGTGGTCAATGTAAAAAGACCCGGTCGACTCAATAAGAAGCTCGATCAGCTTTGTCCCAAGCATCAACTGGTCCCGGTGGCTGATGGAAAACTCGGAAAGTCCGCAGGTTTCTCTCGCCGTTTTCAGCGTGGTGTAACCGTAGCGGTTGTTGCTTCCGCCGCGCTTTCGCATAACCCGTTTTGTCAGCGCCTTTGCCTCCTTTTTGTTATTCATTTCAAAGTCTTTGTACTCAGCCGCGACAATCAGCAAGCGGCAGATTTCGTAGGCATGGTTGGAGATGAGGCACCGGGAATCCGGTCGGAAGTACTCATTCAGCACAGCCTTGAGCGTACAAAAAGCAATCTCCGAATAAGTCAACGGAAGCGGTCGTAAAATATCCCGGACATTATATTTGCATCCGGCATTCCAGCCGGTGAATTTGTCCTTCGGGTCGACAAACTCCTGGATTGCCTGAGCCAGCGGCGTACAAAGCCGGGCAATAACTACTCGCCCCTGCTGCGTCTCCCCGCCCCGGTGGTATTCCATCAAATTTCCGTTGTTCCGGTTGAAGCGCTCTTTTGACAAACTTATCGTCTGTTTTTCACGCTCAATTTCCATTGCCCGGAGCTGCTCTTCGGTGAATTTCTGCATACTCTGCTGACCTTTCTGCCTTACTGGCGTTCACATGGTTTTGTTTACTGGTTTGACAGCTCTTTCATGAGCGTTTCTCTGACATACCGTACTGAATTACGGCCAAGCCGCAAGTGGGACAGCTTGAGCTGATCCCGCAGGCGATGCATCTGCATGACCGAAGTCTGCAAAAGGATTGCCGCCTGCTGTTCCGTGATGATCGGTGCATTCATTGCCGCGTATGCCTGCGCTGCCAGCGCTTCTGCCTCCTGTACTGTTTTGGGATTACATGTTGACGATTCCATAAAATTGCCCTCCTTGTCTAATGAATCATTTGTCAACCCTATATGAAGTAAAAGGAAATTTTAAAGGAAAATCCTTAGGAAATCCTAAGCATGGCATAGGTTATCTGTTGAGGTGTATGTTAAAATGTTACGAAAGGTCATAAAATATTCGGAAGCAGTGGTTTATGTTGATATTTTACTTTTTGACTGGAAAATTTAACTTGCTTATTGACAAGAAGTTAGGTGTGTTTTGATGGAATTAGGCGAGACTAATAATAGTTTCTTATGATTTTTGGGCGGGGTAGTATAGGATTAGTCAAAGTAAGGAAAGATTATAGAATCTACCAGGAATCTACCGGATCAGATTGTTCTCTGCGGAGAGATTCCCGGTGATTCTATAACATTTGAGCTCAAAGACTAACAGAAACGATTACAGATGACAACGTGACTTGTCGTAGTCTTCCTGTTTTTACTTTAATACCCGCTTCGTAAAGTTTACAAGAAGGCCAGGTGCTGGTTATACATTTGACTTTTGCATGATCAGGAAGTATATTAACTTTCAATAATCCTTGACATAAGTAAAAATGAAAGGTAAATATGGCTCACTGGAATTTGCAACTCGGGCGTTATGATTACGCAGGATTCTCCGCATTCACCATGTATTCGGTCTGCTCATTAGCGATTCCTCTGATGATCGTGGCGATGGGAAATTCATTGAATTTTCCGCTGGATCAGGGCGGAATGGCGGCCGGCGGTGCGTTGCACGCCACCCGAAGCATTTTCATGGTGGCAGCGCTTCTGGTTTGCGGTATGCTCTCTGCCCGTCTGGGAAAGCGCCTTACCATGGGGTACACCATGATTCTCGTCGGGACCGGCATCATGCTCTGCGCCTTCACTTCCGCATACTGGATGTTGCTACCCTGTCTGATGCTGGCCGGATTCGGCGAAGGCATCTGCGAAGGGATCCTGACTCCCTTCATTCAGGACCTGCACCCCAAAGCGCCGGAACGGTATGTCAATATCGCCCACTCCTTCTGGTCCGTCGGAATCTGTCTGGTAGTAATCGTCGCGGGAGGGTTGCTGACCCTGGGGGTGAACTGGCGCATCGTGCTCGGCGCGATCGGGTTCCTGACCGGATTCGTCTCCGTGCTGTTCCTGTGGCGTGAAAATCCCCGGCATAAATATCCTGAGGCTGCAGTCAAAACCGCCCCGAGGGACGTCTGGCACTATACGTAGGAAATTGCCCGCGAACCGCGTTTCTGGATCTGCAGTGCGGCAATGTTTTTCGGAGCAGGAGCGGAGTTCGGCCTCACCTTCTGGGCAACCGCCTACATCGAATTGACCTTTCACACCAGCGCCTGGGTGGCAAGCCTCGGCACCGGCGTCATTGCGATCGGAATGTTTTTCGGCCGGGCCGGCTTCGGCTATATTGCGCGTCCCCATACGTTGCGCTATATTCTACTGTCGGCAGGGCTCGGAACGATTCCGGTCACCGTGTTGCTCGCCTTTCTGCATCCTGGGTTGTTGCCTGACTGGCTGCTGTTCCCTCTCTTGTTCCTCCTGCTTCTGCTCGCGGGCATCGGCATCGCGCCGTTCTGGCCCACCACGCAGATTTATGGAGTCATCACACTCCCTCACTGCAACTCCACTATGCTCTATGTCTATTATTCTGCTCTGGGCATTCCCGGTTGTGGATTCTTTTCCTGGTTAATGGGGGTCACAGGGGACCATTTCGGGCTGAAAGGCGCAATTCTTGTCGTTCTTGCTTGCCTTATTATGTTTTCGGCGATAATTTATTGGGAATGCTGGATCCGGCAGAAAAAAGGAGGCATACTGCATGAAGAAACAAACGACCGCACAGTTGCGAAAATCCAATCACAACCTGATCCGAAATGTGATGTTGACTGAAGATGCATGGACGAAAGAAGCCCTTGCAGCCGCAACCGGTCTAAGCCGATCCACCTGCTACAATATCCTGATCGACATGCTGGCGTCCGGAGAAGCGATCAAGCTTTCTCACGGCATATCCGACGGCGGACGCCC